>Ga0207831_100486_pt1 | contig 13272 bp, 7 predicted proteins | sample TtanPargueraPR_7_FD_187741 | JGI IMG/M metagenome (GOLD analysis project Ga0207831, IMG submission 187741) | Aerobic enrichment media microbial communities from Bioluminiscent Bay, La Parguera, Puerto Rico - Tt and M1 (2) (SPAdes) | ecosystem: Environmental > Aquatic > Marine > Unclassified ... | reverse complement strand
TCGATGCTCATGACCTCGCGGGAAACCGGATGGTTGTCGAGAATGGATTTGTTCACCAATTCCTCGACCCGCGCCAGTTCTTCCGCGGAAAGACCCTTGATGTTCGTAAAGTCGAACCGGAGCCGGTCCGGGGCCACCAGCGAACCGGACTGGTTGGCGTGGTCACCCAACACTTCCTTGAGCGCGGCGTGCAAAAGGTGTGTCACCGTGTGGTTGCGCATGGAAGCGGTTCGTGTTTCGTAGTCCACCTTCATTTCCACACTGTCGCCAACCTTGAGTGCACCCGCATCCATGCTGACCATATGGCCGGTCAGCTGCTTGGACGGCTTGACCGTGCTGAGTACGGCAGCCTCGGCGCCGGTGGCGGAAATGGTTCCGATGTCACCTACCTGACCGCCGGATTCGCCGTAGAACGGTGTTTTTTGCGTCACTATCCAGCCCTTGGAGCCAGCCTTGAGCGCATCCACGCGCTGCCCGTTTTCGTCCAGCAGTGCGGCGATGGTGGAGCTGTCCTCAAGGGTGTCGTACCCCGTGAATTCCGAGGCCATGGATTTTTCGAGCAAAACCTGGAAAGTGGAGGCGACGTCTTTTTCGCCCGATCCTTTCCATGCCTTCTTGGAACGCTGCTTCTGCTCGGCCATGAGCGTTTCAAATCCGGGTTCGTCCACCGGCAGACCGTGGTGTTCGGCCACGTCGTTGACGATGTCGATGGGGAAACCGAACGTATCGTACAATTGGAAGACCACGTCGCCTGGCACGATGGTCGCTTTCTCCTTTTTGAGGCGCTCCAGTTCGTGCTCCAGCATTTCAAGACCCTTATCCAGCGTTTTGGCAAAGCGCTCCTCTTCCTCGGTGACAACCTTGACCATGAAGTCGCGATGCTCGTTCAGTTCCGGGTAATGGTCACCCATGTCGTCGCAGACCTTGGAGGCCGTATTGAACAGGAAAGCGCTTTCCAGTCCCATGAGCCTGCCGAAACGGTAGGCGCGGCGGATCAGGCGGCGTAGCACGTAGCCGCGGCCTTCGTTGGAGGGCAGAACCTGATCCGGGATCAGGAACGCTATGGCGCGGCTGTGGTCCGCAATGACGCGCAGGGCCGTGTCGATGTCGTCGCTCTGGCCGTACTTCACGCCGGCAAGGTCCGCAGTGTAGCCAATGATGGATTGGAACAGGTCGGTGTCGTAGTTGGAATTTACACCCTGACAAACCGCAGCGATGCGCTCCAATCCCATGCCCGTATCAATGGACGGACGCGGAAGGTTGGTGCGGGTTCCGTCTTCGGCCTGGTCATACTGCATGAACACGAGGTTCCAGATTTCGAGGTAGCGGTCGCAATCACATTGCCCGATGCCGCAGTTCGGGCCGCAGCACATATGCTCGCCCTGATCGTAGTGAACCTCGGAACACGGACCGCAGGGACCGGTATCTCCCATGGACCAGAAGTTGTCCTTTTCGCCGAGCCGGAAGATACGCTCCGGCGGAACGTTGCAGAGCTTCTGCCACAACTCGCCAGCTTCGTCGTCATCTTTGTATATAGTGATGTAAAGCTTGTCCTTGTCCAGCCCCAACTCTTCGGTCAGGAACTGCCAGCAGAACTTGATGGCGTCCGGCTTGAAATAATCGCCAAAGGAAAAGTTGCCCAGCATTTCGAAAAACGTGTGGTGGCGTGCAGTGCGGCCAACGTTTTCCAAATCGTTGTGCTTGCCGCCGACGCGCAGGCATTTCTGCGAGGTTGTGGCGCGGGAGTAGTCCCGCTTTTCCTGCCCCAGAAAAAGCTTTTTGAACTGTACCATGCCTGCGTTGGTGAACAGCAGGGTAGGGTCGTCCTTGGGGGTCAGGGGAGAAGATTCGACAATGTTATGCCCGTTCTTCTTGAAGTATTCCAGAAAACGTTGACGAATTTCAGCGGCCTTCATGTGTTTCTCTCTTGTGGTCGTTCAGCGGCCAGCCTTGTTTTACCAAGGTCTGAACCGCGCCAGGTGTGGCCATATGCTTTTTTATCACAGCCCGGAGTGCATTTCGATGCCGGAAAGTGCAATCGGGTGAAGACGACGAAACGCCCCGGTTCAGCCCCCGGGGCATTGTCGTTTGATGAAATAGCCTACGCCTCGGTTCCCTCAGGAGCTTCCTGCTCTTCCGTCGGGAGAATGCCGAGGTGTTCCTTGATTTTTTGCTCAATCTGCTGGGCAATGTCGGTGTTTTCCACCAGATACTGGCGTACGTTCTCCTTGCCCTGTCCAAGGCGTTCCGAACCGAACGCATACCATGCACCGGACTTGTCCACGATACCCAGATCAACACCCATGTCGAGCAGCTCACCTTCACGGGAAATTCCCGTGCCGTAAAGGACGTCCACAAGCGCTTCGCGGAAGGGCGGTGCTACCTTGTTCTTGATGACCCTGATCCGGGCGCGGATACCGTATGCCTCGTCCTTGTCCTTGAGGGTCTGGATGCGGCGAATGTCCATACGCACGGAGGAATAGAACTTGAGCGCGTTACCACCTGTGGTGGTTTCCGGGTTGCCGTAGCCTGTCATGCCGATCTTCATGCGGATCTGGTTGATGAAGACAACCGAGCATTTGGACTTGTGTATGGAACCCGTGAGCTTGCGCAGGGCATGCGACATGAGTCGGGCATGTCCGCCGACCTGTGTCTCGCCCATCTGGCCTTCCAGCTCCGCCTGCGGAATGAGTGCTGCGACCGAGTCGACCACAACGATGTCCACAGCTCCGGACCGAACCAGCAGGTCGGCGATTTCAAGCGCCTGTTCGCCATAGTCGGGCTGGGAGATGAGCAGGTTTTCGGTGTTCACGCCCAATCGTTTGGCGTAGCTCAGGTCCAGAGCGTGCTCCGCATCGATGAAGGCAGCCGTTCCGCCGGCTTTTTGCGCCTCTGCCACGAGGTGCAGGGAAAGAGTGGTTTTACCCGAGGATTCCGGTCCGTACACTTCCACGACGCGGCCTTTGGGGACACCGCCCACGCCAAGCGCCATATCCAACCCGATGGAACCGGTGGGAATGACGGGGATGGCGGCAATGGCTGAGTCGTCAAGGCGCATGATGGAGCCTTTGCCGAACTTGCGTTCAATAGTGGTAATGGCAGTGCCAAGGGCTTCCTTGCGCAGATCTTCGGGATTTGCAGCTTTCCGTGCCATGTATTCTCCTTGAGAGGGTCTGGTGGACCCGGTTTGTAACAGCGGCGTATGAGCAACTAAAGTCGATAGCAGATAGTATTGTGAGGGGCAACAGCCATCTCAGGCGGACACGTGCGGCATCCCCCGGCAGAGTTGTATGACTTGTTCTGCCCTGAGCTCCGGCCAGAGCTTTTGTCCCGGCCTTGTTCATGTTGTTTTCCCGGTTCGGCATTGAATACGCACTTTTCGGACATGGCCCGTAACAGCAAAGGAATTTGACATGAATAGGTAATGAATGTCATTATCATTTAAGAATGCAGTCACACGAAATCAAATATAGCGACCATATCCGTTTTTCATTGCAATCAGAATTCGAAGAAATGCCTTCCAATGTTGACTGGCGATACTCGGTTCAATTGAATCGGGATTTCGAGGGAGCAGATGTTCGTTTGGAGCACCCGCGTGACGGTCTTTCCCTGTTGCTTAATGACTATGTGCTCCAGAATGATGTGACTGCTCCCTACCTTGTTGATGAAGGAGCGATAACAATTACCGCAATGCTTTCCGGCGAGGTGCAGAACAGGGTGTGCTGCCGCGCAGGCAGGCATTTCAGGATGAATAAACCTTGTGACATGGTTTTCATCAGCGACGGGTATGAGGGAGAAGTCGCAATAAGGGGAAAGATCCCTGTGCGTTCGGTGAATATCTACCTGCGCAAGGAGGTTTTTCGTGATATGCTCGCCGATTCCGAACAATTCGCGTTTGCGGCGGACATGGTTGGAAAAACGCACGGGTTGTTCCAGCTGGGAGTTTTTCACTCTTCCCCGCAAACGCAGTTGATTGCAACGCAGATTCTGGGATGCCGCTACTTCGGACCGTGTCGAAGATTGTTCATGGAGAGCAAGGCCTTGGAGCTTATGGCCCTGACGTTGCAACGTTTGGGTGGCAAATATGGCCCGGCGTCGGTTTCCCTGAGCCAGAACGACATTGAGCGTCTGTATGAGGCCAGACGTTTGCTCATGCAGTCAATGGAAGAGCCTCCCTCCCTGAAGAAGCTGTCGCGTATGGTAGCCATGAACGAATTCAAACTGAAAAAGGGTTTCCGGGAGCTGTTCGGCTATTCTCCATACCAGGCCCTGCGAAACCATCGATTGCAAACCGCCCGAACCCTGCTTGAGGACTCCGATATGACGGTCGGAACGGTTGCCGCAATGGTAGGATACACGAACATGAGCCACTTCATTGCGGCTTTCAAAAAAAAATTTGGTGTGACGCCGGGAGGGCTTCTGAATCATTCCCGCTACCATTTTAACGCCTGATTTCATTTGCTTGCATCCGGGGGTAAGATTTCTCCCTGGTCGAGTGTCATCTGTTTCAACCTGCATCTATATCTCCCCATGGGCGGAAACCCGCCATGAGTTTTTATTAACAAAAGCATGCGGAGGGAATGCAGATGATTGGATATTTCAGGAGGGGCGTTCAAGGTGTTGCCGTGCTGGCGCTGGTTTGCAGCCTGGCTATCCCGGCAAGGGCGGACGAGGAGGGAGACAACGGTGCCTACAGGCTTGAGGGGGTAACTGTTTCGGCCCAGAAGCGGGAAGAGAACGTTCAGGAAATTCCTCTTTCCGTGGGGGTTTTGACCGATGCACGTCTGGACGAGGAGCGCATAACCGAATTGTACGATTTGGATAAGGTGATTCCCAATCTCTATATAGCCAATTCCGGTGGCACCGGCTCATATACCTATTTGGGAATTCGCGGCAGGATCAACGGCGATGCCGATGTCGATCCGACCGTTACCGTACTGGTGGACGGTGTTCCCTATGACGATTTTTACTCCATGGGAAATAACCTGTTGTACGATGTTGAGCGGGTCGAAGTTCTACGCGGTCCCCAGTCCACAATATATGGTATGAACAGTATCGCCGGCGTTATCAACATCGTGACCAGAAAGCCGGGAGAGACCCGGCGCGTGAAAGTGTACGGCGAGGGAGCGGCCGGGCCGGATTGGGATGGAACATGGCAGGCCGGAGGTTCCCTGAGCGGTCCACTTGTGGATGACGCGCTGTTCGGCGGCCTTTCCTTGATGGTCAAGAGCCAGGGCGGTTATATCAAGAATACCCGGACGGATGACCTGTACAATTCCGACAGGACCATGGGGATGCGGGGCAACTTGCGTTGGACCCCGAATACTGCGTGGGAAATGTCTTTTGGCATGGCATACACTGATTATGACGCCGACTACAGTGAAACGTATCTTCCGACCACCCGAGCCGCGGCCTCCCATCTGGGCCTTGAATTCAAGAAATGGGAGATTGATACGGATTGGGAGGGGAAGAGTGAAGTCAAAACTCTGGCCCCCAGCCTGAATGTCAAGTTTGACGGCGGATCCTATACGGTTACATCAATTTCCGCTTACAGGAATTCGCGGCAGGAGTTCGACTTCAATCCGTACGTGACAACGGGAGGCACTCTTGGTGTCATCAACCATGACGCCAATACGTTTACACAGGAACTGCGGCTTCAGTCCGACGCTGGGGAGAGCTCGAATCTGGAGTGGATGGGAGGATATTTCCTCAATGTTTTTGAGAGGGACATGCAGCTGGGATGGGCATTGACTTCTTCTCCGTCAGCGAAAACATATTTCAAGGATTCCAAGCTCAAGGGCGTCAGTAATGCGTTTTTCGGGCAGGCCACCTACCGCTTTCTGGACAAGGCTTTGGGGCTGACGGCAGGTGCCCGTGGAGAATGGACGGAAAGGGAGGGCAAAAGCCGGAAAGGGTTATTTGATGAAAAAAGCATAAACGACTCACAGTTCTTGCCCAAAATCGCACTCGACTATCGCTTTTCACCACAGGTGATGGCATATGCGAGCGTCACCAAGGGCTGGCGATGCGGCGGGGTAAACCCGCTGGCCAACAACAATAGTCAGGCGACATACGACAACGAAACAAGTTGGACTTACGAGATTGGTGCCAAAACGACACTGTTCGACGGCAGGATGAAGTTCAACACCTCCGCGTTTTATACGAAGTATGAAGATTATCAGGACAAGATTTACGTGACTGCGGGTACAGCCTACCTGACCAATGCCCCCGAGGTCCGCATGATGGGACTGGAGACGGAGTTGGAGGCTCAGTTGACCCCGTCCGTTTTGCTTATCGGATCTTTTGGATACGTTAATGCCGAATATGAAGATTTTCCGGATGCGACATATGGCAATTTCGATGGAAACAAGGTTATGTTTGTTCCTGACTTCGATGCAAACCTCGCTGTGAAGTATTCTTTTCTTGAACACTTTTACATCCGCCCCGAGGTCCAGATTGTGGGAAACCTTTATTGGAACAGGGAAAACACCGAGAAACAGACTCCATATGCATTGTTCAACATCAAGGCCGGATATACACGCGATAATTATGAAATATATCTTTATGGAGAAAACCTGACCAATCAATACAAGTTCTCACAAGCCACAGACTATCTGTCCAATGGGGATTATTACGGAACGCCGATCACTCCTCTTCGCATTGGAATAGGGGCGAACGTTGAATTCTGATTGCGGAACGTCCGCTTTGCGAAGTTCCCCGTAACGTTGATTGCCAATTGACACTGCGAACGCTCCATGGACATGGAGGGATTTGTATACTTGTCATAATGTCCGTCACAAAAAAAAGCTTCGTCTTTCGGGATGGAGCTTTTTTTATGAGTGGTGGGACAGCACTCGACGATACCAGCAGATTTGTTTGCGATTCATGATATCAGTCCGTTTTTTTGAACATGGCATTGTCTTGCGCCAAATCCATCGTGGATTGCCGCAAGAAGCACAGCGACTGCAAGGTCGCCGATGGTGTGCTCAGTATGCCGGTATGATTAGGGATTTCATGCGGGCTCAAGCCGCAGGTCACCGGTGACGTTGTTGTTGGCCCGGATAGCGTAACCAATGCTTGCTTTCTCCAAGTGCCAGCCTTCCCGCTGAGGAAAGGCAAGGCCCCGGACACATGCCCGGGGCCTTTTTTGTCGGATATTGCGGGAAGCCGCCCTGTCTTACAATGTTTTTTCAAAGGCCGGAACCGACGGCTTGCCGTCGATGGTGGTTACGCCTTCAAGCCATTTTTTGTAGACTTCCGGATGCTTTTTGAGCCAGGTCAGCGCAGCATCCTTGGGAGCGAGTGTGTTATCGGCATATAGCTTGGTCATGATCTGGTTCATCATGTCTACGGAGAAGATCATGTTCTTGAGCAACCGTGCGGCGTTGGGATTTTCCTTGTCGAACCCCTTGCGGATGTTGGTCCATACCGTGGCTGTGCCGTCGTTGGCGCCGAACGTCCCGCCCGTGCTGCCGGTCAGGTAGGTCATGTCGATGCGTTCGTTCATGCTGTGGGGTGCCCAGCCAAGAAAGACGATCCATTTCTTTTCCTTGGCAAAGGACTGCACCTGCGCGAGCATGCCAGCCTCACTGGAGGGCACGATGCTGAACTTGCCGAGCCCGAACAAGTTCTTGTCGATCATGTTCTGGATGATCTGGTTGCCGTCGTTGCCCGCCTCAATGCCGTAGATTTCCCAATTCAGCTTGTCGCCGAACTTGGCGATGTCCTTGAAATCCTTGAGGCCGTTTTCGGCGCAATATGTGGGCACAGCCAGCGTGTATTGCGCGCCGGGCATATTGGCCACGTACTTGATGACGGTGCCTTGTTCGAAATATTTGGTGGCGATGGAAGCCATGGACGGCATCCAGTTTCCCATGAAGGCGTCCGCTTCATTGGTAGCCATGGCCTGATAGGCGATGGGAACGGAAACAATGATGTTTTCGGCGTCGTAACCGAGGCTGTTCAGTATGGAAACCGCAAGATCGGTCTTGATGGTCACGCCGGTCCAGCCGACGCTGGCTATCTTGATTTCTTTTTTGGCGTAAGCGGGGAGGGAAAAAACGAGTACTGCTGCAATCATGAGTAAGGCGCGGACAATGCGCCTGAAGGGGTCTGACATCATATCTCCTTGGTTGATGTTCTCGAAAGCCGGATCACCGCCCCGGGCGATCCGGCTTTTTCGTATTCGACTCCGGCGCGGGGCCCTATGCCCCGAACCAGTTGAGTGCCTTGGTGGCGTGGTTGCGAAATACGTGTTTTACTTCGGTGTATTCCTCCAGGCCTATCTTGCCGAGCTCTCTTCCGAGTCCTGACTGTTTGTAGCCGCCCCAGGGGGCCTGCACAAAGTAGACGTTGAAGTCGTTTATCCACACGGTGCCGAAGCGCAAGGCCCTGGAAACCCGTTCCATGCGGTCGGCATCGCGGGTCCAGAACCCTGCGGATAGTCCGTAGATGGTGCTGTTTGCCCGCTCGATGACTTCTTCTTCGGATGAAAATCGTTCGACGGTGATGACCGGGCCAAACACTTCCTCCTGAACAATGCGCATATCGTTCTCGCAGTCTGCAAACAACGTGGGCATGTAAAAGTATCCTTGCTGCAAGGCGGGATCATTCGGGCGCTTGCCGCCGAGAACCAGCCTGGCACCTTCTTTCCTGGCTACCTCCACATAGGATTCTACCTTGGCAAGATGGTCTGCAGAGATGAGCGGACCCATCTGTGTTTTTTCATCAAAGCCGTTGCCGATGACAATGCGTTCCATGCGTAATTTCAAGGCTTTCACGAATTGATCGTAAATGCCGTTCTGCACAAGAACACGCGCTCCCGCGGAGCATATTTGTCCGGCATGGAAAAACACGCCGTTCAAGGCATAATCCACGGCGAGAGCCAGATCGGCGTCGTCAAAGACGATATTGGGATTCTTGCCGCCAAGTTCGAGAGCCACTTTTTTCACGTTCGCCGCCGCGGCGCGCATGATGGTTTTTCCTGTGGCAATGCCCCCGGTAAAGGATATCAGGTCTACACCCGTGTTTTCGGAGAGCTCCGCTCCCACTTCGGGGCCGGGGCCGAGCACAGTGTTGACGACCCCTTTGGGAAATCCGGCTTCTTCCGCCAGTTCCGTGACCTTGAGTGTTGTCAGCGGGGTAATTTCGCTGGGCTTCATGACGATGGTGCATCCGGCAGCCAGAGCCGGAGCCATTTTCCATGAGGCCTGAAGCAGCGGGTAGTTCCATGGTGAGATCTGGCCGCACACGCCTACGGGTTCCCGTACCACCGTGCTGGTGGAATCGGGAATGGGCGATTCGATGACTTCACCGCCATCCTTGTCCGCAAGGCCTGCGAAGTAGCGGAAGATTCCGGCGATGTCGTCCATGTCCCAACGACTTTCTTCCACGGTCTTGCCGGTATCGAGGCTTTCAAGACGAGCCAGTTCCTCGTGGTCGCGCTCGATGAGTTCAGCCAGCTTGAACAGGAGTTTTCCCCGTTCCGCTGCCGGAGTCTGCGACCATCCTCCGTTGTCAAAGGCTTTACGTGCCGCCTTGATGGCTGCCTGTGCTTCGGCTCGTCCGCCTTCGGCCACACGGGCGATGACTGATGCGTCATACGGGTTGAGAATGTCACGTGTCTTGGCACTGTCTCCGTCAACCCATTGCCCGTCAATATAGTGTCGGCCTGTAATCATGAGGAACTCCAGGTTCTATTTCTCGTGTTTGTGGAACGGTACGTTTTCAGGCGTCAGCGGCGTGTTGCCGAGGATGATGTCCGCAGCCTTTTCCGCAATCATCATGACCGGTGCATAAATATTGCCGTTGGTAACATACGGCATTACCGAAGCGTCAATCACGCGCAAGCCCTCAACGCCATGGACTTTCAATTCCGAATCGGTCACGGCCATGTCGTGCGTTCCCATGGCGCAGGTGCAGCTCGGGTGGTATGCGGATTCGCCTTCGCGGGCCACGAAATCGAGGATTTCTTCATCGGTTTGCGCTTGCGCACCCGGTGCGAGTTCCTTGCCTCGCAACCCGTCAAATGCCGGTTGGGTCATGATTTCACGGGTTTTGCGAATCGCCTCGACCCATTCGCGGCGTTCCTGTTCAGTAGACAGGTAATTGAACAGGATGCCCGGATGTTGTGAAGGATCATTGGATTTGATCTTCACATGGCCGCGCACATCGGTGTTCATGGGGCCGACGTGAACCTGATAGCCGTGTCCCTCGTTGGGGGCGGAGCCGTCGTAACGGATGGCTATGGGCAGGAAGTGGTATTGTATGTTCGGATATTCCACCTGATCGTTGCCCCGGATAAATCCTCCTGCCTCGAAGTGGTTGGTGGCGGCTTCGCCGGTTCTGCCGAAGAGCCATTTGAGCCCGATCCACGGCTGGTTGTACCATTTGAGGCACGGGAACATACTCACGGGCTTTTTGCAGGCGTACTGCACATACAGTTCGAGGTGGTCCTGAAGGTTTTCACCCACGCCGGGAAGATCCTGCACCACGCCGATGCCCATGGAAGACAGCTCGGCACCGTTGCCCACGCCGGAAAGCTGGAGCAATTGCGGCGAGTTGATGGCACCACCGCAGGAAATGATTTCACCGGCATACGCCTTGTGCGTGGTTTTGCCCCGAGTATATTCGACACCTACGGCACGCTTGCCTTCGAACAGGATGCGCGTGGTGGTCGCCATGCATTTTACAGTCAGATTGCGGCGGTTCTTGACCGGATGCACGTAGGCGCGCGCAGCGTTCCAGCGACGGCCCCGGTAGGTGGTGCGGTCGAACTTGCCGAAGCCTTCCTGCTGGTAGCCGTTCACGTCTTTGGTAACCGGGTATCCCGCCTCCTGCACGGCCTTGAAGAAGGCATCGAACAGAGGATTGTCGCATTCCGGCGTGGTCAGGTAGAGAGGCCCGGCCGCCCCCTGATATTCGTCGGCACCGGACATGCGGCATTCAAACCGTTTGAAATAGGGCAGGCAGTGGGCGTAGGACCAGTCGTCGAGGCCGTCTTCTTTGGCCCACTTTTCATAATCCATGGCGTTGCCGCGAATGTAGATCATGCCGTTGATGCAGCTGGAACCGCCAAGAACCTTGCCGCGCGGCTGATAGATGCGGCGGTTGTTCATGTATGGCTCCGGATCGGATTCGTACCACCAGTTGTAGGTCTTTCCGGCCAGCGGGTAGGTCAGAGCCGCGGGCATGTGGATACGGAAGTCGAATTTGAAGTCGGGCAATCCGGCTTCAAGCACCAGAACCGTGTTTTCGGGATTCGCGCTCAGGCGATTGGCCAGAACCGATCCGGCAGAGCCTCCGCCGACAATTATGTAATCGTATTTTTTCATCATGTTTATCCGCTGTTGTTGATGGGGAATTCGTTGAGAAACGGAACGTCCTGCTGAGAGAGTTCGCCGCTTTTTTCCTCCACGCACCTTCTGAGCAACACGTAATGATAGCCGATAAACGACAGGGCGCGGGCCAAGTCGTTATTCAGAATCGCATGAGCCGTGTCGCTCCAGTTGGCCGCAGCCTTTTCCTGATAGTCCGCATTTTCATACAGGGCATAATCATGGGAACTGAAGCCCATTTGCACGGCGTGCATTACCCATTCGAACAATGGGTTTCTGGCCATTTGGGCCAGAGAAATATTCAGTTGACGGTCAAGCTCTCCCGCTTCAGCGAGGTCCGGTTCCGGTTGACGCAGCAAGTGCTTCAGCCGGGCCGCATCCTCAATGAGCTTTTCCTTTTCCTTTTGGGTTGCTCTGACGATGGCCAATTCCGTAATGGTCCTATCTATGGTCTCACGGAACTCAATGAGCTTTCCCGGATTCACGGGATGCTGCTTCAGGAACAGGGCCAAGGATTCGGAAACGTTGGACACTTCCAGTTCCCGGACATAGGCACCGCCCTTGGCCCCTTTGCGGACTTCGAGCAGGCCTTTCTGTTTGAGCGTTTTGAGGGCTTCGCGTACCACGCCACGTCCTGTCCCGAACTGGTGCTGCATCTCCCGTTCGCTCGGCAGGCGTTCTCCCGGAGCAAGCCTTCCGTCCATAATGGCGGCTTCGACCTGAAGCACGATTTCCTCACTGGCCCGGCCGATGCCAACAGGGTTAAACAGGCCTTGAACCCTGTTATTCGTAATCATTGGTACTACCTTTTTTATGAAAAAAAGCTAAAAAATAACAATATGGAAAGAAATAAATATATTTTACGATGAATGGTAGGACCATTCTGGCTGTAAAAAAAGAAGTTGTCAAGGTAGTGTGGATGCATCTGAATTTACATTCTTTTGTTGAGGGCGGTTTCTTTGAAGAAATACCGCCAAGCCCTGCGCCTTGCCTTGCCAGTCGAAGGATCCTCGCGTAAGGGACGGCGCATGACAAAGACCTATGACGCGCTTGCCCTGCTTTCGGGCGGGCTTGATTCCATATTGGCTGTAAAGGTGATTCAGGATCAGGGACTTCGTGTCCTGGGCCTGCATTTTACCTCACCCTTTTTCGGCAAGAAAAATCTGATTCCGTTTTGGAAGGAGCACTATGGTATTGACGCTGTGGCCGTGAACATTGGGCAACAGTATGTTGATCTGATGCTGGATGGTCCTCCCAATAATTTTGGTAAGTGGCTGAATCCTTGCGTGGATTGCAAGATCCTCATGATTGAACACGCCAAGCTGTTGATGGAAAAATACGGCGCCAAGTTCCTCATTTCCGGTGAGGTTATCGGCCAGCGGCCCATGAGCCAACGCCGGGACGCCATGAGCCTGATCCGCAAGCGTTCGGAAGCCATGAACGTTCTGCTTCGCCCTTTGTGTGCGCTCAAACTGGAACCCACTCCCGTTGAAGAGTCCGGTCTGGTGGACCGCAGTCGTTTGCTTGCCTTTGGCGGACGTTCCCGCAAACCACAATTGGAGCTGGCAAAGCAATATGGCTTCACGGAAATTCCCACACCGGCTGGAGGATGTGTGCTGGCGGAAGCCAGTGCCGCCGGGCGGTTCATTAAATTGATGGAAGAAAAAACGCGCCCGACGCCTCGTGATTTCGTTTTGGTCCAGGTTGGGCGTCAGGTCTGGGCCGGAAGCCACTGGCTTTCCATGGGCCGGAAGCAGCAAGAAAACAAACGGTTGAACGACCTGAGTTCCGAGGCCGATTATGTGTTCACCTCGGTTGGATTTCCCGGACCGGTTGCCGTGGGGCGCATGACCGATGCCGGTGAGTGGGACATGGAAACCATTCGAGCAGCGGCGGAACTGACGGCGTCCTATGCATCCAAGGCCCGGCGGGAGAG
>Ga0207831_100485_pt1 | contig 13313 bp, 5 predicted proteins | sample TtanPargueraPR_7_FD_187741 | JGI IMG/M metagenome (GOLD analysis project Ga0207831, IMG submission 187741) | Aerobic enrichment media microbial communities from Bioluminiscent Bay, La Parguera, Puerto Rico - Tt and M1 (2) (SPAdes) | ecosystem: Environmental > Aquatic > Marine > Unclassified ... | reverse complement strand
GAACGTCGAATGGCTCGTCGTACATCCACTCATGCAGCGGACGGTCACACGGACGGTGCAGGTGATTACGCAGTCCTCGAGCACCGCGGCATCCTCCTGTTCCGCTGATGCCACGTTTCCCGGCGTGGATACATCTTCATTCAACTTTTCCCTAATCCTGCACGGCGACGCCGCTCTGTGTGCGGGAGATTCCCTCGTACTCGATGCGAGCAGCGGACGTCGTTCCTACCACTGGAACACGGGCGACACGACGCGCCGCATCGTCGTGCGGGAGGAGGGATCGTATTTTTGCGTCGTGCAGCTCGGTGTCCGTACCGGCTATTCCGACACCGTGCATGTGACAGTGACTCCCCACCCGCATCCACGGCTCCGCGCCGAGGGAGCGCTGCCGATGTGTGCGGGTGATACGGTCACGCTGGAAGCCGGCACGGGGTTTGCCGGCTATCGCTGGAGTACCGGGGCGCGGTCCCCTCGCATCGCGGTGACGACGGCGGGGCAGTACTGGGTGGATGTGACGGATGCCGGGGGATGTGAGGGCAGGTCTGATACCCTTGCGGTGCAGGTTCTGCCTCCGCCCGCGAAGCCCGTGATTACGCGCAGCGGGGATGTGCTGCATGCGCAGGCGGAAGGCACGCTGCAGTGGTATCGAAACGGACAGCCGCTGACGGATGAGACGAAGACGTTTCTCACGCTTGCGGAAACCGGCACGTACACCGTGCTCGTCACCGACAGCAATGGCTGCACGACATTTTCGGATCCATTTGATGCCGCAGTGCTCCATGCCGCGGATCTGCCCGCATCCGTGCAGTCGCTTTTCGTGTACCCGAATCCCAGCGACGGCATGTTCCGCATTGATCTTCGTCTGCGTCGTTCCTCGGCGGGACGCATCCGTGTGTTCGATGTACTGGGTCGCACCGTGTTCCGGGAGGATTTCCAGGCGTCTGCGCATGTGCGCAGGGATGTACACCTCCCGCGCGGCGCATCGGGATACTATCTGCTGCACATCGCGCTGAGCAGCGGCGGGGTGATGACGCGGGGGATTCCCGTGAGGACTACGCAGTGAAGAATGGAGAGTGACGGGTGAACCATGAAGGAGCCAATAAAATAGAATGATCATATTTCGTCTGTGGAGGATACATCCATGCGTACGGGAAGGACACAGTGGTTTGCGGTGATGTGGGTCGTCATCGGATTGTCTGTCATGGCGTCTGTCGCGAATGCCCAGCCGAACCTGAATTTCAAGCGCGTCACGGTCAACTGGCCGACGGTCGAGCTGTACTTCGTGGTCGGCTGCAACGGCAATCCCGCCTACAACATGACGAAAAAGTATTTCAGGATTTATGAGAACGGAATCGAGGTCACGGATTTCACGCTGTGGTGTCCGGATCCGACTGTGCGCTGCGCGATTTCCACCGCGCTGGTCTTCGATGCTTCGGGATCGATGGGCGGCAGCGGCAATGCCGGCGCCAAGGCCGCGGGGCGGGCGTTCGTCGATCAGATGGATGGCGTGTACGACGAGGCGGCTGTCATCTGGTTTTCTTCCGGCGTCACCATCAAACAGCAGATGACATCGCTCAAACCGCTGCTTTACAGTGCCGTGGACGCACTGCCTGCAAGCGGAGGTACCGCGGTCTGGGATGGTATCTATGCGGGTATCATCGAGCTGATCAACAACGGGATCAATCAGTGCCGGATGGTCATCGTGCTGACGGACGGTGGTGACGCCTCCTCGACGCGGACACCGGCGGAAATCATTTCGCTTGCGAACCGCAACCGCATTCGCGTGTTTACCATCGGGCTCGGATCATCGATCAACGCGACGGAACTGGAAATGATCGCGCTGCTGACCGGCGGCCGGTATTACCAGACCCCGAACGCGGGACAGCTGCCAGCGATTTACAAGGACATAGCAACAATCATTTTCCAGTCATTCCAGGAGTGTGTGATCACCTATGAGCGTGACTGTGCGGACGGTGGCCTCCGCACCGTCGAACTGCAGGTCGATGATTTCTGCGGTGGGACGGACGTGAAGACAAAAGCATACCGTGCGCCGCTGGACAGCATGCCATATTCCCCGCTGGTGATGCGCCTCGGCAAGGTCACCACGCGGGAACAGGAGGATGCCTGGGTGCCGCTGCATCTTGTCACGCCGGTCAATCCCGCTGCCGTCTTCCATTCGCTTTCGTTCACGATCCCGTCGGACAGCGCATGCGGCGTGCTTCAGTATGTGCGCGTGCCGCAGGGTTCGCTTCTCGACAGCGCCGGCGTCACTGCGGACATCATCCCCGTGCCGGGAGGATTTCGAGTGCAGACATCCGGTCGGGCGGTTGTACAGGGCCCCGGGCATCTGCTCGACCTGAAATTCCGTATCCCGGACGTACAGGATACCACCTGCTGCACGCTGTCCGCCGAGGACGTGCAGTTCGAGGCCGGGTGTTTCCTCCCGCAGATCGAGGACGGTGAGCTGTGCGTCTATCCCGTGAATGAGAGTCCCATCATGCAATGTGACCTTGATTTCCCGAGCGAACTCACATGGCAGCCGGAGACGGACACCTTCCTCCCTGATCCGTTCACCATTACCATGCGGAGCTTCAACGTCGGCTCGGCGTTTGCCCTCAACAGCCGTTTCCATATCACCTACGACACTTCGGTCGTGCGCCTGATCTCACCGCAGTTGGAGACGCAGGCCGGGAATCCCGTCGACGTGCCGCCGAATGAATTCACCACGGTGACCTGGCAGTTTACCGCGGTCAGGGCGGAGCAGAATCGCGTCGCGCGCTTCACGGTGGTCGGCATGTTCGACAATCACGATACGATCGACTGCGCCGTGCAGGTAGAGTTTGGTCCTGTACTGCAGTGCGATGTCAGCGCTCCGCAGATCTTCTACGATCCCGTTGGTGACACCTATTCCCCCATGCCCTTCCCGGTGACGGTCAACGTGCGGAACATCGGCGGCCGGCAGACGCAGCTGAACACGGGCAGTATCCGTATCGCTCCAGACCTCTCGCTCGCACCCGGAACGGTCCCGTCCATCTGGTTCTCACCGAACAGTATCGCACCGGGAGAAGTCTCAACAGTTTCCTGGATGCTGCAGCATCCGCTGGACACCGCTGGCCGACGGTACGAGGTCGATGTTCTCGTTGAGAGCCAGGAATTCGATACCCTCTCCTGCAGCGGAGAAGTTAATATTCCATCCGCCGCAAAGACATTCAGTTTCGATTTGAGCGCCCGCGGTCCGCTGCGATTCTGCTCCGGACACTCGGTAACGTTGGATGCAGGGGAGGGCTGGATGCGGTATCGCTGGAATTCGGGCGAACAGACGCGGCTGCTGCAGGTCACGCGGAGCGGCGAGTATTTCTGCCTCGTCACGGACTCGGCGGGGCGGACCGGGGTGTCCGACACGCTGCGCGTGACTGTTCTCCCCGAGCCGCGGCCGCTGCTCAATGTGACGGGCAGCAATCCGATGTGTCCGGATGATTCGCTGCTGCTTGAAGCGCCGACCGGCTATGTGTCCTACACCTGGAACCGCGGCTCGACCAGCCGCATCGAGGTGGCGAAATCACCGGGCATTTACTATGTGTCAGTGGTCGACACCAATGGCTGTGTGGGATATTCCGATACCGTGCAGGTCACGACATGGCCGGCTCCGTCAGCGACGATTCGGCGCAGCAGTGACTCGCTGTATGCGAACGACGCGGCGGCGTGGCAGTGGTACCGCGACGGACAGCAGCTTGCAAGTGCGACACAGCAGGCGCTGGCGCTTCCCGGACTGGGCACGTACACGGTGCAAGTGAGCGACAGCAACGGCTGCACCGCGATGTCGGATCCCTTCGACGTCACCGTCCTGCCCGTCGACGAGCTGCCCGTGTTCGTGCGCGGCTTTGACGTGTATCCCAATCCCTCGAACGGACGATTCACGCTGGCGCTCACGCTGGACCGTCCCATGGCGGTCGGGCTGCATGTCAGTGACATGCTCGGCCGTGACGTCCATCAGAGAGAATATCCGCCGACACATGCCGTGCGGGAAACACTTGATTTCCCCGAAGTGCCGCCCGGAGTCTATCTGCTACGCGTGCGCATTGGTCCGCGAACGGAGATCACGCGCCGGCTGCTGCTGCAGCGAAAGTGAGCGATCTCCGGAATGCTCACCGTGAGCGCTTGACTCCTTCCCGGATACTGCTATCTTTTATCCTGTCTATTCCAGGATTACTGCGGTATCAGCAACGCTGTCCGCGCGAACTGAGCAACCGGAGGTACGGCCATGCGGTGGATCACTTTTACGCTTCTGCTCCTGAGTGTGTCGGCGGTGGGACGGGCGCAGTCGGACATCTGTTTTCGCGTCAACATGGAGGATGCGCTTGACCGGGAGCTGTTTGTTCCCGCGGACGGTGACCGCGTGGTTCTGCGCGGCAGTTTTGAAAACTGGGAGGGGGATCGCTTCGAGCTGACGGACGGTGACGGGGATGGCGTTTACAAGGGTGTGTTCACGCTGCCGGGGAAGCCGGGCAGTGAGATCGAATACAAGTACGTCATACGCAAGTCCGGCGGACAGGTCTGCTGGGAGTGGCAGCCCGATCCGGACAACCCTCCCTTCGGAAACCGTCGGCTCACGCTGACCGGGAATCCGCAGAACGAACCGATCGGGGATTTCATCATCGATCGATATGATCTTGCTGCCGTGGACATGCCGGTCATGTTTTCGGTCGAGGAACTGCGCGCGGATTTTGCGGAGATGCGCCGTGTGCTCGAGGAGAAGCATTGCTGCCTCTACGACGTGACGGATCGCAAGGACTTCGAACAGCTGCTTGCGAAGCAGGAGAAGATGATCGATCGTCCGATGCAGCCGCATGAGTTCTATCACGTCCTGGCGCCGATAGCCGCCGCTGTCGGCTGCGGCCATACCAGCCTCTGGATGTCGGAGGCCTTCTGGACGCATGCACAGGATCATCTCTTTCCCCTCAGGATTACCATGATGGACGGGTATCCGGTTGTAACGGATTACTACGGTGAAGCGCGGGAAGTCCCCGTCGGCAGCATCCTGCTCGAGATCAACGGCCGCGCGGTGGATGAGATCATCGATGAACTTGCGTCACTGTATACCGCTGATGCACGCAATCGGAATTTCCGCATGGCGCAGGTCGAACGGCGCTTCCCGATGCTGTATGCCCGTGCGTACGGATTCCCGTCGAAGTGGGATGTCACGTATGCACTGCCGGGCAGAAAAACGAGCGCTGCGGCAGTCCTGGAGGGTGCGGGAATCGACGCGGTGCGGGCGAAGGTGTTTCCGAAGCCGGAACTGCGCTTCACCGTTCATGAGCAGCCGGAAGCAGCGGTGATGCGGATTTCGTCTTTCTCGTTTTATGATCGCGTGCCGATGTTCCGGAGCTATCTTGACAGCTGCTTCCAGATAATTGATGAGCGCGGCATTGGTGCGTTGGTACTCGATCTGCGCGGCAACGACGGTGGTGATCCGTTCTGTGCGGCCCCGCTGCTGGCGTACCTGGAAGAGGAGCCGGTGCCTTATTTTGCCAGGCCCTACGGCAAGTACGCGGAACTTGCCGATCCGGTGCCGCTGGCCGAGAGTCCGTTTCGCGGAACATTGATTGTCCTTATCGACGGCAGCAATTTTTCCACAAGCGCACATTTCTGTGCGCTGTTGAAATCACACGGGATCGGGACGCTCGTCGGCACCGAGACGGGCGGGACGTTCACCTGCAATGCCGCGACCGACGAAGTGCACCTGGATCACACGCGGCTGTTGCTCTTCGTTCCCACCCAGAGCTTCGCGGCGGCAGTCGACAATCTCGATCGCAGACGCGGTGTGGAACCGGATCATCAGGTGTCGCAGCAGTACAAGGAATTCCTCGACGGCAGGGATACGGTCATGGATTATGCCATGCGGCTTGTCCGGGACCGCTGATCTGCGGATATTGTCGCTCATGCCAGGCGATGTAAATCGATGAGAGTTTTAACCGGGAGCTGCCAATGACATCTACACCCGATGCCGCTGTCTCGCTGACCGGTGTCACGAAGACGTTCGGCAAACACGTTGCGGTGGACGATCTCGTGCTGTCGGTCCCGCGCGGCAGTGTGTATGGATTCATCGGACCGAATGGTTCCGGTAAGACGACGACGCTGCGCATGATCATGAATATTCTGTACCCCGACAGCGGGACGATTCGCGTCTTCGGTGCCCCGCTGTCGCCCGCGGCCTGTGATCGCATCGGATACATGCCCGAGGAACGCGGACTGTACCGACGTATGAAGGTGCGTGAACTGCTCGTGTTTCTCGCGGGACTTAAAAACGGAACGGACATCCGGCGCAGTGTCGACGACTGGCTCGCCCGGTTGGATCTCTCGGACTGGGCGGACAAAAAGGTCGAGACCCTCAGCAAGGGGATGAGTCAGAAGGTGCAGTTTATTGCCACCGTCGTGTTCCAGCCCGACCTGGTCATTCTTGACGAGCCTTTCGCGGGGCTCGATCCGGTGAATACCGAAGTGATGAAGGATGCGATCCTCGAACTTCGGCGGCGCGGGACGACGGTGCTGTTCAGCACGCATGACATGTCGATGGCCGAGCGCATGTGCGATTTCGTCTGCATGATCTTCAGGGGAAGCAAGGTTCTTGACGGCACGCTGAACGACATCCGCGACACATATGCACTTGACACGGTGCGGCTGCGAATTGCCGGCGACGGGGCATTCCTCGGATCACTGCACGGCGTCGATCATGTCAATGACTATGGTCGCATGCAGGAGCTGCGCATCGATGCCGCCGCGGATCCGCAGGAAATTCTTCGTGCAGTGATGCTGCAGACGACGGTCGAGCAGTTCGAGGTCGTCAAGCCGTCCCTGCACGACATTTTTGTACGCATCGCCGGTCCCGCGGCAAAGAAGGCAGTGCAGGAGGGAGCGCATGCGTAAGATTCTCCGTTTTGCCGGACGCGAGTACCGCGCCGCGGTGAAAACCAAGGGTTTCATCATCGGCCTGTTGATTGCGCCATTGCTGATGAGCGGCAGCGTCATCGCGATCATTCTGCTCAAGGATCGTGTCGACACAACTGATCGCAGGATCGCCATCATTGACCAAACAGAGCGGATGGCTCCTGAACTGCTGCGCCGTGCGGAACTGCATAACACTTATAGTGTCATCGACACCGCGACGGGCGAGAAAGTGCGTCCCCGCTATCTGTTCCACGTCGTGGAGACCGACACGGCGCGGTCATCCGATCAGTACCTGCGACTTTCCGACAGTGTCCGCAGCGGAGCACTGTATGGCTTCCTGGTCATCGACTCAAATATCGTCCATCCCGGTGCCGATCTTGATCGCGCATACGTCACGTATTACGCGCGTAACACGGCGCTCGATGACCTGCGGAACTGGATTTCCTCCCAGGTCAACATGCATCTGCGCGAATTGCGACTTCGGGATGCCGGCGTCGATCGTTCCGCCGTGGAGGATCTGTTCGTCTGGATGCGTGTCGAGGGGCGCGGACTGCTCACGCGCGATGCAAAGACAGGCGACATCGATGCCGGGCGGGAGGCGACTCCCGTCGAGGCGATCATTGTTCCCATCGGCATCATGATGATCATGCTGCTGATGATCATGATGAGTGCCCCGGGAATGCTGCATTCCGTCATGGAGGAGAAGACGCAGCGCATCGCTGAAGTGCTTCTCGGATCCATTCGTCCGTTTGAATTCATGGCAGGAAAGATCGTCGGTGGTATTGCGGTTTCGTTGACAACCTCCGCGGTCTACATTCTGGGCGGTATCATTGCTGTCACCTATCTCGGATATGAAGAGTACATTCCATTCCATGTGCTGCCATGGTTCCTGGTATACATGCTGCTCGCGGTGATCATGTTCGGTGCGATGAGCGCGGCGCTGGGGTCCACCTGCAGCGAGGCGAAGGATGCGCAGTCACTGAGTTTCCCGACCATGCTTCCCGCCATTTTCCCGATGTTCGTGTACCTCCCGGTCGTCAAGGAACCGATGAGTGATTTCTCCACCTGGATATCACTTATCCCGCCATTCACGCCGCTTCTGATGACGCTGCGCATGTCCACTCCCGAATCCATTCCCCTCTGGCAGCCCGTCGTGGGGCTGTTTGGTGTGCTGCTCTGTACGCTGCTTTTCGTCTGGGCGGGGGGACGCATTTTCCGTGTCGCCATCCTCATGCAGGGCACGCCGCCGAAGTTTGCGAACATCCTGCGCTGGGCTTTGCGTGGATGATCATGGGTGGTACCACGGGGAAAAATAGGTGGTACCACCGATTGACAGATTTTTCTCGATATCGTATATTCACCCCTGACAATCCCCAATAAGCGTTGTTTGCTTATGGACCGCTTGGTCCACTTGACGGATTGAGCTGCCGTATGCTCCTGTGGCCGCTCGCAGTTTCCGTCTGCTCCCGTTCGATGGATTGAGATACGGGACGATGACCGCGTATGCCCGGCGGAATCACATATATCCATCCAGCACGCAAAACACCCCGCATTGCAGGCACGAACGGTATTCCCGGTCGCAGCTGTCGACCATTGCTGATGCGTGTAATCATCACGTGCGGGTTGCTTTTCATCCTGACGATCCCATTCGTCATCGGACTCCCGTCCATACTCATCGCCCAGCAGTATCGCGTTGATCAGCTGACCGCGCGGCTCGCCAGCGCCGGTCAGGATACCGCCCGCGTCAATATCCTCAATGACCTGTGCACACATTTTCGCAACGCGAATCCTGCGCGGGCGACGGAATACGGTTCCGAGGCCCTGGCGCTGGCCCGGAGGCTCGGGGATGTTCGCGGACAGGCGAAGGCGCTGGCCGAGCTGTCATGGGCCGATTGCATCCTCGGGAACTTCGAACGGGGCCGCTCACGCGCGCAGCAGAGCATTCGCCTGAGTGAATCGATCAATGATCGTCATGGGATCGCGCGTGGCTTCGATCGACTGGGTATCGCGCTGCAGCAGATGGGAACGCTCGACAGTGCGTGGATTTCACTCGAACGCGCACAGGTGATATGGAAAACACTGGATCCCTGTCCGGACGCAGCGAACACACTGCTGAATATGGGAAATGTTCGTTTTCAGTCCGGCAGCATCGACGATGCTGTGGCTCTGTACGAGAAGGGGCTCGGCATGGCCCGCGCGGTTTCGGACACCGTATCGCTGTCCTCGCTGTACAACTCGCTTGGAAATGCGCTGTTTGTCAAGGGGGAGCATGACGACGCGCTGGCCCTCTACCGGCAGTCGCTCATTCTGAAGGAACATCTCAATGACAGCACCGGCATCAGCTTCGGGTATCACAGCCTCGCCCATGTCTACGGCGTGCGCGGGGATTTCGATTCCGCGCTCGTCTATTATGGACGGGCCGCCGATATTGCCGAGCGCAGCGGGTTCAGAAAGATGCTTCTGGCAGCCTCGCTGAATGCGGCCAAAATCAGACTCTGGCGTGGTGATCAATACGGGGCTTCACGTCTGTTTGAGAGAGGGCTCCATGTGGCGGAGGAACTCAAGGATTCGGCTGCCCAGGCATTCACCTTGCAGTCTCTTGCCGTTATGCATTTTCAGCAGGAGCGCTATGAGCGGGGGATACCATTCCTGCGCAGGGCGCTGGAAATTTCGGAACGACTGCCGGATCAGTCCAATCTGGCCGATCTGTACATGACCATGGGATTCCTGCATCATAAGCAGGGCCGTCAGGACAGCGCGCTGTATTTCACAAACAACGCGTATGCAATGAGTCAGCAGCAGGGCGCGACCTCGACGCAGGCAACCTGCCTGGTGAACCTTGCCCAGATTCATATGGCGCGAGATGAGGACAGTCTCGCTGAGCATTATCTCAATCGCTGTTTCGCAATGCTGGATACGCTGGAATATGCGACACTGCTTACCGAGACGCAGTTCGTAGCCGCGCGTCTGTACCGAAAGCTGGGCAACTCGCAGGCAGCGCTGCGTGAGGGACGAAAAGCGCTGGCATCCGCAGCGGGAGTCGAAGCCGAAATTCATCGTGATGTCGCCGGTTTGCTGAGCAGTCTTTGCGCTGACATGGGAATGGAGGAAGAAGCATACCGATATCATCTCACATATACGCGGATGAAGGATTCACTGCTGAGCGCACGGAACACGGTCCTTGTCAACGAACTCAGTGCGAAGTACGAAGCCGACCAGCGGGAGAAGCAGATCGTGCTGCTGGAGAAGGATCGTGAGATCACACAGCTCGAGCTCGACCGGCAGCAGGAGGAACTGCGCGTTCGCACGCTCGAGGCGCTGCAGCGGAAGCAGCAGATCGGTCTGCTGCAGAAGGACCGTGAAATCCAGTCCCTCGAATTGCTCCGCCGGGACGCGGACTTCGCCCGCCAGCAGGCGGTTACTCAGCGGCGCGAGCACGAGGTGCGCCTGCTGCGCAAGGACAAGGATCTGCAGGCCTCGCTCCTTGAGCGTGAAACCTTCCGGCGCAATGCGACACTCGTCGGACTCGCCGCCCTGCTGCTGGTAACAGGACTCGTTTTCTGGCGCTATCGCGAGAAGCAGCGCTCGAACAAAAAGCTCGAACGCACGCTCGGCGAGCTGCGACGCACGCAGGATCAGCTGATCCACACCGAGAAAATGGCCACGCTCGGTGAGCTGACCGCGGGTATCGCGCATGAGATCAAGAATCCCCTCAACTTCGTGACGAACTTCTCGACGGTGTCGACCGAGATGGTGGATGAACTCGAAGCGCAGGTTCGCTCACTCGGCAACGGGGATGAACGCAGGCAGGAAGTGCTGACACTGCTCGATGAACTGAAGGGGAACATGGGTCGCATTCATCAGCACGGTCAGCGCGCGGACGGTATCGTTGCGAGCATGCTGCTGCATGCGCGGAGCCAGAAAGGAGTGCGACAGGAAGCGGACATCAACACGCTGCTGCGCGAGGCGTTACAGCTGGCCTGGCACGGGATGCGTGCGCAGGTGCCGGATTTCACCGTGGAGATCGAGGAGGAGTACGACACGTCACTGCCGCGGATCGAAGTCATTCCGCAGGAGATCAGCCGGGTGTTTCTCAACGTACTGAGCAACGCGTTCCAGGCGGTGCGGAAACGCATGCAGGATGGCAGTGATGATAAGTACGTCCCTGCAGTGCGCGTATCCACGCGCGCGACGGCAACGGGCGTAGAAGTGCGCATCCGTGACAACGGTCCCGGCATCCCCGAAGCGATCAGGGACAAGATCTTCCAGCCGTTCTTCACGACGAAGCCGACGGGCGAGGGCACGGGACTGGGACTGTCGCTGAGCTATGACATCATCGTAAAGGGGCATGGTGGGGAGCTTGACGTGAATTCACGCGAGGGGGCGTGGACAGAATTTCGTATTCAACTCGGGACGAGAGTGTCATAGTGTCGCGCGTCATACATATCGTCTCGTACCCTCGGGTAATTCTCCGATGTATGGTCCTGCTGGTGCTGAGCACGGGTTTTATGAATGAAACCAGTGCCCAGGACTGGCGCATTGACAGTCTGCGGCATGCATATTCGAATGCCACCACAGGCTCCGAAAAAGTGCACCTTCTTCTCACGCTTGTGGAAGAAACCGCAGTCATGAGCCCGGTCAGAACGCTGATGTATGCCGAAAAAGCCCTTTCACTGGCGAAGCATTCCGGAAATGCCTCTGCGGAGTGTGAAGCCCTTCTCGCAATAAGTCTCGCTTATCACCGTACTGGAAACACAGATGCTGCGGATAAAGCCCTTCAGAGAGCCGAAGAGATCGTCCCGGTCGATGATCTGCTTGAACAGGCACGCGTTGCGCGTGCCAGGTCGTATGCTCTCGATCTTGATGGCTTCCCGATTCGTGCCATGAGTCTTCTTGTCGAGGCGGATTCTCTTCTTCAGTTTCTTCCACCGGAGCCTCTGCATGTCTATGTGAAGCATGATCTCGTTGTCGGACTGGCGTCTCAGGGAAGAACGGAGGAAGCGCAGCAGCAACTTTCAATTGCATATGAACTTGCCAACAGTATCGGTGATACCACTGCGCTGGCCATCTGCCATTTCGCTCACAGTTATCTCGCCTATCAGCACAAAGAAAGTCAGCGATATATAAACGAACTTGAGCTTGCTCTTACGCTGTTCAAAAGTCAGGGAGACAGTGTTGGAATCTCGGCGACGCTTCTGAATCTCGGAGCCGGATACAGCGAGATGGGAAAGATGAAGCTGGCGTATGATCGGTATATGCACTGCAGATCGGTTGCTGGCCGCATCGGATATCGACGAGTGTTTGCAGGGACGACCATGAATCTCGGAATAATGGCCTATCAGCAGGGGAAACTCGATTCTGCGATGGTTCTGCTTGTAGAGGCGAGGAATATCTATATGGAACTGGAGGAACCGCTGAGTGTCGTCGCTGCCATGGTCCATATCAGCGGGATCCATGATCTGCAGCGCCGCTATGATCAGGCACTTGATCTCGCTTTGAATGCAAAACGTATTCTCGATACACTCGGGGATACCCCTCTGCGTACGCAGATTTATGGTGATATAGGCATCAGATATTATCGACTGGGCGAGGTCGATTCTGCCGAAGCCTATTTCACTGCGGCATTCAGGATGGAAAAAAACATCGGCAGCAGGCAGAGACAAACAGTCGGCAGAATATTTTACGCACATATCAAACGTGAAAAGGGCGACCTTGATAGTGCGGAGATTCTGTACAGGGAAATGCTGCTCACCGGAAAGAAGATTGACCGTCCACTGCTGCAGTCCGCGGGGTATACCGGCCTTGCCAATGTCGCTGCCGCCCGTGGTGACGGCAAAACTGCCGACAGTCTCTCACGAATCGCATTGAAACTTTCTGAGAGTGATGGCATTGTCGAACAGCTTATTGATGCACTGGAAGCGCGCTCACGCGCCGCTGTCTTGAATAATCGGTACGATGAAGCACTTGCAGCACATCAGCGGTATACGGTACTGCAGGATTCCATTCTCAATGCGGACAACCTCCGCACCATAAACGAACTCAATGCGAAGTACGAAGCCGAACAGCGGGAGAAGCAGATTGCCCTGCTGCAGAAGGATCGCGAGATCAAGGATCTCGCCCTTGCGCGGCAGCGGGAGGAACTGCGCATCCGCACACTCGAAGCGCTGAAACGGAAACAGGAGATCGGGCTTCTCGAGAAGGACCGTGAAATCCAGTCCCTCGAATTACTCCGCCGGGACGCGGATCTCGCCCGGCAGCAGGCGGTTACTCAGCGGCGTGAGCACGAGGTGCGCCTGCTGCGCAAGGACAAGGACCTGCAGGCCTCGCTGCTCGAACGCGAAACGTTCCGGCGCAATGCGACACTCGTC
>Ga0207831_100484_pt1 | contig 13334 bp, 12 predicted proteins | sample TtanPargueraPR_7_FD_187741 | JGI IMG/M metagenome (GOLD analysis project Ga0207831, IMG submission 187741) | Aerobic enrichment media microbial communities from Bioluminiscent Bay, La Parguera, Puerto Rico - Tt and M1 (2) (SPAdes) | ecosystem: Environmental > Aquatic > Marine > Unclassified ... | reverse complement strand
AATCAACACGAATCAGCTCAAAAATCTCAGAAGACCAACCAGCATCTGTTGTGCATCTTAACATCAACACCAACAAAAACCGCGCAGAAGTCTCCAACCGAGAAACAGAAGAATGGGAAAAACCCACAGGAACACGCATCGAAGTCGACATGATAGGAGACTACAAACGAGCACGAAAATACGTTTACGAATACCTTCAAAGCATCTCAATTGTCAATCCTCATGCCCGCATAACCTTTATAGAGCCAGATAAGACAACACATCTCTTTGAACGAACAACAGAAAAACTCCCACGAAAAGCTGAAGAAATCAAACCACATCCCTACGGAGTAGAACTTGGAACGCTACTTAAGATGGGAAAAAACTCAAGTTATCGAAAACTCTCAGCATTCCTTAAATCAGAGTTTTCAAGTATGGGGAGTCGAACCACTGCAGCAGTACTTGAATCTGCAGGACTTGATGCAGCACTCAACCCTAAACGCATGAGTAGAGAACACTACTTTGAGCTTCATAAGGCCTTTAAGAAAGTCAAAATCATGTCGCCACCAACCGACTGCCTCTCACCAATTGGAGAAACACTCATCAAACGAAGCCTCAAACATGAAACCCAAGAGATATCGCCGGAATTCATCGTTACCTCCTCCCGCCCGCCCGCTGTGTACTCAGGAAGTCCCTTTCAAATAGAAGTTGGCATCGTTTATGGTGGAGCACTTCCAAGAGATACCGGCATACGCATGATGCGTTTTGCCAACCGAGTGCCACTACTGTACCAACAAGGAGGATGCGTCTCAACAAAAGCGATTTCAAGCATTGATTGGAGACGATATGGATTCACACAACCAAGTGGAAAAGGAGTGCCGGTTGGACCTGCAATCTTTCTTACCCACATCTCATCAACACAAGTGCCCTTTACAAGCGAAAGCAAAGAGGCAATAGCTGACATCCCAGAAATCGAAAATGAAATCAAACTTGCCTTTCGAGGATGTGCACGAAAAGTACAAAGCCACATCAAGAAAAAACAGAGACGGGCAAAAACTAGAGAAAAATTTGAGCTCATCACCAAGATACTGCCAGAAATTGCACGAAAATCCTCAAGTATGATAGAAAAACCACAGCCATCTCTTGAAGGAGTCATCACCAAAATCATGGATGTCGTCTGGATAGAAGATGAAGTTTCTTACGAAAAAATGGCTAATCCTCCCAAATCACAAGAACAACACTCACAGCTCACTCTCTTTGAGACAGACCAACAACCAATCAGCCCCTGGCTTACCAAAAGCAGCATCACTGTGACAAACTACAAAGCAAAACCACAACGCTTTACGCTCTATGCCCTTGTCCCAGAAGATGCAGAGATACAAAACATCCAACCACAACCAACAGCACAAAGCAAACAATTCCTTGCTTGGAAACTGCCAGAAATACAGCCAACAGAGAAAATAACGCTAAACTTTGAACTGCTTGGCCTTGAAAAAAACGATTTTGACAACGACCTCTATATCGAGGGTATCAATGCAGCGTTTGTCATTGGAGCAGACAAATGGGAAGGTGAATAAAAATGGCCACAACAATCAAAGAAAAAGACTACAAGCCAGTCATCAAAAAAATCGATGGCGTTGCAGAAAAAGTCTACAACGATTTGCTCAGCTCAGAAATACCAACCCTACAATTACCTACAAGAACAAAAAACAACATCCAATTTGATGAAAAACACAGCGTCTGGAAATACGGAGGTAACCTCTCAGAGCGCAGTGCCAAATCACTTGATGGAGCCTATATGGTTCTTCGCACGATGTATATGGTTGATTTTATCAAAGACATGATCAAAACAAAAAAATCCTCCACCCTTCGAGAAATGTACTATATCTCCGAAGGATGGGATATGGCAAAGTTTTCTGCACAAAACGAATCAGACTCACTTGCTGAAGATCTTGAAGTAATGACCAGCTGCATGCGAGAAGACTTCAAACTTAGACCAGAAGAAGATGGAGCACGCGTCATTGGAAACGTTACCCTTGAAGAAGTCACCAGAAACAAGACAAAGAAAAAAATCCACTGCCAAGATGATGTGGGTGACTCTGGCTACACCATTCCTTACAATGTTGAACCTGAAAAAATCACCTTCAAAGACTGCGATGCCGATTTTATCGTAGCAATAGAGACTGGTGGTATGTTTGATCGTCTTGTAGAAAACGGCTTTGATAAATCCAATCGAGCTGTCCTAGTTCATCTCAAAGGACAACCTGCACGGTCCACCAGACGATTCATCAAACGACTCAACACAGAGAAAAAACTGCCTGTCTTTGTCTTTACTGATTGTGATCCTTGGAGTTTTCGAATCTATGCCTCTGTTGCCTTTGGAGCAATCAAAACAGCACATATCTCAGAATATCTAGCAACGCCTGATGCACAATACCTTGGAGTAGCACCCTCAGATATTGAAAACTATGACCTTCCAACAGACAAACTCACAAAAGAAGATATCCATGCACTCAAAAGTGAGCTTTTAGATCCACGATTCTCCGATAGATTTTGGAAAAACCAAATAAAACTACAAATCAAACTTGGAAAAAAATCAGAACAGCAGGCTCTTGCAAAATATGGTCTTGACTACGTCACTGACACCTATCTTCCTGAAAAACTTGTTGAAGCCGGTATGCTTAAAAAGTGAAGCCTTTTTTCAATAGGTCTTCTAGGAGAATCTAGGCATGCTTTATATCGTTATGACCACCCCTGAATGCAACTATTGCTGTTCGTATTGTGGCGGTAGTCTCAGCGGGATGCCAAAAAAGATTTCTTATAAGCTTAAAGACTTAGAAAAACTGATCTCCCAGGATGATGAAGCAATCGTTTGTTTTTATGGTGGAGAACCACTGCTTGAACTTGAGAGTCTAAAAGATATGCTTCATAGCCTTTCTGCCAAACATTTTGTCCTTCAAACAAACGGCTCACTTCTTAGCTCACTTGGAATTGAAGTACATCGTATAGACAGCATCCTTCTATCGATAGATGGGGTAAAAACAATCACAGATGGCTACCGACAACCAGGATGCTATGACTCGGTTATGTCAGCACTTTCTTGGCTAAAAACACAGCATTATCAAGGAGAAATCATCGCTCGAATGGCAGTTTCTAAAAACACAGACATCTACCGTGATGTCTCACATCTACTCTCCTCTTTTCCACTTGTGCACTGGCAACTTGATGCCGTCTGGAGCCCACTCTGGGAGCTTGAAGACTTCAAATCCTGGGCAGAGCATTCCTACAAACCAGGACTACAACGTCTTGTCTTATTGTTTAATCAAGAACTACAAAAGGGCAATACTTTAGGCATCATCCCATTTCGAGGCATCATCACCCGTATGCTCTCAGCACAAAAAATCCTTAGTTTTCCACCATGCGGAGCTGGAAGTTCTGCCTTTGCAATCACCACAGATGGTATCATCATGGGTTGTCCGATCTGCCCTGATTTTGAATGGAACAACCTTGGATCACTTACCAACGGATATCATAATGTAGAAGTACAACAGCCTTGTACAGACTGTAGTGCCTACAAAATCTGTGGAGGACGATGCCTTTTTGCCTATAAAGAACGACTTTGGGGAGAAGAAGGATTTGAGTATCTCTGCAGCCTTACCAAATACCTTATAGCACTTTTTGAAAAAAACAAAGAGTTGTATGAGCAGCATATCGATACAATACAGTATCCACCCTACAACAATTCAACTGAGATAATACCTTAAAAAAGTAGGTTTTATTTTTTCTTAGGCCACAGCGAATCAGCATCAAGCATCTGATATTTGAATGCCAATGCATGGTCTTTATCAATCTTAATGTAGGTTCTGCTAAAAATGCCACCACGTGTGTTTTCAGGAGTCGTATAGACATAGAGTTTTTTTCCACGCACTGGTTTTGGTTTTTCTTTTTCAAGACGATCCTTATGAGCAGTATCATAGCTTACAATAAAGACAACCTCGACAATCACACACAAACCGATTACAAGCAGACCTGAAAGAAGCCAGGCTTCAAGAGGCAAAAACGCCCAACTGTTTCCACCAATATAATACGTGCCAAGAACCACTATTGCCATCCAGACTGCATACAAAATCCCAACTAGAAGGACGAGTTTGCTGTACTCTCTATACTTCTTTTTTAGAAGATCATCACGATGTTGGATTTCGATATCAGCTGACATGACCGTCAAAGAGTAGTATGAAAGGCGGCTGATTTAAGGATTTCGCTTCAAAAAACGACTTACTGTTCTTGATTTTTTCCAAAAAAATCAACAAGTTTTTCGACAGCAAGTCCTCTGTGGCTCACCTTGTTTTTCTGCTCAGTGCTCATTTCTGCAAACGTAAGGTTTTTACCTTGTGCAATAAAAATGGGGTCATATCCAAAGCCGTTTGATCCTTTTTGTTGAAAAGAAAGAAAGCCTTTGCACGCTGCTTTAAACAGTACAGGTTCTCCTTTTGGTTCTGCGTAGGCAATCACACTTTGAAACTCTGCTCTGCGGTCTTTTTTTTCTTTGATTAACTCAAGAATGCCATCAAGTCCTATTGTTAGAAACACATATTTACTGTAGACTCCTGGAAAATCATTGAGTGATTTTATAAAAAGACCTGCATCTTCTAAGATAAAAGGATGGTCGATTCCCTGTTTTTGAATGTAGTCTACACCAAATCGTGCTACTTCTTCTAAACTATCGACTTGGGGTTCGGGATAGCCGATGTTATGCTGCACCACCTCAATTTGTAATGGTTTAAGCTTATTTTGTAATTCTTGTAACTTTCCAGAGTTTCCAGTGATAAAATATAGCCTTTTCATCTATATCGTCCCCGCCTCACAATCTGCTCAATCTTTTTTCTCACCACTTCTGCATCACCTGCAAAGCACCGCTCATAACCTTCTAATACCCACTCAAAACACTGTTCAAACTCACTATGCGTTGACTCAAAAGCCTCCATTAACACATGCAAATCAACACCAAAAGACTCAACATCTTCAGATTTTGCACCCAAACCAAAATCAATAAACACAATCCTTTCGGCTTTAGAAAAAATCATGTTACTTGTCGTCAAATCACCATGAACAACCCCACCATTATGAAGCAAAGCAACACAGCTTCCAATACTGCTGCACAACTTTCTTTGCCCCTCGGATTCAAGAGATCCCAGATACTCTTTTACCCGGATCCCTTCAACAAACTCAAGGACCAACACACCACGTCTCATATCAACATCATAGACAACAGGGACACACACACCAGCAGCCCTGGCAGAAGCAATCAAGCGAGCCTCATCACGCGTCCTCTGCGATATAAGCATACTATCGATTTCTTCTAAACGATACTTCTTAGATGCCCGTCTCTTCTCAACAACCAAGCGATTTTTCCAAACTGTTTTTACCAACACTGCTTCTGCACCCTGAAACAACACCTCTTCACCCACGCCACGACACCTCCACCATATCTGTACGAAAACGCTGATTTACAACTGATTGCTCAAGCGACATACGAATACCACTTTCAAACATCACCAAGCCAAGCCATGCAATCATCGCCCCATTATCAACACACAGACTCCGCTGTGGTACAAACGACTCAGCACCACGCTGGCTTGCCATCAACTCCACCATCTCACGCAACCGAGCATTACTTGCAACACCGCCACCAAGAAGGACCTGATTCTTTTGCGTATGCGCCATCGCGCGCTCAGTCACCTCCGTTAACATCGCAAAGGTCGTCTCCTGAATACTAAAACAGACATCCTCAAGAGCTGCACCCTGTTCAAATAATCTCACCGCAGCAGTCAACAGACCAGAAAAAGCCAAATCCATACCCTTAATGCTATAGGGCAACGGATGATAGACAGAGCCTTTTTTTGCCAAATGCTCAAGCTTAGGGCCAAAAGGAAACCCCATTCCAATCTGCCTGCCAAACTTATCAAGACAATTACCAATGCCAATATCAAGAGTCTCACCAAATACACGATACCGACCATTGGTAAAGCCAATTACCTGCGTATTAGCACCACTTGTATACAACAATACAGGATCTCTACACTCATCAATAGTTCCTCTCCCTATCTCAAGATGGGCAACACAATGATTCACACCCATAATGGGTTTATCAAAACGAAGGGCAAGAGTTCGCGCAGCAGTTGCAGCTGTACGAAGACACGGACCAAGACCAGGGCCCTGACTAAAACATATCACATCAATCTCTGAGGCAGACAGATTAGCTTTTTTTAACGCATCAGAAATAACTACAGAAGCAACAGAAGCATGATGATTTGCAGCCTCACGAGGATGAATACCACCAGACTCAGTAGTGAAAGCCTTCATCTCATTTGCTAAGACATCACAGCCACCCTTGGCATTCTTTTTTACAATACCAACACCAAAAGTATGAGCCGTCCCCTCAATGCCAAGAGCAAACATCAAAGACGAAGCAACACTTCAAGATATTAAAGCATTAGCATACAAAACAGACAAAAAGCTCTTGCTTAGCACTTCCACTCAAGGTCCTCAATCAAAATATTAGCAGTCCACGCAGCACACTTACCGGCAACAGATGGACACTTATCCACATGAGCACCATCAGCTTCAAACTGCGCATACTGCTTCTTATCAAGCAAATCATAGGTGCGGCCAAACAACTTCAAATGGACATCACAGCACAACACACTGCCATACTCCTCAACAAAAAGGTCTAAGAGTTTTTTTGTATGAGCAAAAACCCGACGACGCTTTTCTCCAGCAGAAAAATCCTCATAAGTCCTTCCGCACACAAAGCTGATTGCCATCATACCACCAACCAAGGCACCACAACTACCCTTAGAAGAAAGACCAGACCCACCAGCAAGACCATCGCCTGCTTTAATGAGATCTTCACAACCAACGCCTAACACTTCAAATAACGCAGAAAGAACACACTGAGGACAACTGCCCCGCTCCGCTTCATATCTGTAGGCTAAATCATGAACTTTTTGATAGATTTCTTCTTCAGACAAAAGATAACACTTCCTCAACTATACTCATATAAACAGCTATAACACAGATCCTTTACAAAAAACCCTCTGAATTATTGAACTCTCATCATCTCTAAATCTGAACGGCCACTCACACGAGACACTGAAAGACTAGAAGGCGATTGTGCAGCGCTTTCCTCTTCATCTTCAACAAGATGAAACGTGAATTCTTGGTCATCAATAACCCAAAAATCAAAGCGAACAGTCTGATAATCGTCATGAGAGATGGTTACTCGAAACTGATGGTCAAATTGTAAAAACAACTTTGCAACACCATCAACATTGGTGATATTACTTGCAACCTGGTCAGTTGTAAGCCCATAGACAGAAATGTTTGATCCATCCAAAGGAAGACAACCACATCCCTCACCAGAGAACGTCTTAAAGGTGATTTCGGCTTCCATAGGGGGTAGAGGAGCAGTATTTGATGAACCAAAAGAAACAGGCTCACTCATACCAACAGCTAGCACACCACCTGATAACACCAGCACAAAAGTAGCAATCGCCACCAACATCTTTTTTTTCATATCAGATCTCACTTCCCTTCAATTTTTGTTAAATTAAAGTAAGGAGGCAGAAGAGTCTGCCTACTTTACAAAGACGATGAAACCAAGGACAAAGCCTTCAGCAGTCTTAGTCGTGCCACCAAAGGAGACAACAATATCTACAGCACCAAGACCAAAGATAGGATCAGTTGTAATCAAAGTCTTTGAATCACCAGATTCAAAATCTTCAAGGGTTCCATTTCTAGCAGAATTAATGCCGCCAGAAATTCCACCGGTCACAGAAATCTCCCAAGTAGCAAATGGAATAGTCTCCTCATCTGCATTTGTGACAGTTGCCTGAATGCCTGCGATGTTTCCTTTGATTTCAATCTCAATTAATGGAGGAGCAATAGTTACTGTTGTAGAGTCACTCCACTCACCGACGTATCCAATCTCATCTTTTACACGAACTCGAACGTCGTATTCACCTTGTTCTGTCCATATATGGTTCTCAGAATATTCAGACCCACTGTTACGCATGCGACTCCAATCACTGATTGTACCATCGCCCCAATCAAACTGATAGCTCACCGCATCATCTTCGGGGTCGACTCCTGTTGCTGCATATGAATAGGTAAAGCCTACATTTCCTTCAGAAGGTCCAACAGGCGTATCAACTGATGGTGCGTGTTGATTTCCAATATTTGTAATTGATGTTGAAATCTCAAGATCTCCGTCTCCCACATACTCAACTGAGACACTCAGATTCAATTTATGGACATTTTGCTGAGCATAATTCATGATTCTGTTTGCAAACGAAGCACCGCTTCCGCCACCGCCAACAGAGACTTTATATCCTCCGTCAAAAAAGACACTGGGGTAAGCATACAGATTCAACTCACTGAGACGATCTGCTGCAGTTGGATTCATGTCACTGATTAAAGCAACAAAATAGAATGGCACATCATACTGATAATAGGCCTCACTTAACGCATTTCCCACAGATGGACAATACGGACACCAAGTTGCAGTTCCCTCTTCTGCAAACACAGAATGGGTATAGGTATCGTTCATAAAGTTATATGCAGTCTCACCCGGGTGTGCTCCAGCAGAAGCATCTACATAATGTGCTTCAAAAGGATAGCCTGTTGGAGGATTAGCAAAACCAGCCTGAGGATTATCGTTAAATACTGCTGCGATGACCATGACGTTATCTGCATCAACATCGCCAGACCAAGTTGTTGTCATTTCATAGGTCTGCTGATCAGCAATGGAGACAGGCTCGATTGCGGCAAAATCTAAGAAACCATAATGGTAGTCTCCACCATCATAATCCAGCCAACGACTCACCGGTTCAACAACATAGAGACGAAGGGTTCCTTCATAATCCAAAGCATCCTCATTTAAAGGAGCTGCAGATGATTCAAAAGAAGTATTTTCAATTCCTGCAGAAGCAAATCCTGCGATACACAACAAACTGACCAAAACAAACGAAGTAATTTTAATAGATGGCTTACCTAGCTTCATAAGATATACCCACTCATAAATTAACCATCGTTAATATTTATATCTTTCTATAAAGAAGAGAAAAAAACCTAACAAACACACTAGACAAACGAATATGACACATCGCCACTCGACAAAACAACCTTGCCCCCATCATCAAGACTCACCACCAAAAAACCAAACGAATCAATATCAACAGCAATGCCTTCTACCGCCTCTCTACCCCGATTCACACTCACCCGCCTACCAAGTGTCTCAGAATGCTTTTTCCACTCAGATAATACAGATTCAAACTCACTTTCACAAAACCTTTCGTACCACTGCTCAAGAGCATTAAAAAAACGAATAAAACACGAAATCACATCAACATCAATGCCAATTAATTCTGATAGACTCACTGAAGCACGATTTAGCCCCAACACCTCAGAGCGAGCATTCACATTAAGACCTATTCCCAACACCACAAAATCATCACCATTCTTATCTTTGCTTGCCTCAAGTAAGATACCTGCAAGCTTACAAGGACCTGCCATCACATCATTTGGCCACTTAATTGAGAGTGGAAGATCAAAAAAATCAGTGATACTCTCATACAAAGCAACTGAGGATACCAACGGAAGAAGAGAAAAAAACTTCTGTTCAACTTTTGGCCGCAACACCACACTACAATACAGCCCACCAAAAGGACTCTCCCAACGCCTCTCAAAACGCCCACGGCCACCGGACTGAGACAACGCAACTACAACACATCCCTCAGATTCACCATCCAATGCATAGTCTTTTGCAAGCTTATTTGTTGAATCAACAGAATCAAACACTACCACTTTTTTAACAAGATTATTTGAAAAAGAAGAAAACTGCTGCTGGAAGGCTTCAAAGACGTCACTTTTGACCATCAGAGCCACCAACAGCACATCATGCACTTAAGCGTTTTTGTTACTGCCTACTTCTTCTGCTGATTAGCAGCAGTAATAACAGCCTGAACAGCAGCCATAGCAGCTGCAGTCTTATTTGCACCACCAGAAGCCTTCTGAGCTTTTACATACTCAACGACCTGGTCCATGATCTTATAGCGAGGAATGAAGCTTGTATCATACTCACCAGCAACAAACTTGTCGTTGTTCATGACCACCTGATGGAACGGAATATTGTGGCGAACACCACCAATCTGATATTCCCACAACGCACGCTTTGCACGATCAATTGCACGAGGACGATCTTCAGCCCAGACAATCAGCTTTGCAATCATACTATCATAAAACGGTGGGATAGTAAAGCCCTGATACACACCACTATCTATTCGAATACCTGGACCACTTGGCTCAGCATACCTAATGATCTTACTTGGAGCTGGCATGAAGTTGTTTAATGGATCTTCTGCATTGATACGACACTCAATTGCGTGACCACGAGGCACAATATCTTTTTGTTCATACTCAAGGTCAAGACCACTTGCAACACGAAGCATCTCACGAGCAAGATCAACACCAGTAGTTGCTTCAGTGATTGGATGTTCCACCTGAAGACGAGTGTTCATCTCAAGGAAATAATATTTACCATCCTTAAACATAAACTCACAAGTACCAGCATTATAATAGCCAGCAGTCTTAGCAGCAAGAACGGCTTGCTCCCCAATCTCCTCACGAAGCTCAGGCGTTAACGCACAACTTGGCGTCTCCTCAATCAACTTCTGATGACGACGCTGTACACTACACTCACGCTCATAGAGATGAATCATATGTCCATTCTTATCACCAATCACCTGATACTCGATATGGCGAGGGTCAGGAATGAACTTTTCAATGAAGACTGCATCATCACCAAAACTGTTTTTGGCAAGCTTTTTGATACTGGCGAGAGTCTCTTCCATCTTCTTTTCAGAATCAACCATCTGAATACCAATACCGCCACCACCAGCACTAGCCTTTAACATCACAGGATAGCCAATCTCATGAGCAATATCTTTTGCCTTTTCATGGTCTTTAACTGCTTCAGTGACACCAGGAACAACAGAGACACCAGCTTTAATCATACTTTTTTTGCTGTCAATCTTACTGCACATCAACTCCATAGCAGATACCGGCGGACCGATAAACTCGATGTTGTTATCAACGCACATCTTGGCAAACTCTGCGTTTTCTGCAAGAAAACCATAGCCAGGATGAATACCATCAACACCTGCTTCAAGAGCCGTCTCAATGAGTTTTTCTTTGACAAGATAACTCTGACTGGCAGGACCAGGACCGATAGGATACTTCTCATCAGCATATTTTACAAACAAGGCCTTTGCATCTGCATCACTGTAAACTGCGACAGTGCCAATATCAAGTTCTTTGCAGGCACGCATCAATCGAACAGCAATCTCGCCTCGGTTTGCAATCATTACTTTTTTTAACATAGCAATCAAGCCTCAACAGACAAGTCTAGAGGACCTGCATAATCAAATCGCCACTAGCGACAGAATCTCCTTCCTTGATGAAAATGTCTTTGACTTCACCAGCAACTTCAGATTTTAACTCTTGTTCCATCTTCATTGCTTCAATAGTAGCTAGGACATCTCCTTCTTTTACCGAATCGCCGACTTTGACCTTCACGCCAAGGATTGTTCCCTGCATGTTTGATTTCACACCGCCTTCAACATCCTTTGGAGCTTCACCAGCACCACCAGCGCCAGCAACTAAAAAGCCACCAGTTGGAACAACCTTTACTTCGAAAGGCTCACCGTCGACTTCAACTTCAAACTCGGTTGGAATCTGAGCAGGGCCGCTACGTTCTTCTGGAGGAACAGTCTCAAGCCAGATGTTGTCTACTTCAGAGAAGGACTGCTTAACCATTGCACGAGTCAACTCATGATCGACGGGCAATGGAAGATCTGCACTTCCAAATTCAGCAATAGCTTTTCCTTGCAAGAACTTCAGACCAACTTGTGGGAACAAGGTATAGGTCATAATATTCTCATCAGAGAGTTCAATATCTGAGTGTTCTTTTAACTCGCTCTTACGCTGAGCAAGCATAGGTTTTAACATGTCGCTTGGACGGCAATCGATGACCTCATCCTTCCAATCTTTTCCAAGAACCGTTTTTAAGATCTCTTTTTTGATTGGAGCTGGAGGAGCACCATACATACCTTTACAATAATCCTTAGTCTCCTTTGTGATGACTTTATAACGACCGTGAAGCACATTCATTACTGCTTGCACACCCACAACTTGACTTGTTGGAGTGACCAGTGGTGGATATCCGAGTTCTTCGCGGACTTTTTCAATCTCATCTAACACTTCACGATACTTACCAGGAGCACCTTGCTGTTCTAGCTGGAAGATAAGATTTGAAAGCATACCGCCTGGGACTTGATGAAGAGTTACTGATGGGTCAACCTTCAATGCATTGAAACGATGCAAATGACGGTACTTATCCCAGACTTCTAAGAAATACTTACGAATCTGAATCAACAACTCAAGGTCATAGCCAGTATCCCACTCAGTGCCCTGCAAAGCAGCAACAACACTCTCAGTTGCTGGAGCAGCAGTACCCCCACTAATCGGACTCATTGCAGTGTCGATAATGTCAACGCCTGCTTCGATAGCACGCTGATAGGCCATACCTGTCATACCGCTCGTACAATGGCTGTGCAAATCAATAGGAATAGAAATTCCTGCATCTTTGACGCCTTTGACAATATCATAGGCACGTTGGGGGGAGATCATGCCAGCCATATCTTTGATACACAGACTGTCGGCACCAAATTTTTCAAGTTCGACAAACTTATCAACAAAATACTCAACAGTATGAACTGGAGAAATCGTATAGCTCAAACAGGCTTGAACATGACCGCCTGAATCTTTAACTGCTTTCATTGGTATTTCCATGTTACGAAGATCATTTAGCGCATCAAAGATACGGAAATAATCAACACCATTCTTCTTTGCCAACTGAACAAACTTCTTGACGACATCATCTGGGAAATTCCAGTATGCAACTGTGTTCATCGCACGCTCGAGCATCTGCATAGGGGTGTTTGGCATTGCTTGTTTTAACGAACGGATACGTTGCCATGGGTCTTCGTTGAGATAACGGATACAAACATCAAATGTCGCACCGCCCCATACCTCAAGTGAGAAATATCCAACTTCATCGAGCTTGTCGGCGATAGGGAGCATATCCTCTGTACGCATACGAGTAGCAAGCATCGACTGATGAGCGTCTCTTAGAATTTGTTCATGAATCTGGACCATAAATCTGTGCCTCCAATTTTCTTTTGGTTTTTCACTTTCTCCAACTAGCGGATTTTATTTCCACGGAAGAGGATAATACT
>Ga0207831_100483_pt1 | contig 13362 bp, 16 predicted proteins | sample TtanPargueraPR_7_FD_187741 | JGI IMG/M metagenome (GOLD analysis project Ga0207831, IMG submission 187741) | Aerobic enrichment media microbial communities from Bioluminiscent Bay, La Parguera, Puerto Rico - Tt and M1 (2) (SPAdes) | ecosystem: Environmental > Aquatic > Marine > Unclassified ... | reverse complement strand
CGCTCATGTACCTGGATATGATCGACAGGCATATTGACGCTGACCTGACAAAAGGCGTTTATGATACGGATATTAGTGACAGCCATGCATGGTTGGGAGGTGTAAGCTTTTCCTACGCCTTTTAATTTCTACTCCATATGGTATTCAAGGGTCTTCCGGAAACGGAGGGCCCTTTGTTTTTATTGACAGAAGAGCGTATCCGCTGATCAATTCCGGTGAGTAGGAGACCATCATGATTTATTTGAAAGACATTTCCTATGCATACTCACACAATACACATGCTGTTTGCGAATTGAACCTGGACGTTCGTCCTGGGGAACTGCTTGGTCTTGTGGGGGCAAATGGAAGTGGAAAATCTACCCTTTTAGCTCTTATGGCTGGTTTATTTACTCCTCAAAAAGGGGCAGTGCTTCTGGATGGAAAACCTTTGAACCAAATTAACCGACGTGTGAGATTGGTTCTTCAGGATGCGGATTTGCAAATAGTTGGTGCGACGACGAAAGAAGATCTGTTGCTTGGGCGGGAAGGGAAAAGCGGTGCCATTGAACAGGCCATGACCATCGCTGAACGCTTTGCTTTGAGAGACGTGTGGTCAAGTCCGATTCACAGCTTGTCTTGGGGAATGAAAAAAAAGTTGTGCCTTGCTGGCGCCATGTTGGACAAGCCGGATGTTTTGTTGCTTGATGAGCCGTTTAGCGGATTGGACTATCCTTCCATTCGGGAAATGCGCTTTTTGATCCGAGCAAACCACGAAGCAGGAATTACTCAGGTTATAGCGGCTCATGATCTTGAGTCGTTTGTGGATTTGGCGGATAGCCTTGCGGTTTTGGAAAAAGGGTGGCTTGTCATGAAAGGTGCTCCCGAAGAAGTCTTGGACCGTGTCGCTGACTTCGGTGTGCGTCCTCCATGTAGTTGGGCTTTGAACCGGACTCTGGTTTGTGACGGTGAGTGGTAGTATGGCTTGGTTGCGCGAGGTCGACGCGCGGGTAAAAGTTGCAGGTGTGCTTATTCTAGGAATAGGGCTTTGGCATACCAAACCTCTTGGTGTGCTCTTGTGCGCTTTGTTGGTTGGATTCTTGGTGCTTCCTTTTTTGACCAGCAAACACGTGCGTCGCATGGAATTGTTTTTTTTCTTGTTTTCTTTTTTTTGGGCTCTCCTGAAAGGAGGATTTGGGCTTTGGGATGGAATGCTTTTTGTCGAGGCTGGCGAGCTGGCTGCCTTTTACGGCGGACGACTTTTCGTACTGCTTAATTTGGGGCTATTTCTTTCGGAGTCTTCGTCGGCACGGCAGATAGCAAGGGCTCTCTATTGGTTTGTTCGTCCGTTTATCGGGACGAAGCGAGGCTGGCAGATCAGTCTTTCTCTTGCCATGATGATACATTTTATTCCCTTGGTGGGAAGAGTTATGCAAAAAACCGGGCAAACCCTTCGCTTGCGTTTTCCCGACTTCGGTTTTTGGCGCAAGCTGAGGATATTGCCCGGTATGGTGATGCGTATCATGGCCGGAAAGACGTTTGAAAGTGCACTTGGTGCCAGTGCTCGGGGTTTAGATCGCGCTGAAGCGTGGGATCAACAATTCGTCTTGACCGGACGGGATGTCTTAGTCCTCTTATTATTCTGTTCAGGAGGACTCTGTCTTTTTGTTTTGTGAAAGGGCCTTGCTCAAGGCAATAAGGCAAAGAGTCAGTATTCCAACATCCCTCAGCAGAACAAGGCGCATATCAGCAACATTTTTTGGATCCATGCTGAAACAGCCGCAGTTGATATTAAGCCCCCGTAGATAGCTGATGCTTATGGCAAGGCAAAATATTACCATGAGCCCAGAAGCCGTTGTTGCCGCTCCCAAGGCAAACCTGCCCGTAATGAGCATGATTCCTGTGAGCATTTCCAGCCATGGCAGCCAAAGGGCTATGGGGCCGATCAAAAAGGATGGTAACAGGTCGTAGTTTGCGACAGAAACGGCAAAAGCATCCGGGGTCATGATTTTTTCCACAGAGGCATATACGAACAAAAGGCCAACAATTATACGGGGTAATGTGTGCAGGGTTTTCATTGTGCACTCTCCGTTTTCCAACCATGGTCCACCCATTCGGCATAGCCGCCTGTGAACTCGTAAACTGTATATCCTTTTTCTTCCAACATGTGCGCCAGTCGCCCGGCAACATTACATCTGGAGCTACTGCAATAAACGACGATGCGTTTGTTTTTGGGCAGGCCGTCTAATAGAGAGCTGTCTGCTGCGGCCTCATGGAGCGGTATATTTATGGCTCCGGGAATATGGCCTTGAGCGAAGTCCAGTGAATCTCGCCCGTCCAGGAAGATATTGTGTTCGCACTCGAAGGCCGCTTTAGCCTGTTTGGCATTCAAAAGCGTTGTGCTTGCAGGGAGTTGCCTGACTTTTATCGGAGTTCCAGCCTGAGGAAAGCCATTTGAGCGTAAGGCATAAGACCCGGCGGCAAAAATAAAAGACAGGCCAAGAACCAGTATTGTTTCCTTAAATATTTTTTTGATCATAATTGATAATTCTTCAGCATTTGCTATGTATAACCGGTCGGAATAGAGCGAATCTACTGAAGCGAGTCCGTATTGGCAACTGCATTTTGGAGGTGACCATGAATACTGGCATCGAAAATCTTATTCCCCGCGATATCGAGGCTTTTCTCGTTGCACGAAAACCAGGGTCATACACACTGGTAGATGTCCGCCAACCACGCGAATACGAAGAAGTTCATCTTCCGGGGGCGCAGTTGATTCCTTTGCCAACCTTGCCGGAATATCTGGAGTCCAAACCACTTGAGCAACCCGTAGTGGTTTATTGCCGAACAGGAGCCAGAAGCATGGCTGCAGCAAAATTATTTATTGGTTCTGGTTATGAACATGTCATGAATATGGTGGGTGGCATTTCCTCATGGCAAGGGAATGCGGCTACCGGCCCCATGGATTTGGGCGTGGGCGTTTTTCCCGTTGATGCCCAACCAGACGAAATTGTTATGCGTGCATACGGCATGGAGCAGGTGTTACAGGATTTTTATATCGGTCAGACAAGGTTGACCGCAGAAAAAGATATTAAGGCCTTATACAAGGAATTGGCGATATTTGAAAACAGACACAAGACTGTTCTCAATAGGTTGTATTCTCGCCTCAGCAATGAGGAAAAAGTTTTATCCGATTTGAGTGTAGAAGCATTGGATGCCGTGAGGGGGGCTGGGGAAGGAGGAGTCGTCATTGATGACTTTGTTCGTGAACATGACCAGGCCTTTTCTGGTGTGGAAGGTGTTATTCAGTTGGCCATGATGATCGAAACGCAGGCATATGATTTTTATTTGCGTTGCATGCGCCGAGCTGAAGATGCTCAATCCAAAGATATTTTTTTACTGTTGGCCCGGGAGGAACTGGCCCACCTTAAACTTTTGGGGCATCGTATGGACAAACAGGGAGAGTGATATGAAAACTCGACTTGCCATAGATTTGTACGCCAAGATGATTCTCGAATTTCCTGCAGATAAGGAGCGGATGAATTGCCGCTTCATAGGGCTTATGCCGGGAGAATATCTTGTCATTCGTGTACCGTTGTTGCCGGGGATCAAGCAACGCTTGGTACAAGGTAATTCTGTGGAGTTGCGTTTTTTGCATCAGGGACGTCTTGTAGGCTTTAAGACGGAAGTACTTGTTTATCAACCTACGCCATTCTCCCTTATGTTTGTTCGATATCCACATGATTTGGAACAACACGATTTACGGAGAGAAAGGCGAATGGAGTGTCGGTTGGCTACCTCTATTACAAAAGATGAAGTCTGCTGGCAGGGAGTGACGGTGGACATCAGCAAAGGTGGGTGTAATTTTATGTTTGATGCCGCTGTTTCCGGTAACCCTGCGTTGAACAAGGGAGATTCTGTTTCAGGGGCCTTTCAGATTATGGGGGCCGAGGAGGAGCATTCTTTTCACGCCGTGGTGGCCAGTTTGGGCAATAAGAAAGGTCGTTGGACCATGGGGTTGACTTTTTCAGGAGAAGAGAGTGCTCCCTCGGAAAAAGTGTATCAATATTTAAAGGCGATTGCGCAGGTGCTGGGATAGTTTTGCGTGTGAAATGTGGATGTTAGGCAACAGGATTCCAGCAATAATCAGTATGACGCCGCCTATTTGCAACGGAACTATTTTTTCATCCAGTATAATTGCTGCGGCTACAAGGGTTGTTACTGGTTCGATGCTTGAGAATATTGACGCGTAGGTACTACCGACTTTTTCTATACCCAGATACAGGAAAGCCATGGCGAAAACCGTGGAGATCAAACCAAGTCCCAATGCAATAGGGAGGTTGGTCGCGTTAAGGAGGGAATACGCGTGCACTCCTCCCATGCAATTATAGGTGATACTTGCAAAGAGCAGTATATAGAAGGTGGCCCGTAAGGGCTCCTCCTTTTTTAGTAGGATCTGCACCATGATGAGATAGATTGAGAAAGTGATCATGGCCCCAAAGGCTAGCGTCAAACCGGTTGTATCCATTTGTTGGAGGAAAGCATCGTAGAAAACCAAACCGCACCCGGCCAGGACTAATGCAAGTGAAGCTGAAACAGTACGATCAATTCGAGTGCCGAAAAAGACCGCCGAGAGCAGTGTGACGGCTACCGGATAGAAGTAAAGAATGAGTGAGGTTGTCGAGGCCGGGATATATTTGGCTGCCGACGCAAAGCATATGGATTGAATAGGGGATATCAGTATGCCGAGAAAACTGCAGAATGCGATCATTTTGAAACTGGCTTTAAGTTGATCAGGACGACGAAGGGCAAGCCAGACAAACAGAAGGGCAGTACCGAAAGTGAATCGGAATTGGAGCATGGATATCGCATCCAGCCCTATTTGGTATCCTTGCTTGAAAAAGATTACCAACATGCCGAAACATGCGGCCGAGATGATTGAATACAGGAAGCCTTGAGTCATAACGTTCTTCCCGTTCAAATCTGGTTTTGTCAGCGTCTGAAGTAGGCCAGGTATTCCTGGTTCCCTTTTGGCCCTTTGATGCGTGAAGGCTCAACGCCGATAGTGATCAAACCCAATTCCTCTTCGCAGAAACTTGTAATTATCTGTACGGCTTGAAGTCGTAGGGATTTGTCGCGAACAACGCCTTTGTCGGTCTGACCTGGGCCGAGCTCGAATTGTGGCTTTATCAGGCAGATGACATGACCATCCTCTGCAAGGAACTGCATGCACGCCGGTAAAATTTTGGTCAGGGAAATAAAGGAAACATCGGCAACGATCATGTTTACCGATTCCGGAATCAGGTCCGGCTGTGCATGCCGGATATTGGTTCGTTCCAGATTGATGACACGTGAATCCGTGCGTATCTTTTCATGAAGTTGTCCGTAGCCCACATCGGCCGCATATACGCGGGCTGCTCCGTGTTGCAGAAGGCAGTCCGTGAAGCCTCCGGTGGAGGCTCCAGCATCAAGAACGACCATACCTGAACAGTCTATGTTGAAGTGTTCAAGGGCTGTGAGCAGCTTGAACGCTCCTCGGCTCACAAAGGGGTTGCTTTGCGTTGCGACAAATTCCGTTTCTTCATGGAATTGTTGTCCCGGCTTGCTCACGGGGATTTTTTGCCCTTTGTGCAGGTAGTGAGCCTTGCCCGCCATGATAAGGCGTTTGGCCTTTTCCCGGCTTTCTGCAAGACCCTGCTCGGCCATGAGTTGATCTGCCCTTTTTTTTGGCACTCGAATGAAACTTTATCGCGTTTGTAGTCCGAGTTTGGCGACAATTCTCCCAGCGGTTTCCGTGGTGTATTCCTCGGGAGAGAGTGTACTTTTGTCTTCGGGGCTGATGATGAGTTCCGGAGCGTTCGCCAAGGACTTATCTGGAGTGACTTCAAATTCAGCAGGAAGCCGATCCTCAAAATACATTGTCTGAAAGTCCACGAATTTGAGATGGTGGGCTGTGGAGTCGAGTACGCACAGTTCTTTTGGGCCGACAAGGCCAAGTTCTTTTGCTCTTCGCGCTCCGGCAAGGGATTCCCCGCCCTGTGTGCAGGCGATGTGCCCATTGCGATTTGCCTGAATCATGGAGTCCATGATCATTTGCTCAGTGACCTGAATAATCTGGAAAGCGTGTTCACCTCCCACTTCCTCGAAGCGTTGTGCAAAATGGCGTACACGGGGGAAAGACACCGGATTACCTATCATGGCGGCCTGAGCTACGCTCGGAGTGACGGTAACAGGTTGGAAATGGCGGCTATCTGCATCTGCCGCATAGTAGCGGTAGACCGGGTTCGCATGTTCGGACTGAACTCCAAAAATACGCGGAAGGGATTCAATGATGCCAAGGTCGTACAGCTTGAGGAATCCAGCCATAATGGCAGTAATATTTCCAGCGTTTCCGATGGGGACGAAAATGCATTTCCCTGTCATATCCCAATTAAACCATTGGGCGACCTCGTATGCATAAGACTCCTGGCCGAGTATGCGCCATGCATTTTTTGAGTTGAGCAGGGCAACCCGGTAGTTGTCGGCCAGGTGTTCGACAACTTTCATGCAGTCATCGAATACCCCGGGGATTTCCAGCACGGTGGCTCCTGAGCCAAGGGGTTGGGATAGCTGTGCAGGAGTAACTTTGCCATGAGGCAGGAGCACAACGGATTTAATGGCTTCCCCCGCATAGGATGCGTACAGGGCTGCCGCTGCGGAGGTGTCTCCGGTAGAAGCGCATACCGTAAGGATCTGATCCCAGTCATTGGTCCGGATTAACGAACGTAAGTAGCTGAAAGCACAAGCCATACCTCGATCTTTGAACGAAGCGCTCGGATTCTGCCCATCGTTCTTGTATGCAGTGTGCAAGCCTGTTTGGGCACAAAGAGTTGGGCTGGAGTTGATAATCGGAGTGTTGCCTTCTCCGAGGTAGACAATGTCTTCCTGCTCCAACACAGGAGCCATGAGTTCATAAAAGCGGAAAACTCCACGAAGAGCGGTGTTTTTGGTAGCAGCCCTTTGATCGAAAATGGTGCGCCATTCATGCCCCGAAGTTTCCTTGAGTTTGTCAAAGTCAAGGTTGTCCAGCAGAAAAACGCCGCCGCATTCCGGGCAGGTGTAATACAGCTCGTCGGCCGGATAGCGTTTACCGCAATCAAGGCAGAAATACTCCATGCGTCCACGATAGGAAGGGAAATTCATATTTGCACCATTATTAGGGCTGAAGTTTAATCAACTGAGGCAATTGCGTGCCTTTTTCGGGCTACCTGAAGATTGTTGCGTGTGCAAGTGAAACTAATGGTCAGGGCCAAATTTTCGGTATGGACATAACAACAATGATGGCTCCGAGAGTCGTCTTGAGCGTAAGGCCAAACGCCTTTCCCCAGAATGCTCCCAGAGCCGCATGACGGGCCTGGGCAAAAGACTTGCCTTTAAGCTCCACGGCAAGACATCCCAGGTAGGCCCCGGCTAAAGCTCCGGGAAGTGCTCCTAATCCAAAAAGAAAGGGAGCCCCTATTATGGCTCCGGCGATGGCTCCGACAATGCCACCGAGATTTCCTAATTTGCCTGCGCCATACTTTTTAGCTCCCCACGTTTGGAGGAGAAATTCCATGATTTCACCCGTTAGTGCAATGGCTGCCATGGCAGCTATAAATGTCCATTCCATGGAAGCAGGGTATAACCATTTCCAGATCGCGATAAGGATTATGGCAACCCAATTGGCCGGGCCTCCAAAAATTTGCAGCACCTGTGAACCCGCGAGCAGAAAAATTAGTAGCCCAGCCCATATATATTCCATGAATTATTCCTTTTTTCTGAGATCAACTACGCGAACGGCTTTGCCTGCGGCTTTTGGAATGGAGTCGTGCATGACCAATTCCACCCGAGGAGTGACAAGGATTTCATTGCATAGACGGGAAGCGATAGTTTTTTGTAATCCCCGCAACACTCGCATGTCTTCAACAAAGAATTCCTCCTTGACCTCGACCTTGACCCGAAGTTGATCCATGAATCCTTCCTGGAACAATTCGATAACGTAGTTCTGGCCAACTTCAGGGATGCCCATAAGCACTTGTTCTATCTGCATGGGATAGATGTTCACGCCTTTAACGATGAGCATGTCGTCTGCGCGGCCTGCAATTCGATCGATGCGTCGGTGAACTCGACCACACGCACATTCGCCGGGGATGAAGCGGGTCAGGTCGCGCGTGCGGTAGCGGATTATGGGCATGCCTTCGCGGGTCAGAGTGGTCATGACCAATTCTCCAATTTCACCTTCGGCAACATGTTTACCTGTAGCCGGATCGATGATTTCCGGAATATAGGCGTCTTCCCATACATGCATACCACTTTGCTCGGTACATTCGAAGGCGACACCGGGTCCGTTCATCTCTGACATGCCATAGGAGTTATATGCCTTGATATGCATGAGCTCTTCGATGCGCTGCCTTATCTCTTCCGTATGAGGTTCTGCACCGATCAATGCGATACGCCAGGGCATATCTTCGGGGTCGAATCCTTCCTCGCGTACCTTTTCTGAAAAATACAATGCGAAGGACGGGATAATGTGCAGTACCGTGACGTTGAAATCACGGATAAGCTTGATCTGGCGGCGAGTATTACCGGCGCCAGCAGGGATGGTCAGACAGCCCAGTCGTTCGGAACCGTTGTGAATGCCTAATCCTCCGGTGAAAAGGCCATAGCCGGACATGTTTTGCAGCACATCCGTGGATCGCACACCAACAGCATACATCGAACGAGCCATGAGATTGGCCCAGGTGTCGATATCTTTCCGGGTGTAAAAAATGGCGGTCGGACTTCCCGTTGTCCCGGAAGAGGCATGCAGACGAACGAATTGTTCCAAAGGGCGAGTCAAAAGACCGTATGGATATTGAGAGCGCAGGTCGTCCTTGGAAGTAAGGGGCAGCTTGGTTATGTCGGCCGGGCTGGAAATTGAGTTTACGTCGAATCCCCTAAGCCGTTCCTCGTAAAACGTCGATTTGCGGGCATTTTCTACTACGGCTTTGAGACGTTCGGTTTGCAGTTTGTCCAGTTCAGAGCGCTGGAGTGACTCTTCCGGATGATAGAACATTGCTGCCCCTTTGGGTATTGGGAATTGTTATTCGTTCTGTGTCCCGCCCGTGAATTCCGATGGGTAGGGGGTACTTTCGAGGTTGCCGAAAAGTGTGCATTCTTTTTTGAAGTAAAGGGTGCATGTTCCGGTTGGGCCGTTACGCTGTTTGCCGATGATGATATCCGCCTCATTCTTGCGCGGATTATCCTCACTTTTGTTGTAGGCTGCGTCTCGGTACAAAAAGATAATAATGTCGGCATCCTGTTCAATAGCGCCGGACTCACGCAAGTCGGACATCATCGGAGTTTTGTCCGTACGTTCTTCGACCTTGCGGTTGAGCTGGGAAAGGGCAATGACCGGAACGTTCAGTTCTTTGGCCATGGCTTTAAGGCTTCGCGAGATGTCTGAAATTTCTTGCTCTCGAGAATCTGTCCTGGCGCTGGAACGCATGAGCTGAAGATAGTCCACCACGATGAGTCCCAATCCGTGCTCGGCTTTGAGACGTCGACATTTTGCCTGAAGTTCCAGAGTTGAGAGAGCCGGTGTGTCGTCAATAAAAATCGGTGCATGGGAAAGCACGTCCGCAGCATCATAGAGTGCTGCCCAATCCTGATCATCCAGATAGCCGGTACGCAGATTGCCGAGGCTTACTCGACTTTGGACAGCCAGCAGACGCGTCATAAGCTGTTCCATGGACATTTCCAGCGAGAAAACCGCTGTAGGTACTTCAGCCCGAGCTCCGGCGCGAAGTGCGATATTCAAGGCAAAGGCTGTTTTACCCATGGAAGGGCGTCCTGCAATGATGATCAGGTCGGAGTTCTGAAGTCCGGCCGTCATGCTATCAAAATCATTGTAGCCGGTTGGTATGCCCGTGATGGCTGATTTGTTTTCAAACTTTGTTTGCAGTTCTTCAAAGACTTTGACCACCAACTTGTCGCTGGGGAGCATGTTGGTAGCAGCTTTCGCTTGCGCAATGCGGAAGATTTCCTTTTCCGACTCACTCAAAAGTACATCGACATCGCTTGCATCATAACAATTGCTGATGATGTTTCCGGAGATATCGATCAACTGTCGCAGGATGGCTTTGTCCCGCACGATTGTGGCGTGATATTCAGCGTTGGCCGCACTGATGACGGAATCGGCAATCTCGGCCAAGTAGACCGGGCCGCCAATGGTCTCCAGTTCGCCTCTGCTGTTGAGGTAATCGCTGACCGTAATGAGGTCGATAGGCTTGCTGGTCCGATAAAGTTCGGTAAAAGCTTCGAAAATTATCTTGTGTGCCGGAGAGTAGAAATGGTCCGGTTCAATGATTTCCACCAAAGAACTGAACATGGTGGGGGATTGGAATACCCCGCCAAGGACGGATTGTTCTGCTTCTAAATTGCTGGGGGGAACTTTGCGCAATAAGTCGGAAGAAGCCCTGACAAGGGCTTCTTCCGACTGTGTGGCGTAGCTTTGGCCTTTATGCCTCTGCGGATTCTGCTTCGGCATTGTCGACGGCTTCGGCTTCTTCAGCAACCGGAGCGTCTTCAGCGGATTTTTCCACAGACTCGTCGTCTGCAGGACGTCCGTGCCTGAGGACGGACAGCTTCAGTTCTCCGCGAACTTCCGGGTGCAGTTTGATTTCGATATCGAATTCGCCGAGAGAGCGGATTGGATCACTCAACAGGATCTTGCGGCGATCAATTTCGACACCGGCTTCTGCCATGGCGTCGGCAATATTGGCGGCAGTAACTGCACCATAGAGCTTGTCGCCTTCACCAACACGCACGGTAATGGAAACCGGAGTGGCGGCGATTTTGTCAGCCAGTTCCTGAGCGGTTGCGCGCAGAGCGTCCGCCTTGACCTGAAGTTTTTTACGCTCCAGTTCGAACTGCTTGATGTTAGCTTTGGAAGCAGGCATGGCCAATCCCTGCGGAACGAGGTAGTTACGGCCATAACCGGGCTTGACTGTGACAACATCTCCGAGTCGACCCAGAGCGTCGACATCGGCACGAAGAATCAGTTTCATGGCTCTCCTCCTACAGGTTGGTCTTCTTCTTCACGTCCGTGGAATGGACAGTGGTGTAGAACATCAGAGCCATCTGCCGTGCGCGCTTGATTTCAGTGGTCAGGCGGCGCTGGTGCTTGGCACAGGTGCCTGTGATTCGGCGGGCAATGATCTTGCCGCGCTCAGTCACGAAGTCGCGCAGGATGTCCGGACGCTTGTAGTCCAGAGGCATTTCCTTGTCAGCGCAGAAGCGGCAGAACTTTTTCCTCGGGGTGAATTTCTTGCGGAATGCCATGGTTACCTCCTTAGGCAGCCTTGCTGTCGAGTTTGACGGTCAGGAACTTGTAGATGCCGTCGGTGATGCGGATATTGCGTTCCAACTCGGCAACAATGGGGCCGGGACCGTTGTAAACAAGGCGGGTGTAGTAACCACGGGTCTGCTTTTCCACCGGGTAGGCCAGTGTGCGCATTCCCCATTCGTCCACTTCGGCGATTTCGCCGCTTTCGGAAGAGATGACGCCCGTCAACTTTTCCATGATCTCCTTGCGGCCTTCTTCCCCGAGTTCGGGGGAGAGCAGCAGGAGGGTCTCATAATTAGCCATTCTAGTCCTCCTTTTGGTCGTTGGCCCTCTCCCTAAGAGGATGGAGAGAGCAAGGCTAAAGAAAAGGGTTCATATGGTCTTTGCCCTCTTCTGTCAAGGACAACACCATCTCATTTTTTGTTTCGCTTGTCAGCTTTCTTCTTATCCGGCGACTTCCAGTCACACGCTTTTCCGGGGCGTCAACCGAGGGATGCTCCGGTTTTTCGAGAAAGCCAGCCAAGAAAAAGGTATCCGGCAATAAAACAGCCTGTCAGGATCAAGGCTTGTGCCATGCCTAGAACTCCAGTTCGCTGCCAGTCAGCAGAGCGTAGGCTTCCATGTATTTGGCTCGGGTTCGATTTGCAATGTCTTCAGGAATCGTTGGTCCCGGAGGTTGTTTGTTGAAACCGATTTCCACAAGCCAGTCGCGTAGGAACTGTTTGTCAAAGCTGGGCTGTGATTGGCCTGGTTTATAGCTTTCGGTGGGCCAGAAGCGTGAAGAATCCGGGGTCAACACCTCGTCAATAAGGATGAGCTTGTCACCAATGGTCCCGAATTCAAATTTTGTATCGGCGATGATGATTCCACGTTCACGAGCATAGTCGCGAGCGAGAGTGTAAATGTCCAGCGAAAGCTGTTCGACCTTGCGCATCATGTCTTCGCCGACGAGCCCGGCAGCCTGATCGAGTGTGATGTTTTCATCATGATCGCCCAAATCGGCTTTGGTGGACGGGGTGAATATGGGGGTGGGCAACATGTCGGATTCTCGCAGATCCGCTGGCAGTGAGTGGCCGCAGACCGTCCCGGTCTTTTGATAATCGGTCCAGCCTGAACCGGTAATAAATCCGCGCACAATGCATTCGATGGGCAACGGCTTGGCCTTTTTGGCCAAGACGGAACGTCCTTCAAGAATAGCCCTGTGTTTATGCAGCGGTTCAGGATAGTCGTCCACATTAAACGCGACAATGTGGTTTTCAACAAGTTCCTGCATTTTTTTCATCCAGAACAGGGTGATCTTGTTGAGTACGATTCCCTTTTGTTCAATAGGATCGGGCATGATTACATCATAAGCAGAAATGCGATCTGACGTGACAATGAGAAGAGTCTCCTCGTCAATGTCATAGATGTCTCTGACTTTTCCCCGGGATACAAGAGGGTATTCCTTGATGTCGGTTTGGATGACAGCGTTCATGTTTTCCTCGTGAGTCCTTTCTATAAGGTATTATTTGTTTCGGCATTCCACGGAACGGGCATGAGCTTCAAGTCCTTCGAGTCTCGCCAGCCGGGCAATTTTGTCACCGTGCTTTTGCACATATGACGGGCTGGTTGCAATGACGCTCGATTTCTTGATGAATGTCTGCACCGAGAGGGCCGATGAAAAACGAACCGTACGCAGTGTGGGCAACACGTGGTTTGGCCCGGCAAAGTAGTCGCCAACAGGTTCCGGGGAGTGGTGTCCCATGAAAATAGCCCCGGCATGCCGAATGGAACCAAGCAGTGACCATGGATCAGCCAAAGCCAATTCCAGATGTTCCGGAGCCAGTTTGTTAATGATTTCTGCGCCGGTGGCAATATCTGGCACAGTAATAATGGCTCCCCAATCTTTGAGAGAGGTCTCGGCAATATTACAGCGGGGCAGAGCCTTTGTTTGTTTGGTGAGTTCGTTACAGACAGCTTCTCCAAGCTTTTTGTCAGGAGTAACCAGGATGGAGGCTGCCAGAGGGTCGTGCTCCGCCTGTGAAAGCATGTCTGCGGCAAGC
>Ga0207831_100482_pt1 | contig 13422 bp, 13 predicted proteins | sample TtanPargueraPR_7_FD_187741 | JGI IMG/M metagenome (GOLD analysis project Ga0207831, IMG submission 187741) | Aerobic enrichment media microbial communities from Bioluminiscent Bay, La Parguera, Puerto Rico - Tt and M1 (2) (SPAdes) | ecosystem: Environmental > Aquatic > Marine > Unclassified ... | reverse complement strand
ATTGCCGTTGGCGACGGAGCCAACGACCTGCCGATGCTTAACCTCGCCGGACTGGGCATCGCCTTTCACGCCAAGCCCAAGGTAAAGAAAGGCGCACGCCAGTCAATCAGCAACCTTGGACTGGACTCCATCCTGTACCTCATCGGCGTACGGGACCGGGAGACCATGCTGTAAGCGCTATTGGGCCTCATCGTTCCTTTTCCCAGCCCCTGTTCCCCTTTTGCGCGCACCTGCGCAAAAAAAAGCGTGCACACCAGTGCAACGGCCTCAATTATCACACCATATAACAAATAAATACAGCATATTACCGCGTTGGCACGAGGTTTGCCTTGTCTTGCACAAAGATCAGGGAGAACCATCATGCGAAAAACCATACTGCTTCTGTTAACCATATTCCTGACCACGGGATGTATGAGTAACAATGCCCAGCGTGCCGCAGGCATTGGATCGTTGGCAGGAGCCACTTTGGGAGCCCTGACATTCAACAACAAGATAACCGGGGCAGCCGTGGGAGCCGGAGCCGGACTGTTGGTAGGCTACATTATCGGAAACGAAATGGACAAATCCGACAGGATGCAGGTTTCCCGCACACTGGAAGACACGCCTTCCGGCCAGGTGACAAGCTGGCGCAACCCGGATACCGGCGTATACTACGAGGCCCGGCCAAAGCCGCCGCGCTACAGGGACAACAGACCTTTCCGTGAAGTTGAACTGAATGCCACAATGCCCGACGGCCACAAAGATACCGTTCTTGCCGACGCGTACCGGGGTTCGGACGGACGCTGGCACCTCGTGCAGTAAAACTTCACAACCCCCGCGTTGCCCGTGCAACGCCTTCCTCCTTCCCCCCGCTCCGGCCCTCTCCTCCGGGGCGGCAGGCAGACCAGCGGGGAGGATTGCAAAACAATCCTCCCCGCAAAAACAATCACTCAAATTTTCTGAAACGGCTCAGGCGTTTTCAGCCACCGGAATGGTAAAAATAAAGGAACTGCCTTTTCCCTGTTCCGAATGAACCCAAATCCGTCCGCCGTAATGTTCCACGATTTCGCGACAAATCGTCAGCCCGAGTCCGGTTCCCTGAGGCTTGTCCTTGCTGGGACTAAAACTGGACTGATGGAATTTCTCGAAAATCGTCAGCCGGTCTTCCGGGGCAATTCCCACGCCGGTATCCTGTACTTCTACACGAACAAACCCGTTATCGTTGCGGGAACGAAGCGTCACGCTGCCTTCTTCCGTAAACTTGGCGGCATTGTTCAAAAGATTCACCAGAACCTGCTGAATCCGGTCCGGGTCAGCCACTATTTTCGGCAAATCCGGTTCCACTTCATACACGAGGTCCACGCCCGTCTTTTGCGCAAACACGCCCTGAATGGATTGCACTGTTTTCTCTGCAATCTCGCCAAGTTGGACCACCTCGTCCCGCCATCCCATGCTGCCAGATTCGATCTTGTTCAAATCCAACACGTCGTTGATGAGTCTAGTCAGGCGCTCGCCTTCTTCCGTAATGATGGATAGATTTTCCTGAATCCGGGCGCCCCGTTTTTCCAGCAGGGAATCGCCATGGGAAAGAGGACTGAAATTCTTTATAAAATCTTTTTTGAGCAACTTGGCAAATCCGAGAATTGATGTCAGCGGTGTCCGCAGTTCGTGCGAGACTGAGGACAAAAACGCGGATTTCATTTCATCCAGTTCACGCAGACGCTTGTTGGCCTGTTCCAATTCATGCGCCTTGCGGACAAGGTCTTCTGTCCGGGCACGGACCAACTGTTCCAGATGCCGGTTCAGGTCGGCCAGATCCTGCTCGGCTTTCTTGCGTTCGGTAAAGTCTTCCAACATGCCTTCAATGGAACGCAATTCCCCACTGTCGGAATATGTGGCGCGAGCGTTGAGCGCCCCCCAGAATCGGCGACTGTCGCCACGGATGTATTCATTCTCCCAACGCAGCACCTTGCCTTCATGACGAACGGTTTCCAGAAAGCGTTCCAGCTGTCCGGGACTAGGAAAAAGGGAAGTGTCGTCAGCTTCCTGCATGAACTCCTCAACGGTTTCATAGCCGAAGAAACGCGCCAAAGCGGGGTTTGCACTCGTGATCTCCCCTTCGGGAGTCATCTGGAAAATACCTTCCACGGCATTTTCAAAAATACCGCGATATTTTTCTTCCGCTTCCTGCAAGGTGCGGTTCATGGACTGCATTTTTCGCTCACGAGCCTCAACTTCTGCACTCATGAGCCGGAAACGGCGAGCGATATCCAAAAGCTCGGCATGATGGATTTCACCGAAATCATACGAGAAGTCGCCCTTGGCGACCCGTGCGATTCCCTGCTGCAAAATGGATAAAGGCTTGCCGAGAAAAACACGCAGCAATATGCCTGTCACCGCAAGAATGACCACCACGGAAACCATGATGAGCATGACGGAAACGAGCATCTGTCGTTCCAGTCGTTCTTTCTCGCCGCGCAAGGTAAAATCGATTTCAGCACGGCCGATGTTCCGTCCTTCGAAAACAATCTTCTGTACGCGTTTTATATCTGCGGTGGCTCCGATGAATTTTTCATGGGCATAAATGACTTCATTGCGGGAACCGTAAATACGAAATCCCTGCACCATGTCGTTTTGGGCATACACGGAGCCGATCAGGCGGGCATTTTCATAATCCAGATTCCAGATGGGAACGGCCAGAATTTCGGCTACGCGGTCCACAATTTCGTCGGCCTTTTCCCGTGCCGAACGCATCATGCCTTCAGACTGCCGCCAATAGGTATAGGCGGACATGGCTGTTGCTACCATGACCACGATGACCACGAGGCTTGCGGTCAAATCCCGGGAAAGGGACCGGCCACGGTTCGCGAATAATGATCGCTTATCGCTTATATTCTGGGTTTCTTCGCTCATCCCCCGCCTCAACGTCATTAGGAATTTACGGCTACGAACTCACCGCTTCAGACGGACACTAGCAAAAACAGTCCGACTTCGACAGTCTTAATTCCCAGGCAAAACCGTACACTTCCTTTGGTAATGTAAACAAATCTTCCTGACAATCATGTTAGAAAAAATACGGTCTTGCCACAAAGCCGCATTACGTCTAGAACCCCTCCATGAAATGCGCCTTTTCCCAAAAGACACGTATCGCACAATTTTTCCTGCTGGCCACTCTGTTCCTGCTCATGACACCGTCGGCCCATGCCCATCCGCACGTGTTCGTGGACGCCACCCCCACGCTGATCATAGGAAAGGACGGTCTTGCCGGAATCCGCCAACACTGGATCTTTGACGACATGTTCACGGCGGCTTTACTCCCCGATATAGGACTCAGCCCCGCCGACCTGAAAACCCCGGAAGGCCAAAAGGCCATACGTGACGGCGGATTCGCCAACCTGAAAAACGTGGGCTACTTCACCATAGTCGACGTGGACGGGAAACGGATCAAACCTGGTCCCGCCAGTGAGTTTCACGCCTCCATAACCGAAGACAACCGGCTGGTCTACGACTTTTACCTTGCTCTCGACATCCCCGTGCTGCGGCCGACAACTGTCCGCATCACCATTTGCGACCGCGAATATTATGTAGACATGCTACTGCTCAAAGATGACATAGGCATCGACATAGGCGGGCCGTTCAGTACGAGCCATACCATTGGCCCGGCGCAAGACCTCGCCTACTGGGGCGGATTCGTCATCCCGCAGGCCATCACTCTCAAGCTGGAGCCTGTTGGTTCGGCCATGCCTCCGATTCAAGGGCATCCTGATACGGCATTGACTTCGGACATTCCCGAAGCGCAGCCAAAAGTGGCCCGGCCGACGTTGCTGCAACGCTTCATGGGGCAGGTGGTGGCGCTGCAAAAAGTCATCAAGAAAAAGCTGACCGCTCTGGCCGGGGACATCCGCGCCAACCCGCTGGGCAAGGGCTTCTGGATGTTCCTGATGCTTTCGTTCCTGTACGGCGGCGTACACGCTCTCGGCCCCGGGCACGGAAAAACCGTTGTCTGTTCCTATTTTCTGGCCCGGCCCGGTTCGCTATGGCTGGGAGCACTCATGGGACACGCCATAACGTTCGTGCACGTCTCTTCAGCCACTCTGGTGGTTTTGGGCGCCTATTGGCTGCTCGGTTCCGGCATGGGCGGATTCCAGAGCGCGGACAGAATCATCCAGCCAGCCAGCTATGCCCTGCTGGTGCTGGTGGGTTTGGGCCTCTGTATGGTCATTCTCCGCGACCAGAGAAAAGGAGGCCTGCTCCAAGAGGCGAGCTGCCCTGTGGATGCCACGGAAGTGGCTCGCTCCGAACATGTGGGGAGTGTATTGCTGGTATCTTTTGTGACAGGTGTTGTCCCCTGTCCCGGTGCGGCCGTCATTCTCGCCTTTGCCGTAGGACTCAAAATCGTGACCGCCGGAATGATCGCCATGCTGGCCATGGCGCTGGGCATGGGCCTGACCACCACATTGTTCGCATGGGGCGCTGTCAGCGCTCGCGGATTGACCCTCAAGCTTTCCGGCAAAAACCGCGCCCTGTTCAACCGGATCTATGCGGTCTTGTCCATCTGTGGTGCCTTGACCATCGCACTCTTCGGAGTCGCCATGTTCCTGGGAAGCATTTAACGGTTTCCCTTCGGAATACTCAGATACCGACACAAATAAAATGGGCGTTACTTCTGGAGTAACGCCCGAAATTGAACCTTGCGCGGATCACGTGAAATTATGGTCCGGCATTCGTCATTTGGTGGCGATTATGGTCACAAGGCCATTTTCCACCGATGCCAAAATGTCGGCAAAACCGGCGTTCGTCAAATGTTGCTCCATCCACTCCTTCGACAAACGCAGTTTCCTGTAAAAACTTTTCCTCAGTTTCCATTCTCCATTTTCATTTCGATAAACGAGATCATGGACTTTCACCGTGTTCTCTTCATACTCCAAAAAGCACGTAAAAATCGAGCTGTCATCCTCTTTCACGGGAATAAACCGATCCAGTTCGGACAGTTCGAAAGAAAGATCCCGAAAGGTAATCACGAATCGCCCACTCTTCTCCAATGAAGTGAAGGCATCCCTGAAAAGGGCCTCGACCATGGCTGTTGATTCCAAATGAAGCAGCGTATCCGTCATGCAGACGACGAGTTCTGGCCGGGAATCAAGATGCTCCGTAAAATCAACAAGGTTTCCTTGAACCGAGGTGATGGGCAAACCGTCTGAATGACGGCCAAGCTCGTCCAACAACCTGCTGTCGATATCAATGGCCGTGACCCCAAACCCGGATTTGGCCAATGGAATGGACTGAAAACCACATCCGGCGCCGAGGTCAACAGCCACACCAGAACCGAGGGGAGGGCAAGACGCAAGACCATGACGGAACCGACGCGTACAATACGTACGCGGGAGATCGTCATGGACGCAGCAACGCCGCCATTCCCCGATTATCGCCGGATGATGAGGGTTTGGCCGGGATGAATGGTACTCTTGCGAGTCAGATTGTTGAGGCGCAAAAGCGAATTCAACGACATGCGGTACTTTTGGGCTATGCGCAACAGGTTTTCTCCTTTGCGCACCTTATGAACCTTGCCTTTGTGCTTGGCCCGGTACTGGGCAATGAGGGGCTTGTAGCGTTTGGCAAATCCGCTGGCGGCCCCTTTTGGAACAAAAAGGATGTGCGTTCCGTGGGGCAATTGATCGCGCACCAGTTGCGGATTCAGATCCCGGATGGTCTTGTAGGTGGTTCCGGCGGCCTTGGCTACGAGCATGATCGGCGTATAGCCGCGGCAACGCAACCGGATGCGGTCAAAACGGATCGGGCGGTAATAGTCGTCCTGCAAAAGACGGAACCCGTAGCGAACGGGATTGGAAAGCAGTATTTTGGCTGCAATGGCACGTATTACATACCGCTCGGTCTCTTTGTGGAGGCGCAACTGATAGTAATCGTTGATTTCCTGTTTTTTGATGGCCCTCCCCAGTCCGGCTTCTCCCATATTATATGCAGCAGCAGCCAAAGACCATGAATTAAATTGGGTATGCAAGTCGGAGAGGTAGCGAATGGCGGCCTTGGTAGCGAGATAGAAATTGCGCCGTTCATCAATGGAACGGTCCACCTCCAGCCCATATTTTCGACCCGTAGGACGAATGAACTGCCAAATACCGCGTGCACCCTTGTTGGACCCGGCATTAGGCCGCAAGGCACTTTCAATGACCGGCAAATACTTGAGGTCGTCCGGCATTTTGTTGGCGCGCAGCAGATTCTCTATGTGCGGAAAGTAGCGGCCAGTCCGTTTTATCCAAAGCAGGGTTTGCGCTCTGTCCCAGTGCATGAGCAAAAGCTCTTTTTCCAAACGCTCTCGCACGTCGGGCAAATACAGGGGAACCTGCTCGCCGCAGAAAGTCAACGGTCCATGGATACGAGCCACTGACTCCACGGACGGAAAATCCGCAGAAACGAGCGGCATCGCAGGCCGTGCCTGCCCGGAAGGGGCTGAAGCCTGTCCGAAGGCGGGCACGGCCAACGAAATGCAAACGGCAAACGCCAAAAGCGGATGCAGCAACCTGAGCATGAATTCTATCCCTTCAACGCCCGGCAGCAGCACCAGCCGCCGGTTTTACAGTTTTGATTTGAGCACAATATCCGTAATGGGACCGCGAGAACGGTCACCCTTGAGTACCATATGCGCATAATTAGGGTATCCCCGAAGCTTGCGCACAGTCCAGTTCAGACCGTTGTTGGACTCGTTGAGATACGGATTATCTACCTGCCGTGTATCGCCGAGGCAAATGCATTTGACGTTTTCCCCCATGCGGGTGAGCAATGCGCGGGTCTCGCTGCGGGAGAGATTCTGCATCTCGTCCACGATGACGACGGCGTTTTCAATGTTCATGCCCCGAATAAACGCCACGGGCTGAATTTCGAACCGCTTGGGATTGAGCTTCAGGTTGTCCGCGGTGGGGTCCGCAAAAATGCGGTTTGCCGGGCGCATGTCGTGCAGCTTGATCAGCAAATCCTGAATGTAGCGCACATAGGGCAACATCTTTTCCTCAATATCACCGGGGAGGTAGCCCATTTTCGCGCCAATCTCCACCACGGGTTTTACGAGGTATATCTTTCGAAACTGGTTGTCCTTGCGTTCAAGGGTCAGATACAGAGCCGCAGCCAGAGCCAGAAACGTTTTTCCGTACCCTGCCTCGGACTGAATCGACATGAGATCAATGCCGTGGTGCAGCATGAGTTCCAAGGCAAGGTTCTGGTATACGCTTCTCGGCTTCACTCCCCATACTTCGTGCTGATAGGCCACGGGATGCGGACCATCCGGGCCGTGGAAGACGGGAGTGCCGTTTTCCCAACGGAAGCAGTTGGGCTGTACTTCCTTTTCTTCGTCCACAAAGCCGGTGAATTGCTGACTCATGGACCGGAACGGATCCGAGTCGCGGTATTCCTCGCAAGGGATACCATAGACCTTAGCCTTTATCTGCAGAATCCGGTCATTGGTAATGAGAATGGCATCCTCGGGCGCAGTGTGCATGATTTCCTTGAGGATACGATCATCCATCCACTCATCGTCGAGCGTAATGGCGAAATCGGGAGGAAAAACACGAACGTCGTCGTCGTTGAGGATGACTCGCACGGCCTGGGACACAATATGGCCGATACGCGGGTCTTTCTTGAGCTTGTCCAGTTCGCTGAGAACCGTGTAGGGAATGTGGATGATGTTTTCCTGCCCGTTGCGCAGGGCAGCAATGCTTTTGGGATTTTCCAGCAGGACGTTGGTATCGAGGACAAAATTCTTCTGGGCCATTAATCCCCCGTCCGTATAACCGTTAGATGTTGCTACCGGGTGACACCTGACATTGTTCCGCTTCACGCGGCCATCTGCTCGCCGGGTTCCTTTCGCATCCTCCGTTGCGGGTTATGAAACCACTGTGAGCAGTTTTTGAGAAAAAGTCTAGAGCATTAATACGACAGTCGGAACGGAAAATTCATGGCAGCAATGTGACGAATGCGTCATAAGGAATTAAAAGATACCTGGACAAGCATGGCAAGGAGTAAACCGCATGACCGCAACGAATTACACCATACGCACCATGAATCGCCACGAAGTTCATATGGCGGTGGACTGGGCCGCGGCCGAGGGCTGGAACCCCGGGCTGGATGACGCCCACTGCTTTCATGCCGCCGACCCGGAAGGATTTCTTGTGGGCCTCGCAGACCAAGAGCCCGTATCCTGTATTTCGGCGATACGGTACGGCAGAGACTTCGGTTTTCTTGGATTTCACATCGTTAAACCGGAACACCGTGGCAAGGGGTACGGCCTGCGGATATGGAAGGCCGGGATTGAACGCCTCAAGGGGCGTGTGCTCGGATTGAACGGCGTGGTTGCCCAACAGGACAACTACAAGAAGTCGGGCTTTACGTTATCCTGCCGCAACATCAGGAAACAGGGAACCGGAGGCCTTGAAGCATTGATTCCACCAGACGACGCTTCCCGGATGGAAGAACTTTCCTCCCTGCCGTTTTCCTCTGTCGCAGCATATGACCATGCCTTTTTCCCGGACAGCCGCGAGGAGTTTCTGCGCTGCTGGATCAACCGGAAAAACAACCGTGCCCTAGGCCTGATTCATGACGGGGAACTGGCTGGTTATGGTGTCATCCGCCATTGCAGGATCGGACACAAGATCGGGCCGCTCTTTGCCAACACCAGAGGTCAGGCCGAAATGCTGTTGCTCGCGCTCATCGCGCACCTGGAGCCGGACGAACCCTATTTTCTGGATATCCCGGAAAAAAACTCCGCGGCGGTTGAACTCGCCGATCTTTTCGGCATGACAACGGTGTTTGAAACCGCCCGAATGTACAAAGGAGCGGAGCCGGAGCTCTCCATTGACCGCTCGTTTGGGGTTACGAGCTTTGAACTGGGATAAGCGGGTCGGGCAGCCCGGTGGTTGCCCTTGCGGCCGACACCCTGTATAGGCGGAAAAAAACAAGGAGACTTTCCATGAAATACATGGCGTTGCTCAACAAGGAAAAACACGGGTTCGGTGTCACTTTTCCGGATTTCCCCGACTGTACGACCTTTGGCGCGGATGAAGAAGAAGCCGTGGACATGGCGCACGAAGCGCTGGCCATGTTCGTGGAGTTGCAGATCGAATCCGGTATGGACCTGCCCGACCCCATGAGCAAGCAGGACGTATTGGCCCTGCCGGAAACCAAGAACAAGAAAATCGTTACCATTGAAGTGTCCAAAGACGGCACGGATTTCGAAGCCGTCGAACTGACCCTGCATCGTTACCTGCTGGAACGTATCGAAAAATATGCGGACAACTACGGCGTGGCTCCGGCTGACTTTCTGGCCGTTGCCGCACGCGAGGCCATGCGCCGGGACGTGTTCAAGGAGTAGCAGAGGTTACAGTATATGCCTGTCGTGACCATCACCACCCGCACGGGCCGAAGCGCAGCCGAAAAGAAGGCCCGTGCCGTCAGACACGAGCCTTCTTTTTTGTCATGTGATCCAATCTAGCCCTTGATGACTTCAAGCCCCCCCATATAGGGACGCAACGCCTCCGGAACAATGATCGAACCGTCTTCCTGCTGGTAATTCTCCAGCACGGCCACGAGCGTCCTGCCCACGGCAAGCCCGGACCCGTTCAGGGTGTGCACGAATTCCTTTTTCTTGGAATCCTTGGGCTGGAACTTGATGTTGGCACGTCGGCCCTGAAAATCCTCGCAGTTGGAACAGGAGGAAATCTCGCGATACTTTTCCTGCCCCGGCAGCCAGACCTCAAGATCGTACGTTTTGGCAGCGGAAAAACCGATATCCCCGGTGCACAAGGAAATGACGCGGTAATGCAGGCCGAGTTTTTGCAATATCTTCTCGGCAGCGGCGGTCATGGTTTCCAGAGCTTCGTAGGAATGGTCGGGATGGGCCAGATTGACCATCTCAACCTTCATGAACTGGTGCATCCGAATCAGTCCTTTGGTGTCCTTGCCGTAGGAACCGGCCTCGGACCGGAAACAGGGCGTATGCGCACACAGCAGCATGGGCAGCTGGGATTCGTCCAGAACCTCACCGGAATACAGGTTGGTCAGCGGCACTTCGGCCGTGGGAATCAGATAGTATTCGGTATCGCGCAGCTTGAACAGATCCTCTTCAAACTTCGGCAACTGCCCGGTACCGGTCATGGTGTTTTTGTTGACAATGAACGGCGGGATGACTTCGGAATAACCATGCTCTTCCAGATGCGTATCGAGCATGAAGGTCGCCAAGGCGCGTTCCAAACGGGCCGCCCAGCCCTTGCTGACCACAAACCGTGATCCGGTAAGCTTGGCAGCTCTTTCAAAGTCGAAACCACCCAATTCCACGCCAAGTTCCCAATGTTCCTTGGGTGCAAAACCGAACTCGGGCTTTTCTCCCCAATACCGCAGCACCGGGTTGTCGTCTTCGGATTTACCCACAGGCGTATCCTCGGCCGGGATGTTTGGTACGGCCATGAGCCATTCCTTTTCCTCGGCCTGCACTTCGGCCAGCTCCGCATCCAGCGTCTTGATGCGCTCGGCCACCTGGCCCATGCGTTCCAGCAGGTCAGAGACGTCTTCCCTGGCGCGTTTGCGCTTGGCGATTTCCGGCCCGACCTTGTTGCGCTCGGCCTTGAGTTGTTCCACCTCGGCAATGAGGGTCTTGCGCTTTTCATCCAGCGTGGCAAATTCCTGCACGTCAATGGACGATCCGCGCTTTTTCAGGCTTTCCCGGACTTTCTCCGGGTTGTTCTGCATGAGCTTGAGGTCAAGCATATGATAAAACTCCTCGAAATGTTCGTTTGTTCCCACGCTGATACCCGAACTCGACACGGAATGAAAGTCTCTCCGAGGAACGCGGGACCATGGGACGTCAGGCGTCGATACCCGTGGTTCTGTTGTAGCGATAGGCCAGATACACCGCCCACATGGCAACAAGCAGGCTCAACATTGCCATATCGCCGGCCCAAAGCGCCCACACGGCCACGGTGAACAGACCGAGCACCACAACCGTGCGAAAAAATTTGCGTGCGTTCATGGGCGTGTTCAACCAGCGGACCTCGGCAGCCACAACGCTGTCCAGAACCCTGTGCCAACGGCCCGGCCGCATGGGAGCAAGACGCAGGTTCATGAATCCCACACCCACAAGGATCAATCCCAGCGAAACCAGAATGGCACTGTGCAGCAGCAAGGCCGGGACCAAAAATGCACAACCGGCCAACTGGAAAGACATGTTCCAGGGCTGACGATGCCGCACAAGGGCCAGATCCAGAAGGTCGCGGGGCGTGATCATCCCCCATACATAGGCCCCCACGCGGTTCATTGCAACCGGGGCAGCCATGGGGTAAAACGCGAAAAACAAAAGGTACCGGAGGTTTTTACCCATGGACAGACATCTTGTGTCCCGTGCCGTGCAGGAAATCGGCGAATTGCTCGCCTTGGAAAATATGACGCTTGGAACAGCGGAATCATGTACCGGCGGACTCATCGCCAGCACGCTTACGGACGTTTCCGGCAGCTCGAACTGGTTTCGCGGCGCTGTGGTAGCCTATGACAACGAGATCAAACGTGACGTTCTCGGTGTAGGGCAGGAAATTCTGGATGAACACGGAGCCGTGAGTGAACCCGTGGTGCAGGCCATGGCCGCAGGCGCGGGCAGGGTATTGTCCACGGACGTGAACGTGGCGGTTTCCGGCATTGCCGGACCCACGGGAGGGACACCGGGCAAGCCCGTCGGCACTGTGTGGGTAGCCTTTTCCTGGCCCGGCGGCACCCGGACCCGTTCCTATCGCTTCAATGGCGACCGGGATGCAGTCAAAGTGCAAACCGTCATGGCTGTGGTCAACGGGTTGTTGTCGGTACTTCGTTGACCGCCATACCGGTTCCGCGTCCTTGACACACGTGCGCACCTGCCCCACTCTAGCAATATCCGCGAGCAGCAAACGGCAGAAATGATACATTTACCTATCCGTCCGCAATTCGAAAAAATGGCACTTTTTCACAGAATTGCCGCGAAACACCTGCCTTTCGCTATTGCGAATCATGAAACAGTCGGCTATGGAATCTGACCCGGCTCGCTAAATAGGCTGGGAAAATACAATTTTGTCATGGAGAGAAGATGATTCGACCCGATTTCAAAAAAATGAATGGCCTGATTCCGGCCATTGCTCAGGATGCCGAAACCGGTGAAATCCTGATGATGGCTTACATGAACGAGGAAGCCTGGGACAAGACGCTGGAAACCGGCGAAGTGCATTACTTCAGCCGTTCCCGCCAGTGCTTGTGGCATAAAGGCGGTACCTCGGGCCATACCCAGACGGTGAAGTCCATCCGCATTGATTGCGATGACGACACCGTGGTCGTACTCATCGATCAGATAGGCGGAGCCGCCTGTCACAAAGGCTACCGCAGCTGTTTCTACCGCGAACTCAAGGACGGCGAGGTTCGTGAATGCTCGCCCGTGGTTTTCGACCCCAAGGAGGTCTATAAATAATGTCCGACAATACACTTCGACTCGGTGTCCCCAAAGGTTCCCTGCAAGATGCAACCATCAAGCTCTTTGCCAAGGCTGGCTGGAACATCAGGCTGCACCACCGCAACTATTTCCCGGACATCGACGACAAGGAGATCTCCTGCTCGCTGGCCCGTGCCCAGGAAATGGCCATGTACGTGGAACAGGGCACCTTTGACGTGGGCCTGACCGGCAAGGACTGGATCATGGAATACGATTCCGACGTGGTCGTGGTTGACGACCTGATCTATTCCAAGGTCTCCAACCGTCCGGCCCGCTGGGTGTTGTGCGTCAATGGCAACTCCCCCTACAAGCGGCCCGAGGATCTGGAAGGCAAGACCATTGCCACCGAGCTGACCGGGTTCACCAAGAAGTACTTCGCGTCCATCGGCGTAAACGTGGACGTTTCCTTTTCATGGGGCACCACCGAGGCCAAGGTTGTGGAAGGACTGTGCGACGCAATAGTGGAGATCACCGAAACCGGCACGACCATCAAGGCCAACGGCCTGCGCATCATTGCGGAACTCATGCAGACCAACACCCAGCTCATCGCCAACCGCAAGGCATGGGAAGATCCGTTCAAGCGCAAGAAGATCGAGCAGATCAATCTGTTGCTGCAAGGCGCCCTGCGTGCGGAAAAACTGGTGGGCATGAAGATGAACCTGCCCAAGGCCACGCTGGAAGCGGCACAAAAAATCATGCCGGCCCAGACCTCACCCACCATTGCCGAACTCAAGGACGACGCCTGGGTTTCCGCTGAAATCGTGGTGGACGAGAGTGTTGTGCGGGATATCATTCCGCAGCTCAAGCAGCTCGGAGCCGAGGCTATCATCGAGTATCCGCTGAACAAGGTAATCTAGTTTTCAGGGAAACGATTGGGGAGGACGCTTTTGAAAAAGCGCCCTCTCCAACCCCCTCCCGCAAAACTTTTTGGCAGG
>Ga0207831_100478_pt1 | contig 13520 bp, 10 predicted proteins | sample TtanPargueraPR_7_FD_187741 | JGI IMG/M metagenome (GOLD analysis project Ga0207831, IMG submission 187741) | Aerobic enrichment media microbial communities from Bioluminiscent Bay, La Parguera, Puerto Rico - Tt and M1 (2) (SPAdes) | ecosystem: Environmental > Aquatic > Marine > Unclassified ... | reverse complement strand
GGCGGTATGAAAAAGTATCATGTATGATTGTCAAAATTGGATTAGTTACTACAAAGTCCGCTCAGGACAGCATTTGAACTATGGTTAAATGAGTTTTAACCGTTACCGCAACGTTTACTTTGCGGCTTGATGAAGGGGGCTACCTCCAAAACTGGATACGGTCAAGAAAATGAAAAGTAATGCACAATCATTGATTATGGTGTCCCTGCTACTGATGGTCGCGGCCTGTTCGCCATATTCGGCAGGAGTCTGTGCAGGAACCGGCGGAGGCGGGGTCCTCGTCACCTGGACGGATGAATTTGTCTATGACGGCCCAAACGCGGCCTACTCGCAAAACCGCCGTTCACTCATTCTTTTCAAGAAGAGGCAATACGAAGAAGCTGCAACCGCTTTTCAGGAGACATTGACGGCCTATCCTCGAAATACGGACGCCCTCTACTTTCTCGGTCTTTCACTTATTGCCTCCGGGGAGCGCAACAAGGGCTTCAACCTATTGTCCCGATTCAGAGATCCGCTTCGCTTCCGTCTCAGTTCTGAAATTCGTTGGTGGGCCAACTATCTGAGCAAAAAGCCGGAGCTCGAAACACAACAAATTCTTACCACCATGCGCCGGATTCGTGCCGAGGCCTATCAGGAAACCATACGGGAAAAACACGAAGATTTTTTCGACTTTCCCTGACATCGTTACAGGGAAGCGGAAATGATACCTCCTCCCAACACCACGTCATCATCCGTATAGATAGCGGCGACCTGTCCCGGCGTCGGACGGGTGTGCGGCTCGTCAAAATGCAATATCAGTTGATCACCACGCACTTCAAAATGGCTTGGTTTGGCTTTTTGCCGATACCGTGTCTGCACCCGTATCACCGCTGGCCAGGACTCCGGCGGGACCATCAAATTCAATTCCGCGACAATACAGCCCGGGGCTTCCAGCATATCCTTCGGTCCGACAATCAAACGATTGTCAGCCACACTCTTGTCCAAGACATACAAAGGATGCCGCCAGGCGATTCCCAATCCACGCCGCTGCCCTTGTGTATAGCGCCACAATCCCCTGTGTGTGCCAACTCGAGTCCCATCCGGCAGGGTCATGGCTCCATGGCCGGGCATATCTCCATGTTGTTCGAGAAAAGCCTGATAATCGTCATCAGGAACAAAACATATTTCCTGACTTTCGGACGGCAAGGGTGGGCGTACTCCATGACGTTCCAAAATCTCGGGAACATCCCGCTTGAGCGTACCCGCAAGAGGAAATTCAGCCTTGCGCAGCCTCTCCAAGGGGACAAGGGAAAGAAAATAACTCTGGTCCTTGGAGCGGTCCACGCCTCGTAGCAACATTGTCCCCCACGGCTCGACACCCTGCATACGGGCGTAATGCCCCGTAGCAATGCGCTCAGCCCCAAGCGAACGGACAAAATCAAAAAGCTGGCCAAACTTCATGAGAGGATTGCAAGCAGCACAAGGGTTCGGCGTCAAACCTGCACTGTAGTCGGCAACAAAACGCCTTACAACATACAGATCAAACTCACGATGCAAATCCGCCACATGCAGAGGGACATCAAGCGTTTTACAGACTTTTTGCAGACCACTTTTCAAGGTTTCCCAATGCGACCCGGGAGACAAAAAGTGGGCATGCACCGCCAGGACGTCCCTGCCCTGTTCCTTGAGCAGACACAGAGCCAAAAGGCTGTCCATACCACCGCTTACCCCGACAGCGACTGTATTTTCTTGCGTCTTCATCACAGGGCGCACCATGGCATGGACCCGCATGTGAGGGCAAGCCCGTAAATCTATAACGCTCAGGCCCTGAACAAGGACCGGCAAAACATATATCATGCAAGACAGTTCACCCATCCAATGGAGGAAAACATGATACGGCTTAAAATGATTTTCATGAGTACATTGCTTTTGTTGCTGGCAACAAGCGCCACGGCTCTTTGTTGCACAACCATGATCGTCACCAAAGGCGCCAGCGCGGACGGCTCCATGCTGGTAGCCCACTCTGATGACGACGAATTGGGGGACCAGCGATTCATTCTGGTTCCGGCCCGTCCACAAGAAGGAAAACGGCAAATATTCGCGGAACATTATCGCTACCCACGCATTTCAACAAAAGAAAGAGGGCCAGCTTACGATACGGGCGCACCATATACCAAGCCGCTTTACAAGCTTGCGTACAAAAAAATTTGGGCCATACTCGGCCACGAAGTCCCCATTTCCTATGCCTACTATGATGGTGCATACGGCATCATGAACGAACACAACCTCATGATGGGCGAATGCACCAATGGCGCATACTATGAACCAAAGCCCAACAACGGCGACAAGCCTGGTCCCATGCGCCTGTTTTATAGTTCTGAACTGTCACGAATCGCCCTTGAGAACTGCAAGACGGCCCGTGAAGCCATAACCTTGATGGGAGGGCTCATCGACAAATACGGATTCTATTCAACAGGGGAAACCCTGTTGGTGGCAGATCCGAACGAAGCCTGGGTCATGGAAATGTGCGCCCTTGGAGACCAATCGGCCCATTCCGCATGGGTGGCCCAACGAGTGCCGGACGGAATGGTATTTGTGGCTGCAAATGAATTCCGCATCCGCAACGTGAATTTCAAGGATAAAACGCATAAGGAATTCTACTGGTCCAAGCACCTGCCCAAAGGCGTCATCCAAACCGGCCACTGGGACGGCAAAACGCCATTCGACTGGCTCATGGCCGTCAGCCCCGGTGAATACAATCATCCCTACTATTCATTGCGCCGCGTATGGCGAGTTCTGGACCGCGTCAACCCCGACCTCGGATTGAGTCCTTGGGTCAAGGACGGATACACGACGGCTTACCCCTTTGCCATAGCTCCCAAAAATAAACTGACGCCACAGGATGTTTTTTCCTTATACCGCGATCACTACGAAGGAACACAATTCGACCTGACCAAGGGAGTCGCGGCCGGTCCCTATGGAGATCCGCACCGTTTTGTAGGCCCCTATGACAATCCCCAAAACAACATCAGCAAGAGCACAACGCCTTTGGCGGGCGCATGGGAACGTGCCATCTCGGTCTTCTATCAAGGCTATACCTTTGTTTGCCAATGGCGCCCCAACGCCCCGGACATGACAAAAGGATTGGTCTGGTACGGACCGGATGTTTCATACACCAGTTGCTTTGCTCCATTCTTTGCAAAGGCCAGTACTCTCAACACGGCCTATTCAAGCGGCAGCCCACAAAAGCTGGATCGCAAAGCGGCATGGTGGGCGTTTGACTACGTCAACTCGCTATCACGTCTCAACTTCCAACGGATGACCAGCAACGACATCCAGCCGTTGCAGCACGAACTTGAGCAGGAATCCCTCCAGTTTGTAGAACGAATGGACAAAATCATGGCTAATCCGCCCAAATCAGCCCCCCTCATACTGGGCACGGAGGCAACAACAAACTCAAATCACATTCTGGAACAATGGTGGAACCTGGGTGACATGCTCATTGCCAAATACGCTGACGGATACATCAATTTACCCAACGGACGGTATTCCGATCCTGAACCATCGACCATGCCCATAGAGATAGGATATCCCTCGACTTGGTTGGACAAAACAAACTACAGCCAAGGCCCCACCAGCTATCAAATGAAATAAAAAAGCGGCCCATCCAGAATAATCCGGATGGGCCGCTCTCTCTCATTTAATTTCACTAAGTTCCTCAAAAAGTCTGCTCCATCGCGGAAACGATTTTATCAACCCGATGCATATACGTATGATGGGCCATGACGCGCCGATAACCGGCTTCAACGATACGTTTGCGCGCTTCTGTATCGGCAAGCCACTTTTCCACCGAAGGACGAATGTCGTCCTTATCCTGATAGCAAGCCACTTCAAGCCCCGGTTCAAATAATTCTTCCAAGGACCGGCTCTGTTGTGAAAACACAAACGCTCCGCAGGAAGGCACGTCAAATATACGTTGATTTTGCGCATGGCGGGACTGAAGACTGTTCACATTAAAGTTGACGATATTATCGCCATAAAATTGCGGCAACTCATCCCGATAGGAAATACGATCACACCAGCTAAACGAATCATCGGCAAGTACTTGCTTCCAATGGGCATCTCCCACGATCAAGGGAGAAAAGGGTAAAAGCTCACGAACACAGTCGATTCGATGCAACGAGGTGGCCTGTAGTTGGACCAAACGCAAAAGCATAAGCCGTTTTTCATCTGTTAAAGACTTCCAAGCATTGTAAGCCGCGGCATCTGCCCGCAACAAACGAAACACAGGTTCATGAGGAGTGACCGCCCATTGTTGAGCCAATCTCTCGGACTGGCGCAATAATTCATCCGGGAATTGTCCAGCCACTCGCAGGTCCGCAACCTTGCCCCGCCATGACGAACCGATAAAGGCAACACTCCGCAACGGCTCTGTCGGGACAGACGGCCGACGAAAGCAATCAACATTGGCAGCCAAAGGCAGATAGCCTGCATAAGCAACTCCCTGTGCGGCAAGTGAAGACACGGCATCCGGGTCCCACGAAAAAACAGCCAACAAGGAGTCGGCAGACGCCCTATTGCGCATAAACATCTCATGCCGATCAACAAACCAACTGGCTAGAGGAATACCGGCCTGTTTCAGCAATCGCAAAACTTCTCCCTGAGCATCCAGTCCGGCATGATTCACGGTCAAGATAAAATCAGGATGAAAGGCCTCAAGCGTATTGAAAAACTCCCGCAAAAATGATGCGTCCTGTCGAAAGGAAACCGTGGCATGCTCCACGCCCAATTGCCGCATGGCGGACAAAAGCTCCGGCACCACCAAATAGTCTTGTTCCACGAACAGTATGCGAGGCCACTCGGTGCGTTGTATGGACTGTTGCCATTGGATCATGGGAGTCTCCTGCTGCACTCAGGTTGCACAAATGTTCGGCAACGGCAAACAAAAGCCCTGCCACGCCGCAAGGCGAAGCAGGGCCGTAAAGGTCAGAGGAAAGGTACTTCCTGAAACCATAAAAACAATTACATTTCCGGCACAGGCATTGGGGGCAACGAACGCTCCAACGCATCGGCAACGGATAAAAGCCGTTCTTCGGAGAAGGCCGGTCCCATGAGCTGCAAACCGACAGGCATTTGGCTCTCGGAGCCAAGCCCCACGGGAAGGCTCATTCCGGGGAGGCCGGCAAGGTTCAGGGAAATGGTGAAAATGTCCATAAGATACATCTGCAACGGATCCGCCTTTTCACCGGAACGGAACGCAGTTGTAGGACAAACCGGACCGGCAATGACGTCGCATTGGGCAAAGGCCTGTTCAAAGTCCCGGCGAATCAGGCGACGCACCTGAGCGGCTTTTCGATAATAGGCATCATAGTACCCGCTGGAAAGTACATACGCGCCCATGATGATTCGACGCTGAACTTCGTCACCGAATCCTTCAGTGCGGCTACGGGTGTACATGTCGATCAATTCTTCGGCATCCTTGTTGCGGTAGCCGTAGCGCACGCCGTCAAAGCGGGACAGGTTGGAAGAAGCCTCGGCCACGGCGATAATGTAATAAGTGGCAATGGCATAATCGGTCAGGGAAAGCTTGACCGGCACAGTCGTTGCGCCGAGCGATTCTGCCTTGGCTATGGCGTCCCGGCAGGCAGCTTCCACTTCAGGGGCAAGTCCCTCTCCCCAATATTCTTCGGGCAAACCGATGCGCAGGCCTGAAAGATCGTCCTTTCCCAAAGACGCACAATAATCCGGGACTTCACGATCCACCGAGGTGGAGTCTTTCGGATCATGGCCAGCTATAATCTGAAGAATGCGAGCAGCATCTTCAACGCTTCGGGTCATGGGACCAATCTGGTCCAGAGAAGAACCGTAAGCGACCATGCCGAACCTCGAAACCCGTCCATATGTAGGTTTCAAACCCACAATCCCGCAAAACGATGCGGGAAGACGAATGGAACCACCTGTGTCTGTTCCAAGGGCGCCATAACACTGACAGGCAGCCACAGTTGCTCCGGAACCGCCAGAAGAACCGCCGGGAACCCGATCAGAATCCCACGGGTTGGAGGTCTTCTGGAATGCCGAATTTTCGGTGGAAGATCCCATGGCGAATTCATCCATGTTGGCCTTGCCGATAAGAATTGCCCCGGCATCGCGCAGCCGTTCCACCACGGTGGCATCATAGAAAGGCACGAACCCCTCGAGGATCCTGGAGGCGCAGGTAGTGGCAACTCCTTTGGTGGTCAACAAATCCTTAAGCACAATGGGAACACCCCAAAGAGGCTTGCTGACATCCGGCCCGGCCTGATCCATTTCCCTGGCCTGGGCAAGAGCGGCCTCATCCTGCACGTTCAAAAGCGCATGGACACGGGGTTCCGTGGACTCAATTCTATCCAGGCATGACTGGACAACGTGTTCAACGGACACTTCCCGCGACTGCAACTTGGCCGCGATCTCGGAAAGAGTCATGCTATGCATATCTGACATGAATCAACCTTGTGACGATGGCTAAACAATTCTGGGAACAATAAAAAACGCGCCGTCCTGTTCCGGGGCGTTGGAAAGAACCTCTTCACGCGAATAATCCTTGCGAGGCTCGTCGGCACGCAGAACGGTGGTATGTTCCACCGGGCTGTACAAGGGTTCAACGTCACTGGTGTCCAACTCACCCAGCTTATCCATATAGTTCAAAATGTCATCAAGCTGTCCGGCAAACAGCTCAATCTTTTCAGTGGAAAGGTCCAACCGGGCCAATGAGGCCACCTTGGCGACTTCCTCAGGACTAATCTTCATGGTATTCAAACTCCTTTGATACACAGCAACAGGAAGGCACTAATCCGCGATCTCACGCGCCTTGTACGCCTTGGCACGCCGAATACGACGAGCAGTGGCCTTTTGCATACGAGTCTTGATCGTATCCACATTACATACGGTCTTTCCATGCCGTGTCGGACTAAACAAAAACAGATCCTGTCGAGCTTTACCATCATGGTCCCAGGATAAAGCGGCCATGCTGAAATCCATTTGCTGGGCCTTGGCTATGCGCGCATTGACGTCACCCGCATCCCAACCGGAAGGCAAAGTCCCCATATGGGAAGCAAAACGGACAAAATCAAATCCCAAAGCAACCCAGAAATCGGCTTTGCCAAGTCCTTCTTCCGTCAGGGCATCCTGCAAAGCCATTGCGCCGTCACTGCCGCCCCACCACGCGCCGGGACAAATGGCCAGCTTGTAGTACTGTTCTTCAATATCCTTGGTACGATCCAATGCCCGGCTCCAAAGTCCGGGACCGAGAAAGACCAACTGTTCGCTTTCGTAGAAAAAGAAGTTGGGCAACAAATTCTGGGCCTGTCTCCAACCGTCCGGAATAAAGACTGCCCCGAAGTCCGGCATGGGAAGCGGCGCCTCCTTGTTATCCTTGAATTCAGCAGGGACTTTAAGCAATTTGGCAATATATTGGTTCCACGCGGTCAGCTTTTGAGGAGGATAAGCCTCCATTCCACGAATACGTGCACCAAGAGGGGCTGCTTCCTGATAAAAAGTCTTGGCCATGGTTCGACCGAATTTTTCTTCGGGATAAAACACTGCAAAGTTGTGAATCCCCAAACGCTCAACAGCCATGCGAACCAAACTGCGTACTTCATCTTCACGGCTGGTAAAGAAACGCCAGGCATCATGACCTTCAGTTACGTCACCAAGGCCGGGCAAAAAGGTGAAAAACGCCCGTTTTTTCAAAATGGAATCTTTCTTGTCCGAGGCAAGTAATTCCTTGAAAGCTTGAACACGCAACGGGCCACCAATTAAAGAGAAATGGGGAGGCAAGGCATCAAGACGATCTACCCACCCTGGGGCCGCAGTGTTGATGACTCGGATATCCACTTCATCGCCCAGTCCGGACTGTCGCCACTGCCCTACGCCAGCTCCGCGCAGAATTCGGGTTCCGACCTTGGCATATGGACCGGTCATGGGCAACGCCAATGCGATTCCAATCCGCGGCAGGCCGTAACGGGCTTCCAGCTTATCAAGCATTTCAATCAAGCCGCCCCGGTCCGCAAGGTTTGCGTTGGAGGCTATATTTTGCATATTGCGCCAAAGTGCGCCCCACTTCTTTTTGCTATCGGCCTCGCGCAAGGAGCGTTCAAACGATACCAAAGCATAAGGAAAGCGGTAAAGATTGGAGGCGGAAACATAACCGGACAAATCCGCAAGCTGACCATCTTTATAGTTTTCAAGCTCGGCACGATACGCGTGTTCAAAATCCGCACGGGCTATTTGGTCCGGGGCCTTGGAATAAAATGCATCCAAAACGGATAACGATTGTTCCCAGTCCTTCATGCCCATATAATAACTGGCATACCACGTAGCCATGTTACGGCGAGTCTTCCACGGCAGAGCCGTTTGTTCCAACGCCCATGCACGGTGGTTCTCCAGTCGCTTCTGTCTGCCCAGAGCATTGGCCGTATCCAAATAGGCCTGCTGCCAATCCCAGCGGCTCACCGCATTGATTTCCAGATTGGCCCACTTTTCAAGGCTGGTCATGGCCTGATGGTAATGCTCGTTATGATACGCGCTCAGTCCTAGCCGGCTCTGGGCCAACGTACGAAGCGGTGCCGCAAGATCATGCCGATCCAGTGCATTGCTGTAATATAGCTCGGAAGCAGGATATTCCTTTGCGGTCCAAGCCTTGTCGGCCTCAGCCATCAGGTCGGCCGTGGAGAGCATGTCCACGCTCTTCATGGCCCTTTGGGTCCAGGGAGACATGCCGGGCGTACAACCGAAAACAAAAACGGCAGCAAGCACGGCCAAAGCCGCGAGACTTAGTCGGACGGTGCGTCCAAAATATATGGTATTCATGATAACGGTTCCGTATTCTCCATTGCCGGAAAGCGCAGAAAAAACCCGGCCCGCATACTGCGAGCCGGGTATTGCTATACTTGGCTTGGTCCGAGTTGGCAAGCCGTCTACTTGACTTCGGTGTAGTCGGCGTCGACTACATCTTCGTCGTCCTGCTTGGGCTGCTCGGCACCGGCATCCGGACCGGCCTGGGCTTCAGGCCCTGCTCCGGCCTGATCCTGTCCCTGCTGGGCATAAAGTTTTTCTGCCAGCTTGTGGGAAGACTGGGCCAAGGCGTCGGAGGCCTGTTTGATGGCGTCATGGTCGTCGCCTTCCATGGCCTTTTTCAGTTCATCAATCTTGCTCTCAATGTCGGCCTTGAGTTCAGCATCCACATTCTCGCCGATATCCCTGATGGACTTCTCCGAGGTGTAAATCAGCGTGTCGGCCTGGTTGCGAATCTCAATAAGTTCCTGCTTCTTCTTGTCTTCGTCAGCATGGGACTCGGCGTCCTTGACCATGCGATCGATTTCATCGTCACTCAGACCGGAAGAAGCCGTGATCTGGATGGACTGTTCCTTGCCGGTTCCCATATCCTTGGCGGATACGTTGACAATACCGTTGGCATCGATGTCGAAGGTAACCTCGATCTGCGGTACGCCACGCGGCGCCGGCGGAATTCCTGCCAGTTCAAAATTGCCCAGCAGCATGTTGTCAGCGCACATGGGGCGCTCGCCTTGGAAGACGCGAATGGAAACGGACGGCTGGTTTTCCGAGGCCGTGGTGAACACCTGAGACTTCTTGGTCGGAATGGTCGTGTTGCGCTCAATAAGCTTGGTGAACACGCCGCCCATGGTTTCAATACCGAGGGAAAGCGGGGTCACGTCCAGAAGCAGAACATCCTTGACATCACCGGAAAGGATGCCGCCCTGAATGGCAGCGCCCATGGCCACAACTTCATCCGGGTTCACGGAGCGGTTAGGTTCCTTGCCGAAGAAGGATTTCACCTTCTCCTGCACCAACGGCATACGGGTCATGCCGCCCACAAGAATTACCTCATCAATGTCCGAAGCGGAAAGACCGGCGTCAGACAAGGCCTTCTTGCAGGGTTCGACAGTGCGATCAACAAGGTCCTCAACAAGCTTTTCCAACTTGCCGCGGCTGATCTTGACCATCAGGTGCTTGGGACCGTTCTGGTCAGCAGTGATGAACGGAAGGTTGACCTCAGTCTCCATGGAGGAGGACAGTTCCTTCTTGGCTTTTTCACCCGCCTCCTTGAGACGTTGCAGAGCCATACGGTCCTGGGAAAGATCAATGCCGTTTTCCTTTTTGAACTCGTCCACGAGATATTCGATGACACGCTGGTCAAAGTCTTCGCCGCCGAGGAAGGTGTCGCCGTTGGTGGCGCGGACTTCGACGACGTTGTCGCCAACTTCCAGCACGGAGACGTCAAAGGTTCCGCCGCCGAGGTCAAAAACCACGATCTTTTCGTTGGCTTTCTTGTCAAAACCGTAGGCCAGCGAAGCTGCGGTGGGTTCGTTGATGATACGTTTGACCTCAAGGCCGGCGATCTTTCCAGCGTCTTTGGTGGCCTGACGCTGGGAGTCATTGAAGTATGCCGGGACGGTAATAACGGCCTCGGTTACGGTTTCACCCAGATAGATTTCCGCATCTTTCTTCAGCTTCTGAAGAATCATGGCGGAAACTTCAGGTGGGCTGTACTTTTTACCGCCCACTTCTACCCAGGCGTCGTTACCGTTGCCGGAAATGATTTTATAAGGACAATGGCCCTGCCACTTGCTGACCTCAGGCGCGTTGATGTCGCGACCCATGAGGCGCTTGATGGCGAACACGGTCTTGTCGGGGTTGGTGACCGCCTGGCGTTTGGCGATTTCGCCCACCAGCCGTTCTTTATCAGTGAAGGCCACGATGGACGGCGTGGTGCGTCCGCCTTCAGGGTTTGTTACACACTTCGGGTCCTTACCCTCCATGACATATACGCAGGAGTTGGTGGTTCCGAGGTCGATGCCAATGATCTTACCCATTGAAATTCCTCCTCATATTCTCTTGATATCGTGATTTATATTCGTTTTTGGTAAACACTAGATTCCAATTAAGCACTCAGATTCGCTTGTAAAGGCAGCATTCATGCTTTTTCAAGACTTCTTGTTGACCATGACCTTGGCTGGTCGCAAAAGACGGCCTTTAAGCACGTACCCGGCCTGGACGATCTGAGCCACGGTGTTGTCTCCCAGCTCATCTTCCGTCGCCATGCCCACGGCTTCGTGAAACTCGGGGTTGAACTCTTCGCCACGTCCGGCCTCAACAGCCTCCAGGCCATGTTTCTTGAGCGTATCCAGAAAAATTTTTCTGGTCATATCGACGCCCATAATGAAATTCTTGCAGGACTCATCGGCATGATCGGCATGAACGAGGGCGAGATCAAGATTGTCCAACACGGGCAAAAGGTCTCCCAGAATGGATTCCCCCGCATACCGTTTCAAATCTTCAGCCTCGCGAACCAGACGTTTCTTGATATTTTCCGTGTCGGCCAAAGCACGTAACTTGTCGGCCTCTGCTTTTTGCATCACGTCACATTCAGGGCAGACGTGCTCCCGACACAGGGCGGTAAGTTCTTCTTCGGAAAGGGATAGTTCCGCGGCATTTTCCTCGGCCTGCACTTCATTTTCCACTTCCGGATTCACTTCGTCCTGATCAATCCCGTTGATGGGAATGTCCGTTTCTTTTTCCTTGGGCATATGTATCCGTCCTCAAATGAATTTCAACTTGTCTGCACACTGAACATGTGCGCTGAGCAGACAAGTAAGCATCCACTTGTGCTTGTCAACAGGCAAACAGCCTCTTTTGTAGGAAGAAAATCAGACTTTGAACTCACCGTTCTCGTAAACAAGGCGGGGTTTTCCATCGGCAAGCATGGCCGTAACCCGTTTGGGTTCCGTATTAACCATGTCCCAATGGATATCGGAAACATTGAATCCAAGCGACGCCTCCAGTTCCAGAGTCAAGGCTTCGGATGGCCCGTCAAAACATTCAACCAACGAACCGCCCAAGGCAATGTGACAATTCCCGTATTCTCCACCTACATTTTCATCAAGCAACGTGTGGGCCATGAAGCTATCCACGCGCGAATACCGCTTATCCGTCAACGAAAATTCTCCGACCCGCCGAGCCCCTGCATCCGTATAAAGCTGACGCTGAAGGAAAACCAGGCCCCGTTCCGCGTCCACCCGGGTAGTCACACCGTCATAAAACTCAAGGGTCACGTTTTGGACCAAATGCCCTGTGCGCAAACTGGGTTGATTGGCATAAAATACCCCTTCCACTCCTCGGCAGTCCGGAGCAACATAGATCTCGTTTCCCGGGATATTGCCGCCGGTCAATGCTTTGAAGCGACGGTTGTTTCCTACGGGGACACGCAGATCCAGATGCTCCCCTTCCACTTTAAAGGACCGAATATGCATCGCATCCAACCAGGCACACAATTCGTGCAACTCTCGCTGAATTCGACGCCATTCGCGAACAGGATCGGGCATGTTCAACCAACAGGCGCGGTGAAGCCTTCGGGCATACTCATCAAAATCCAATCCCGAAGCCTGAGCCAATGCTTCAGTAGGATAAAGCCCCATGGTCCAGCCCAACGCTCCCGCCTGACGCCATCGATCCAGCATACGTCGAAGAGGCTGCTCTGCGCGGCTGGCTTCGGCTATGGTATGGGGATCGACCGTCTGCAAATGGACGAGATCTTCCGGCGCAAGGAGATTGATGCAACCCGCAGCAGCCTTGAACAATTCCATCCTTCCGGGCTGCTGAAACGTCAGCTGGGCAAAACTGGAATTAAGATAATGCTCCACTTCCATAATCGGCGTGAGCTTTGCCACGGGCACGGGCCGGAAATGACGATCCGTGCACACGGAATATAAACTTTCAACAAGGGCAATGGCCTGATGGTCATACCGGATAACCACCACGTCCCCCTTGGTCAATTCCCGTCCACGTGACTGCCCTACGGCCCAAAGCAGAACCTCGGCATAATTTTCCAAATCAGTTCTCGAGTAGGGTCCGATAACAACACCTCCTGATTGCCCTTACCCTATACCGGGTCCATTCACAGGGCAACGCCCCTGTGTGCGGCTTGGTGGTGGGGGGGGGACACGATTGACGCGACACAAAGTATCAGTGCACTATTGTCCCACACTATCAGGAGCCCCCCATGCCAGTTCTACCCACATCCGACTATCGAATACACTTTCCCTTCAGCAACGGGCATATCCAAACCATGTACCCTACGCTGTTGCGTCCCACGCCGAGGATGTCGCCGAAACGCACACGGATTGACACCCCGGACGGAGACTTTATCGACATAGATGTCCATTCCGCGTCAACATCCACCCGCCGGGTTGTCATCATATCACACGGTCTGGAAGGCAACTCCCGCAAAAAATATCCTTTGGGCATGGCAAAAGCATTTACATATGCAGGATGGGATGTGGTTTGCCTGAATTTTCGGGGCTGTTCCGGCGAACTCAACCGAACTCAGCGCACCTACCATAGCGGCGTAACTGACGATCTGCACACGGTTTTGAACCACTCGCTCACGACCGGCGGCTACACACAAGCCGCGCTCGTAGGCTTCAGCATGGGCGGCAACCAGACGCTCAAATACCTCGGCGAATACTCTGCGAACATGCCGTCAG
>Ga0207831_100477_pt1 | contig 13541 bp, 12 predicted proteins | sample TtanPargueraPR_7_FD_187741 | JGI IMG/M metagenome (GOLD analysis project Ga0207831, IMG submission 187741) | Aerobic enrichment media microbial communities from Bioluminiscent Bay, La Parguera, Puerto Rico - Tt and M1 (2) (SPAdes) | ecosystem: Environmental > Aquatic > Marine > Unclassified ... | reverse complement strand
ATTGGGGCCGGGGAGAGAACCATCGGTCGTATAATAAACCTGATAGCCTTCCGGAGCCGATAAAGAAAGTTCAAACGCGTTATCATAGCGACCGGAAGGGCTGGAAAAGGAGACGGGCATCACTTGATCACGTCTCAAGGAGGTGGAGCTGGACTGGTTGGCACTTCCCTTGGTGGGACTGCCGTGAATGAACCAGCCCCCACTTCCATTTGGCCAACGCCCCAGCGAGGAAAAACGGGGCAAATTGCTGTAGGACACGGAATCGATCAAGTCGTCGTCAGGGGCAAAAAGGCCGACTTCCCCGGAAATACTGTCCAGCCCGAACCCGGTATGGTCGTAGCGTTGCAATCCGTCACAGTAGAAAATCTTGTAGTCACCGGGGTGCAAAATCATATCATCTTTCACACGCCACCGGGGCTCTTCAAGATCATCACCCAAGGCGCAGCCTTTGAGCGAGACGGGTTTATCTCCCTTGTTATACAACTCAATCCAGTCGGGATAGTTGGAAGTTCCGTCAACAAAGATCTCATTGAGCACCACCGGGTAATCGTTGCTCCACGCACAAGGCAGAAACAAGAACGCCCAAAAAAAGATACATGCCCCCGCGAACACCACAAAACAGTTACCCTTGCCTCTTGAGGACCACAAACCAGCTTCCGAGCAATCAACCATTGATTGCTGCTGAAGCTTTTTCCGGAATCCCAAGCCATAGCCTGGAGAAAATTCCTTCCGTGATTTCATATGTGGTCCTCTCACCGTCTTTCATTTTCCGAACGCGCGGCTCGGTATGACTGTTTCAATTGCTTGGATGGGATAGAACGATTCCACCCCGACGGTCAATGGGACCGAATATGGCACAAAAAAAATGGAAAACAGAGACAATTAATCAGATGGCTCTCATCAATTGAAGATACGTATGATTATGCTGATAAAGCAGCATGTTATTCGTATCTTCCAACTGGACAATATCCCGATCTTAGAATCTCAGCCAATCGTAACAGCCCTGGGGCAACTCTCGCCGCGTCTTGGTCGTTGTCAAGCAAATCCGAGCAGCGGGATCAACATCGGGCAAGCCGTCCAAAACGGGCAGATACTGAAAAGCTTTTTACAACAGGGTTCAGCGATAAAAGGATTGTTCGCCGACTTTTCCCGACCTGCGAGCCCTTTATGGCACCGGAGCAAACAAGTGATTCATGTTTCCTGTAAAGCAGAGGAAATTTTTCTCGCCATCTCTTCCTGCTCTCCCCTAGCCGTTATTATCCTAAAAAAATGGTCGGGACCATACAGCCCCGGCCGTTATTATATCTTTTTCTTGACTGAACGAACACTCTTTAGCGTTTCCGGCTACTCTCTTCCAACAAATACAAAATGTTGAAGTACGGTTTCCCGCTATGCAGCGTCAGGCCAGACTCACAGGTTCGCGAGGTACTGTAGCCCTCCCGGCAAGGGGCGACCAGTTCTGCCAATCCGTCCAGAGCCGAAGCATTGACCTCCGGGTGGGTAAATCCCTTGTCTCCCGCAAAGCCGCAACAGTTGGTGCCTTCGGGCAACACAACATTCTCGGCACATATGGAAACTACTTTCACCAGATTTTCGGCCAGCCCCATGGTCCGGGTAGAACACGTGGGGTGTACGGCAACAGACTTGGGGAGTTGCATGAAATCCAATTTGCCCACAAGAAATTTTTGCGCAAATTCAACAGGCTCATACAACTCCAGTCGTTTATCCAAATGTTTTTTTCATATGGGCCAGACGAGGGCTGGTATCGCACAACGCTGACCAGCGACCATTATCCGAAACCTTGAGTAAAGCTCTCTCCAGCTCATTCGACTTGCGCTCGCCCTCTCCAACCAATGTAAAAAAGCTCAAAAGCCTTCAGATTCTCCTTCTGTAACAAGGAAAATCCATTCAAAAAATCAATTGGTTGACACTCCAAAGGACTATACAAAACTAGGGCAGTCCTATAGAAAATTAGTTCGTCCACCCATATAGTCACGACTCGATCGACGCCGGAGGACACCATGACTGTCTCAAAAAGCAGATTCACGTTGACCATTCTTATGTTGTTCACCCTTTGCCTGCCCACAACGGCACAGGCCTCCAACATTCTCTCAATCGATTGGAAATACAAATCAACAGGAAGAATAAGAAGCGCTCCCGCAATAGCGGCTGATGGAACCATATACATCAACAACGGCTACGATTCCGAAGACGCGCAACTCATTGCGCTCAATTCAGATGGAACCGAAAAATGGATTTGTACCGTGGAAGAAGGTTCCGATGGCGGCTTTCAGTCCCCCATAACAATTGGCCCGAGTGGAGACATTTACTTCAACAACTCAGGGTCAAAGCTTTATGACGTGCAAAACGATGGCACCAAGAGATGGGCCCAATATGTCAGCTCGTACCCGCAAGGAAGCCCGATTATTGGAACCAACGAAACAATCTACTTGGTTCAGGATGCTAGTATGGCGAATGGTAATAAAGGATTCATTTACGCCAGAAATAGCGATGGATCCTCAAAATGGTCAACAATGATCGATGAAATGATTACGTCTGGAATAACTGAAGGGGAAGACGGAACAATCTACTTCGGCTCAAGCACTAAACTCAATGCATACAACCCCGATGGAACGCTAAAATGGGAGTTCTCAACAGAAATTCCGATACAAATGGCCCCGGCAATTGGTGATGACGGCACTCTGTATTTTGGCACGTATAAATACGACGTAAAAAACACCTTTTACGCAGTCAATGCTGATGGAACAGAAAAATGGCACGTTGATACGAATGATGGTCCATTCACGGCGCAGCCTGCGATAGGTGAAGACGGGACCATCTATGCCCCGGGCAGGTATCTGTATGCTTTCAGTTCTGTGGGGGAAACCAAATGGAAGTTTGCTGTGTACTCCGGGGAGACAGGGAGAGCATGGGCACAAGCATATGGCTCTCCGGCAATAGGCGATAACGGAAATATTTACCTGGCAGTGCTCAACAACATACTCTTTGTCTTGAATTCGGACGGGGAAAAAATTGACATGTTGCTTCTCGAAGGAGATAGCGGCATTGGTAACACCGCTCCCAGAATGTCTTCTGACGGCACCTTGTATATTAGCTCTGAAGATTCATACCTGTACGCCATAAAGACCAACAGTACGGGGCCGGCAAACTCACCTTGGCCCATGCAAGGCCGCAACGCCATGAACAGCAGCAACTACTGGAAATCATCTTCCTCATCGACAGAAACACTGTCCATGTCGGCAATACAATTGCTCCTCATAAACTAAACGGAATATTCAAGGAGCTTCTGCCGGGTTTCAGTCGTCATTGCCTTCGGCCAGAACAACCATGTTTCGGCCCTGTTTCTTGGCTTTGTACAGCATCCTGTCAACCCGCTTGAAAAGGGAAACAAGTGTATCGGGGTTGTCCGAATCAATACGACAGCCGGAAACCCCGAAGCTGGCTGTAACGGAAATATTCTGACCGCCACTTTGGATGGAAACGCTCTCAAGGTCGTCACGAATTCGATCCGCAAGGGCCTTTCCATCCTCCGGCAGGGTCTCAGGCAAAATCAGGCCGAATTCCTCCCCACCATAGCGCCCGAGAATGTCTGTAGAACGAATATTGCGCTGAAATACCTCGGCAACTTTACGCAGCACTTCATCTCCGGCCAAGTGCCCATAGGTGTCATTGACCTGTTTGAAAAAGTCGATATCGGCCAGCATGAATGTCAAAGGCCGTCCATGACGCTTGGCCCTCTCCAATTCCTTTTCGGACAACTCCATGAGATAGCGATGGTTAAACATGCAGGTCAAGCCATCCCGGGTCGCCATATCCTGCAACCGTGCCATCAGCTCCCTCTGCTCTGTCACATCATGCAGCACCACAATTCTGCCAACCTCGCGCCGCATTTTGGAAACCACAGGCATGGTGGAGAGTTCGAACACATGGGCGGTTCCCCTGTTGCGTATCCGTATATCCTGACTTCCCGAAATATCACCGGTCAGCCCCTTCATTAGCCCGGGATGCCCGTCAAAAACGATCTCCGCCCCAATACCGATGGCCCGTTTGTCCAACGCCTCAAAGATGGAACCCGCAGCCTGATTGTAATCCACCAGTCGATCGACGGTATCGAACACGATGACAGGATCATCCATGAAATCAAAAATGGTATCCCGCGCAATGGGCACGAAATCAAAAATGCGAAGGTAAAATATGCCCCACGCCAGCACAGGACCGACGATGGCGAATGCAAACGGCGCAAGGTCCATGCCCCAGGGGGATAATCCCCGCTGATAGATGATGTCCGCAACCCACGGCAAAAGGGATACGGCCACCAAGGTCACGGCCTGCTTGCGATACGGGCCTATGGTCTTGATCGCCATGGCCACAAAACAGATATTTCCAGCAATCAGACAGCTGTAAGCATATACGGTATTGATATAATACCACATCCCGCGGGTAATACTCAGCACGGGAAATGGCCCGGATTCATTCAGGGCAACAGCCTTGTATACAAGTTGATGGTATTCGTTGCTGAGCCGAAAAAGCAGAGTAAAAACCGGAATGACAAACAGAAGAGGCAAGAGAATTCGGGGGATGCGTTTCCAGTATCCGGCATAACACGCGGCCACCATGAACCACAGGATCGGAATGAACGAGATGCCAAAATACTGGATTTTGGATGCCACGAGAATCCAGCGCAACGTTGTGTGGTACAATTCAAAGGCATAGCCAAACGAATAAATGGATACGCAAGCCATCAGGCATGCATAGGATCTGGCCCCGGATGTTCTGAAATTCAGGACGGAATAGACTGACAGCGCCCCGGTCATTACCGAAGAGAGCAGCAGGACAGCAATTGCGTAGAATTTCATGTCCATTTATTTTTGTACCATTCCTTCCGTATATGCGGGAATCAAGAATCGATTCGGTGTGATCATGAGCAAGGCTGCCAGACAAGGACTTTGCCATCCAAAACAATATTGCTAGCCGGAATGATATCCTGCCCGAATTTTTGATGAATGGTCAATGGCGATTTTAGATCAATTCCAAATGCCTCAAAAATCCACAAACAAGACATGGTCCATTTACGGATTCGCCCAACAATTTTAAAGGAATTGAAAAGGCAGAAGAAATGAAAGCGCTGCCCACATGATCAGGACCAGAGGAATCCCGACTTTGATAAAATCGGAGAATAGGTATTCCCCGGCATTCATGACGATAAGATTGGTTTTATAGGCCATGGGCGTTGCAAAACTCAAATTGGCTCCAAACAAGACTGCCAGCACGAACGGCTCCGGCGGTTGCCCCATCTGCTGGGCTATGGAAATGGCAATAGGAGTCCCTATTACGGCTGTCGCATTGTTCGAGATTATATTGGTAAAAACGGCCATAAGCATCATCAGTCCGCTAATGACAAACGCAGGAGATACGTTTCCAGACAGATGGACAAACACTTGCCCAAGATATTCCGCTGCCCCCGTGGAAAGCATGGCGGTTCCAAGAGCCAGGCTGGTAACAACGATCAAAATGACTTGCGCGCTAAGGGCGCGGGTTGCGTCTCGCCAGCCGAGGCATCCCGATACGATCATGAGAAGAGCGCCGCATGTCGCGCTGATGGCAATCGGCAATAATCCCAGCGCGGCCAGAAGAATAATGCACAACATGATCCCCATCGCAAGAGGAGCCTTTTTGGAATACGGCAAATCCACAGTGGAATCGAGCACGAGAGCATCGGTGCTTTTTTTGGCTTCGGAAACTTTTTCACGCGGTCCCTGGACGAGCAGGATATCCCCTACTCGCAGTCGAATATCTCCAATGGAATCCCGAACACGCTGAAACCTTTTCCCTGTCCGATGTAGCGCCAGAGGAACCAGTCCATAACGGTCAACAAACCGATAGTTATTCAATGTGGTGGCGCTTAGACGTGATCCCGGGAAAATCGCAATTTCAGCTATCTGCTGGTCATCATTCTGCAAAGGATTCCCCTCACCTATCGGCGTTTCTTCTTCGCCCACAGGATAGAGTGTTCCATTGAGAATCGATTCAAATTCCTTCAGATTGTCCGGCGTATCATCAACAACGAGATGGTCGCCGGGAGTAAGCGTGACGTCCGGCAACAACATGATGCTGTTTCCTTCGCCGCGTTCCAGAGCCACTACCTTCATTTTGCCTTCCGTCTTTGAAAGAGCTTCGGACAAAGGCTTGCCATTGACCGTACTCTTTTCCGTAATCGCCAAATGAGCCGTAAAAATTCGTGCGGAAGAATCACTGATGGCAATGTCTCGCTTGGGAAGCAGGCGAGGTGCTACGAGCCATAAGTAGACAATCCCGACACACCCGGCCAGAACCGCCGGAACGGCAAAGTCGAACATGCCGAATTTTTTCAGCCCCATTTCAGCAGCAACGGAAACGACCAGAAGGTTAGTGGATGTACCTATGGTAGTACTGGTCCCGCCCAGTAGCGTTGAAAACCCCATGGGCATAAGAATCGGGGTCGCAGACGTCCCGGTTTTCAATGAAACACTTATCAATACGGGCAGAAGAAGGACCACAACAGGAACATTATTGATAAACGCGCTGATAAAGGCACCTATCAACAACGTCAGAAGCAGAGAAAGAGCGGGACTGAGCCGCCAGAGTCTGGCAAGCCATCGGCCGATGGGTTCCAGAGCCCCTGTCCGCAATATACCTTGCCCCGCAATCATCAGGGCGCAAACAGCAATCAAAGCCTCGTTGCCAAACCCCAGGAACAAGTCGATAGGACGAAGAGCCTGCCCTCCAGCCTGAAAGGGAAACAGCTCAAACCCAACGGTGAGCACGGACAGGATAAACAGGCTGGAAGTTTCCAGCGGAATCCTGTCGCGACTGAACAAAACAAGAGCGATCGCCGTCAAGATCAACACGGCAAGGGCATGCGGATTCGGCACTGGGGGGAACGGCATTCGGTAGCCCTCTTGATTTCGAGTGTTCGGCAATAACTTCAGTAAAACTAGACTGATACGCTATTTCAACAATCTCTCGTGGATATCAATTTCGACAGCCTCAAAGAAGAGGCGTCCCGGACTCTCCATCTCTGTTATGTTTTTTGGAATTTGCCTGTCCCTGAGAGGATACGCTCAACCATACATTTTGCCATTACAAAAACGATAATCGCGGATTGACTGACAGCCTTCACCATCGGGAGAAACAAAAGTTCCAGCCCTCCTTTTTTCAGACCTTGGCTTTTTATTAACAGAGGAGTATGCAGACAGCTAATTCCTATAATAATTGTAAATATATTGAACAAAAACCTCTTAAAATAATTCACGTACACGCGACGAAGCACGAAGGAGAACCCTCATGGGTATTTGTAAGCAGTTGGTAGAAACCATGCAGGCCGGGGCAGAAGGTATATTGATTAAAAATCTGACTATCGGATTGGGGTACACTGCTGTATGCACGGATGATGGCGGCATCGGAATTGCCTATACACCCAAATCAAACAAGGGAGGTTGCTCAGTGCTTCCTCCGAATGAAGATTATGAAGACAAACCGGCATCCGAGGTATTGCAATTGCTACTTTCGGACAAAGAGCTGCATCGGACCATTGGGTTGGCACTTGTCAATGCTTTGAACCATGCTCAGGCCGTAAATTTTCCGGAAGACAGAAGCAACTCGGTTATGTTCGACACGCTTGGCATAACTGAAGGAACCAGAATCGCCATGGTGGGACAATTTGCTCCCATCCTAGCGAGTCTTGAGGAACGGGGCGCTCTGGTGGAAATTGTCGATAAGGGCAAAGGCGTTGGCGATGAACAACAACTCAAGGAAAAACTGGGTTCCTGGGCCCATGTCGCCATCGTGACCTCAACCAGTATCATCAATAATACTCTGGATGACCTGCTTGCCAGCATGGGCAAAGACGTGCGCGTAGCCCTGCTGGGCCCTTCCACCCCATTACTGAAAGCCCCTTTTCAGGGAAAAGTACACATACTTGCCGGCACCGTGCCCATGGACTCCGAGGCTACGCTCAGGGCTGTACGACAGGCCAAGGGGACCCCTGTAATCCAAAGATTTTCAAAGAAAACAATGATCGTAGTGGAATAGGATTCTGCATCTGCAAGAACTCGCCCCCCGAAAGGCGAAGAATGGCACGGAATTGCCACGATGCAGGGGCGCTTAAGAGGCAAAGTCTCTACTGTGCGCGAGGCTACGATGAGGGACTTTAAACTCGATCATCATAATCATTGAGGAGCTGGAGGGGGAATCGAACCCACGACCTCTTGAATGCCATGCATGAGGATTGGTATATAACCATTGAAATACTTCGACTTTTTATCTTGTAGTCAACAGAAACTCAGTGATGCTGGAGGTATTTTAAAGGCGTTTGGTTGACCCAATTGGTTGGCCAGAGTTTTGTGCCTTTTTAATCAATCGTAAATATAGCAACATGTTGTATAGACATTAAAGGCATATCACTTCATAGATAGAGGCGTGCAAATTGTTCCCAAAAGAGCTTCCCAAAAAGAGGATTCATATGCCAAGCGTCCTCTGTTGAATATTTCGATTGCGTAAACCCATTTTTAAAAAACAAATCTGAATAGCTTATGAGTTTGGCATTATTTTCCTCGGCAATTATGATGCACTCGTTAGATAAAATTTGATTATACCATATTAAAAAACGACCTAATTCTTCCTTTTCGTATACAAATGGAAAATCTAATTGGTCTAAAACACTAGGAGTGGGCATTGGAAACATTTGCAAAAAAATATGTCCATTAAATATGGACCTAACTCGAGCAATATTTAAATTACAATTTAATAATTTAACATGATCTTTTAATGCGTCTTTATATAAAGACTTAGTTACAACATATTCGCATTGACGAATCTTATCATCGCTAATGAATCCATGCACATGCACCATAGAAGAGAAGTTCTCCAAATTTTCTCTCATTGCATAAGCGCCAACACCTGAAAGAAGAACTGCATCATACTCTCCTAAATCCAACCGATCCAATCCAGCTACTTCACTAGAGAGCTCTGCTTTTTCTGGAACAACAATCGTACCATTTTCTACCTCTAGATAAGGACCGCCCCCACCACCAATACCCATAAAATCAGCATGTACTTTTATTTCTGGAAGTAGTTTATAGCCGCTTAGCAACGCGCCAACTTGAGAGTTCCCGATAACACAAATTTTCACTTCAAATCCTTTGAAAAAGCTTCCAAGAGAGCATCATCGCACTCCTCTCCATTATCACCCTCGACAGGACTCCTTACAATAAACTTACTATCCTCCCCCATATTAGAAATAGCATCATCACCAATCCCTGAAAAAAAATGATCCATAATAAAAGATACCCCAGAACTTGATACCGTGCGAAGGTTCTCATTAAAAATGTTTCTGCGCGCACATGGCCAATTAGCAAGTTCATAGGAAGGAAAATAGTCTATATAGTCAGACGAAGAAGCTAAGTCGCCAACGACTGCGCGTAAGATGGACTTAGAGTATGTTGTGGCTTCAAGCACATGTTTTCCTGACATTGTAGCTGTCAATGGCACCGGCGAAACAGTAAGCAAAACCTTAACATTTGCATTGATGGATCGTATCATCGCTATCGAAGATTCTAGCCCAGCGAAAACTTCATGGTAGTCTAGATTTTTAAAAAAATGACGGCTGCTATCAAAAGAGCCCTCCACGGTTCCTGGACACATCGGATATTCGTAGCCGTCCGTATTTCGCCAGCACTCCGTTAGTCCCAATGTAAACACAAATATATCCGCACTCTTTATGCATGTTAGTAGTTTAGATAGTGTGACCTTTCGAGATTGTAACATTTCAACTTCAGATTCAAAGCCGTTTGGGGCTATCCGGGGCCTGAAAGGGTCAAAGAATCTACAGCCGTCTGTCCAGACTTCTTGAGACATTGTACTGTTGTTCAAAGCCCATGAAAGCCACTGTCTCAACAGAGACGTTGTATAGATATTTCCAGTTCGCACAGAAAAGCTATCATAATTATAGTGACGCCGAATGTCTGAATTGATTGATTGAGGCAGGCGTTCTTCTATGTGCCAGTTATAGCCTCGGGCACACAACTCCCTTCCAATGTTTTGGGCAAAACAAGAACCAAAAGTGACTATCGAATCTTTTTTTTGGATATTAAACTTAGGATTCCAAAAAGAGATTAAGTTGTTGGGCGGTTGGTCAGCAATTGCCGTTCTCCAGAAAGCCTTCATAGACAAATCAGCATAGGGATGCTCTGGTTTGCTTTTCACTTCTGGCTTATTCATAATTTTTTTTAGCTTGGTCCAAATTTTTATCATATAACAACCATTTATACATTTATAAATCATTATGTCCAAAACTGACAATTCGTCCGTGACCACATCTTCAAGCTGAGGATAACCTTCAGATTTCAACCAATTTTAATCTGGAGGAAATATCCATGAATTTCGACGACCTTGAACTAGTGTACGCATATACACGAAAAAGAGGCAATACATGAAAACCAGAAAGTGCCACAAATGCGGCCATGAAAACCAGTTGAAAACAACCACTCGTTTCAAGTGTGGAGCCAAACTGACAGCCGGAGCAGCAATTATGTACCTTATCAAAATTGTTGGGGTTATCTTGCTTTTCTAGCTGATTGCTAAACTCTTCATGTAGTGCGATAGGACTCCATGTTGAACTTCATGTCGTTCATCGTTCCAAGGACGCTTCGACTATGGGGCTTGCCATAAGAAGCAACTTGGCTTGTGCTATTTGAGCTGCTGTTGCCCCAATGCCCTGAAGAGCTATCTCGAAATACTTGATGAACACTTTGCCGAACTCCATGAAGTCCTTCTTGACCAAGCCGGGCATGAACACGGCGAATCGTGTTTCATCATTGACAAGAAGAACGGATTTTCTACGGAAGAATCTATAGATGTTGCCGTGCCAACCTTGTAGCCCACGTTGGCTGGTAGGCTCTAGAATTTGTGCTGGCCTAATCTCGACCAAAAGCTTCTGAGTACATCCGATGTAAGGCATCTATGATCTCATCTCGTTGGATGGTGAGGTAGTCTTCACAGATGGCCAGAATCGGACTCAGTATCGACTCTCATTGATCTTCTAGGATGATGAGGTAGGGTATTCATTAAATTGGTATGGTGTCCCCCAACTTTGTTCTTCTATTGGCAAGCATCACAAAAAATTTCTGTTTTTTAAAATCTCGATATTAGCTCACATACGATTTAAACTCACTCAAAGCCCACTTACGAGATTCTTTTATAAACTCATTTAATTCATCTGCTAAATCTTTTCTAAACTGGTCACCATGCACATCTTCATACATAGCAATATGATCTGGTAAATTCATTTCTTTGAAACCTGATACATTATTTTTAATTTTATAAAAAAACTCTCTGAACTCAAGGATATGACCATATAATTTGCTGTTTTTATGAAATAAAAACATCTCTAAATCTGAATCAATATCATTCGTACATATATTTTGAAATTTTTTAATATCAGGCCAATTATCGTTTAGTGGACTACTACCTTTATTCGACTCTTGCACACACCCCTCGAAATAGAGTGTTAAATCATACAGCTTTCTAAGTAACAAATACTTATTTTGCCTAGAAGTTTTCTTTCTTTCTAAACTAAACATATATCGTTTTGAAACGATAGCAAACACACCAGTAATTGACACCCCAAGAACAACACCTAAAAGAGTATTATCCATCTTACCTCCCTTAAAGCGACATATCAAAATCAGTCATATTTTTTTCAACATCTATCTTATCCTCATACCCCTTTTCACCATAAGCAATCTTTTCATATTTCTTCTGATCATCAACGGAATTAGGGGGCCACCATACCCACTTTCCACATTCCAAAACCAATTTCCATCCACTCGATATCATTTGTATATTTTTTTGTATATTCCACGAAAAAAGGCTTAGAAGGAAAACCTTCTAAGCCTTTAAATTCATTGAGGAGCTGGAGGGAATCGAACCCACGACCTCTTGAATGCCATGCTTAGGAACGTAAAACAGATCACACCAAATAACCAACTAATTAAACTGGACTTCTTTGCCGCCGAGCCTATTCGAAACGCGCTGTAGCATGGTGTGCGGAAAGCGCGGAATGTCGCTATTTTCGCATGGCGTCGTGGGAAAAGCGGACACGAAACATTAAGAAACGACAAAGACTTAAGCGTAGTCTGGCGGCGTAGCTAGTACCAGAACCCACCTTGATTCTGCCACCGAAATGTCCGAACAACCAACACCACCTCTTACCTCTGTCTAAAAAACCCCCTTCAATTGACTTTGAGAATCATTTTCTATATAGTTAATATTCCTTTCACACACAACCCAACTCACCTTTTATGAATACTTCATGGGAAAGTCCCGCTGCCCCTACAGCAGAGGGCGATATTGACAACCACGCATGGATAAAAAACCGTTCTTTCAAAAATCTGCTCAACTCGCTGCCGGGCATGGCTTACCGCAGGATTAACGACGGCAAGTGGTCTCTTGCGTATGTTAGTAACGGTTGCCGCGAGTTGCTGGGCTTCGACCCCGAAGAAATGGTCGGTGCCGAGAATCACGGATTTAAAAAATACGTTCATCCGTCCTGTCAATCGGCATGCCGCCAGACTTCAGAAGCTTTGTCCGTCACACGAAAGGCCTTTCGCATGGCCTATATATCCTGCCACAAACGGGGCTGGGACCGCTGGGTCTACGACGAGGGCACCGGCGTTTTCGATGAACGCGGCAAGCTCCTGTACGTGGACGGCTTCATTTCCGACTGCGCGGGCTACAAGGAAATCCAGGCCAGCATGCGCCAACAGGTAGGAGAATTCCAAGACTACTTCCTAAAATGCCGACTTGGCGGTATGGTAGGGCAATCTCCGACCATGCAGGCGGTTTTTAGTGTCATCCTTCAAGTGGCACAATCCGGTGAGAACGTCATCATCTATGGAGAGTCCGGAACAGGCAAAGAACTGGCCGCCCGCGAAATCCACCGAAGCAGCAACCGTGCAACCAAACCGTTCATTCCGGTGAACTGCGGTGCCGTTCCAGAGAACCTCATGGAAAGCGAATTATTCGGTTACCGGAAGGGGGCGTTTTCCGGAGCGGACAAAAATAAACAGGGGTTGCTCGAAGCAGCCCACGGCGGCACTCTTTTTCTGGACGAAGTGGGAGAGATCCCTCAGTCGATGCAAGTGAAGCTGCTCCGGGCCTTAGAAGGCGACGGGTTCACGCCCATGGGCGGATGTGAAGTGGTTTATCCTGATCTCCGGGTAGTGGCCGCCACCAATCGCAACCTCGCCGACATGGTACGGTGCGGCAAAATTCGATCGGATTTTTACTACCGCGTCAACACCATCCCAGTTTACCTGCCTCCATTGCGAGAACGCCGCGAAGATATCCCGCTCCTTCTCGGCCATTTCCTTGGTGAAAACGATGTGGAAAAATTCATGCCCGGTAGCGCACTCAGGGCGGTCATGGCCTACGACTGGCCCGGCAACGTTCGGGAACTGAAAAATCAAATCCGCCAATACAAG
>Ga0207831_100476_pt1 | contig 13553 bp, 11 predicted proteins | sample TtanPargueraPR_7_FD_187741 | JGI IMG/M metagenome (GOLD analysis project Ga0207831, IMG submission 187741) | Aerobic enrichment media microbial communities from Bioluminiscent Bay, La Parguera, Puerto Rico - Tt and M1 (2) (SPAdes) | ecosystem: Environmental > Aquatic > Marine > Unclassified ... | reverse complement strand
CCTGACGAGCAAGACTACGAAAACTCTCCTCACGATTCTCCTCATCAGTTTTCATCCGATACAACATATTAAGGGTATCAATTACCACAAGACCAACATCCTCCAAATCACCAAGAGAACGAATCACTTCTTCCTGCTGCTCAAGACTTTTCACCTCAAAAAAACGAATGCGGTCAAGCACACTCTCAAGGCCCATACTACAACCAGAACAGATCTGCTCAAGACGCTCACCACTCACCCCTTCAGAGTCAACATAGACAACACCAAGACCAAGACACGAAGCCTCACGAGCAGCCTGCAAACACACATTGGTCTTACCAGATCCTGCCTCACCATAAATTTTTGTGATAATACCAGATTCAAGACCACCACCAAGTACCTCATCAAGACCACTACAGCCAAGCGACAAACGACTCAAATCCGCACTCTTTTTTTCAACAACAACACTACTACTCATCACACTCATCTACCATAATCTCATCAAACACCACATCTTCCCACTCCCTAAGACTCAACACAACCTCAAGTTCAACAGGAGTAATCATCGGAGCTTTAAACTGCACAAAATCATCAATTGCAATACGAGGACATCCCGTTGACACCCAACAATCAATACCGCCAAAACCTTCAAGAAACGGAGCATCCACCCGCTGCATCGCAACAAGAATTGCTTGCCTTCCAGTGTTTTTTAGTGTCTCCACAATATCAAGAGCAAGGTCCATTCTCGCCTGACCAGGCTTACTACACACCAAAACACCAAACGACTGAGCAGCTTTAGAAACAGCAATTGCACCATAGCGTTGACGCAAAAATGTTTCTTTTGCCTCCTCCACTTCATCGGAGAGAACCTGCATCGTATAAGGATCTGCAGCAACAACAGGCTTTTTTGTTGCAAGACTCAAACCAAGCACATGAAACATGCCACTACCAACAAACAAAAAAGCATCCACTTCATCTTCAATTGCTCGTGCCGAAGAAAAATTACACCCAAGCACCTGACCATCAAACGCAATACGACCATCACCACTGCCAAGGACTACTTCAAAGCCAGCACCCTCAAGCACCTCTTTTACCTCACCAAGACGATGACAATGCTGAGCCGTTGACACCACACCAATACGTCCCTCAGGAAGCGACTCAAGAGCCATACGTGTCACTTTATCTAAAGCAAGAACAGATTTGGCATTCACCATAAGAGTCGTCAACCCACCCTCTTGGCCACACGGAAAATCTGCATGACCAATCTGAATGCCAAACTCAATACCAAGACCCTCCAAATCACACGAAAGGGGATCACACGCACCAAAACAAGGATCAGCAAGCAGCACCACAGCACATCCCGCCTGCTCTTCTAAGACCGATGCAATAAGTTTTGCCTGACGCTTCAAGCCCTCTGGAACCTGAAGACCGATGCGCTCATACTCATTTTCACAGATAATTTCAACTGCCTCAGACAAATCAATCTCATAGCCAGCAACAAGTAATGGATCCACTACAGATTCCTCCCAAGCTCATCAATACAATCAAGATAGGCTTTAAGCCACTTTTCATCTGTCATCATTGACATATCAAGTTTGACTATTTTTTCAGTCTCATCAAAGCCCAAAAACGTTTTCTTCTGATGCATAAAAATCTCCCAACGACCATCAGACTCAGAGCGCCCTTTCAAACGCTCATCCAACCACACTTTCACCATTTCCTGCGGAGCAACACAATTAACGACTACAACAGAAATATCCAAACGACTTGCCAACTCATAGACCAACTCACGATACTTCTTTTTAAGAAACGTTGCATCCAACACTACATGATTGCCCTTTTTTAACTCTTCTTCAGCTAAAAGAATCATCTGCTCATAGGTAGCATCCGTATGCTTGGGATCATACAAGCCCGAATCTGGCTCATCAAGATGACGCTCAAAACAATCAACTCCAGCAAGCTTTTTTCGTACCACATCAGATCTAATCAAAGAGGCATCACAATCACATGAAAAACGACTAGCAAACGTTGACTTTCCCGTCCCAGAAAAACCAGAGACCACCACCACAAAAGGCTTGTTGCTTTTATTTTTTAAGCTATCAAGACGAGCATACAGCAAAGACAGCTCAAAATAGCGACTTGCCTGAGCAATAACCTCTTGCTTTTGCTCTTTGGAAATCATTGGATCAGAAAGCCGAAAACCAAGGACTTTTCCACGCACATACGCCCGATAACACTTGTAAAAATTCAACAACCTCGCAGCACCACAATCACAAGACAACTCCTTATATTTCTCCACCAAATGACTTGAAAGCATCATCTGATTATGCACATCAAGATCCATTGCCAAAAACGCAATATCAGAGCAGACATCACCAAACCTAAAGCGCTTGTTAAACTCAATGCAATCAAAAATACAGATAGAGCCATCTTTTTCAATCACAATATTTCCCGAATGAAGATCGCCATGACAATCATGAATAAAACCATTCATAACTCTTGACTCAAACAAAGCCTTATTCTCCTTTAAAAAAGAAAGAGCATATCTTTTAATTTCCTCATAGCACTCGGAGGAAATCGTCACATCAACAACATCTTTAGTCTGATCAAAATTTTCTACAACATTACCTTGTACCACCTCAAAGCCGCCCAAAGCACTTTCTTGTTCACCCGGAGAATCATCATTATAAAAAGCAATCAAACGCGAAACAATATCATCAATTTCTTTTAGTCCAACCAAACCCTCATCTAAAAGAGATGACATCAAACGATTTTGCGAAAAACGCTTCATCTTCACCGCATACTCAACAACTTCACCGGATCCGTTAAACTCAAGGCTACCATCCTCAGATTCTGTAATTTTTACCACACCAAGATACAACTCTGGACATAGGCGAGAATTTAATTCTACTTCAGCTTCACAAAAAAACTTACGCTTTTGTAGGTCAGAAAAATCCAAAAACCCAAAATCAACACTCTTTTTCAGCTTATAAACAAAATCACCAGCAAGGACCACAAAGGAAATATGAGTCTGCATCACCTCAACAGAGCTACCTTCATACAACGATGGATCTTGTAGCCTCTCAAAAACAACAGATTGCTGCATAGCACACTCGTAACAAATCGTCTCTAAAAAAGATTTGCCAGAAGAATTCTAAAAACCACCAAGCAGCAACCACACAATCTGCACACCAAGCATCATAGCAACTGCTGGAATATAATTCTTATACATCCGAGTCGTATCCGTCTTAAGATACTCAGAGCTCACCACATTACACAGATGAATCGGAGAAATAAGATAACCTGCAACACTGCTCATAAACACAAGACTGCTCACACCCACAATGCCAAGGCCAGATGAAGCAAAAAACGGCTCAACCAAAGGATACGAAAGTGTCATCGCACCAAGATTATAACCCGTAAGAATACCCAAAAGAATAGGAAGACCAACAATAATAAACAAAGGAGACAGACTCTGAGTTGTCAACACCTCAGCAAGAAGCGAAGAAGCACCAGTTGCCTCAAACATCTGCCGAAACACCATGATGCCAAAAATCGCTGCAACAAGCTTCCATGTTATACTCTTTTTAAGAGCGCTTGCAAACTGCTTCAATGGGATTTTAAGAAGCACAAACAAGGCAACAAAACTACACAGTACACCTACAATAAAAGAAGGCACCTGAGAAACACTCCAGATGGATAAAACTGCGTAGACAGCAATTGGAATCAAAGGAGGCAACAAAAAGACAAAACCACTCCAATCCCGATTTTGACTTTTCTTAGGTTTTGGATGCTTACGCAACACAAAACGAAGATACACAAGACCCACACCAAGAGCTGTAACAAATGCTGGAACATTTACAGCCATCAAAAGAGCAATATCAATATCAGAAAATGATGCACTACAAATAAGGATCATCGCAGAAGAAATCGGATAAATCGAAAACCAGATATGACGAAACCACACATTTAAAAAATTTTTTTCAGACTGCTTCAGTCCAAAGCGCTTTCCCTCCTCATCAACAAGAGGTGCAGAAAACATCGCACCACCTGGAACAGGCATAAGACCATAGACAGCGGGAACAACACCAAGCATCCCACCATGCACAAAAACAGTTCGCATACTCTCCACCAGACGTGAGACTGCACCAAGACGCTGCATGCAGGTTGCAAGCATAAAAATCAACGTCATAAGAAGAGCAAGAAGCACTGTCTCAGCATACCAGCCAGACTCAAAACTATAACACGTTCCTTCAACGTATGCTTTGCCTACCTCCAACAAAGACAAATTACCATCAAACACACCAAAAAGCCCCAACACAAAGGCACCGGCTAAAAGCGAGAGACCAAAATTCTTATGCATCCTAATAAGCACAATAACAAAGCCAAGAGCAATTACGACGCCAAACAGACTCCACATACAACAACCCTCAAAGAAAAAACACCTATAAAAAAACAACCACACAACAAAAGAAAAAAACCGGATGAGAAAAAAATCTTCTCAGCCTAGTTATCAGACTCAAAATCAAACTGACGAGCCCTATTCCAAGAATCCTCAAAATAACGATTCAACTTCTCAAGCATCTCCTTTTCCACCGTCCACACACCAAGTTCATGCTGAGAAATAGGCCCTGCAAGAATCAAAGCACGATCATCACCCAAAATATAGTTACCACGAATACCAGAATGTTTTTTTACTGCCATGCCACGAAGAGCTTCTTTGTTTTCAAACTGATTGACCACCACACGAGCATTAGATGGAAACTTCACATCCGCGCCCATAAACTCAGCAACCACACGAGGATTACTCAACTCATCAATCGACCACTTATGCGTCGGACGAGACGCTGGCTGCGACCGAAGCGTCTTCTTCACACCAAGCTCAATAGCAAGCCCAAGAACAATCAAACCAACAATAAACCCTGCTGCAAAAGCGATAATTGCCTCCATACCTATCAAAATCTCCACACCTTGTAAACCATCAACAAAATAAATATGTTTCTCCCAAAAGCCCCACTAAACAAAAAAAATTAATCGCGCGCAATAAGAGTAAGATTTATCACTGATATAAGTATTGCAGGCAAAGCGATAATCCTAAAACATGCAGGGGCCCACACATGGATAAAAAGACACTAGTGGAAGAGATACAACAGCTCAAAAAACAGCACAACGCACTCCTACTTGCCCACAACTACCAACTCCCAGAAGTACAAGACATCGCAGATCACCTCGGAGACTCACTAGAACTTGCAAAAATCGCTTCAAAGACAACAGCTGATGTGATTGTTTTTTGCGGTGTAAAATTCATGGCAGAATCAGCAAAAATACTCAACCCAAAAAAAACAGTACTTCTGCCAGACATCGACTCAAACTGCCCACTAGCAGACACAGCAACACCAGAAAAAGTACGAGAACTCAAAGCAACTCACCCCAACGCAAAAGTTGTTGCCTACATCAACACCACAGCAGCAGTCAAAGCAGAATCAGACATCTGCTGCACCAGCGCAAACGGAGTTTCTGTCGTCAACAGTCTAAAAGAAAACGACATCATCTTTCTTCCTGACAAAAACCTTGGACACTACATCAGCAAACAACTGCCAGAAAAAAACCTCATCATCTGGCCAGGCTACTGCTATGTCCACCATGAAATGGACAAAGACCACATCAAAACACTCAAAAAAGACCATCCACAAGCAGAACTACTCGTCCATCCAGAATGCCAACCAGACATCGTAGAGCTTGCCGATCACGTCTTTAGCACCAACGGGATGGTGCATCACGCCAAAACAAGTGATGCAACAGAGTTTATCATCGGCACAGAAAAAGAGATGTGCTACCGCTTGCGAAAAGAAAATCCAAACAAAACATTTTACGAAGTCAACCAAAGCACCTGTCTTGACATGAAAAAAATCACCTTAGAAAAAATCCATTCCAGCCTACAAAGCCTCACACCAGAGATAACTCTTAGCGAAGAAATCTTTAATAAAGCAAAACAACCACTAGAGGCAATGATGGATATCAAACGAGGAGACTAAACACTATGAAAAACGTCTATCTTGACAATGGAGCAACAACAGCAGTCGACCCAGAAGTCCTCAAAGCAATGCTTCCTTATTTTACCGAAGAATACGGCAATGCAAGCAGCATCCATTCCCTTGGAAGAGCTGCAAAAAACGCAATAGAACAAGCACGAGAGCACATCGCAAAAAGCATCAACGCAGATCCTTTAGATATCACCTTTACCTCCGGTGGAACAGAAAGCGATAATCTTGCAATCAAAGGCGTAGCATTCAAAAACAAAGACAAAAAAACAACCAAAGGACCACATATCATCACCAGCCAAATAGAACATCCAGCTGTACTTGAAACCTGCAAATACCTCGAAAGAATCGGCTACGACGTCGCATATCTGCCTGTGGACAAACAAGGACTCATCGACCCAAAAACCCTCAAAGAAACCATCAACGAAAACACGTTTTTAGTCAGCATCATGGCAGCAAACAACGAGATTGGAACCATACAACCACTACAACAACTCGGAGCAATATGCCATGACTATGATGCCTACTTTCACACCGATGCAGTACAAGCACTAGGAAAAATGCCCCTTGACGTAGAATCTGATAACATCGATCTTCTCAGCATCAGTGCCCACAAAATCTATGGCCCCAAAGGAATCGGAGCACTCTACCGACGAAAAAAAGTTCCCCTACAAACCATACAACACGGTGGAGGACACGAAAAAGGACTACGAAGCAGCACCTACAACACACCAGGAATCGTTGGACTTGGATCTGCATGTCAACTTGGACAAACACGGATGAAAGAAGATGTTGCTCACATGACAAAACTTCGAGACCAACTCATCAAAAACATCTTAGACATTGAAGCATCCTATCTCAACGGGCATCCAACAAAACGACTGCCAAACAATGTTCACGTCAGATTCGATGCAATCGAAGGCGAAAGCCTCAACCTGCTCCTAGACAAAAACGGAATCTCAGCTGCAACAGGAAGTGCGTGTAGCAGTGAAAAACTCAGTGCAAGTCATGTACTTCTTGCAATAGGACTCAAACCAGAAGAAAGCCATGGAAGTCTCAGACTCACCTTAGGGCGAACAACCACACAAGAAGACATCGACTATGTCTCTGAGACACTCCCAGGAATTGTTCAATCACTTAGAAACCTCTCACCACTTTGGAACCGCTAAAAAAAGTTTATAGCTGCAGCTTGCATAAACATCTTGCATGAAACAAAACCTTAAAATCGACGGATGGTCCAACAACCTCACGTTTTCCTCCAGTCACCTCATCATCGACCACCAACACTGCGGGCGACTTCACGGACACACTTATGCAGTCTCACTCTATCTTAAAGGATCAGCTGCAAAAGACGGCATGATAGTAGATTTTTCACATCTTAAAAGCCTCTTGCGAGAACTCATCTCAACACTAGATCATAAACTCCTCATCCCAGCACAAGACAGCACGCATATCAAAGAAAAAAACAACACCATTCATATCGAGACCAGCACAAAACACTACCAAATACCAAAAGAAGACTGCGTACTACTCCCCCTCCCACAAACAACAGCAGAATATCTCTCCAGATACCTCCTTCAAACACTACTAAGCAGATACAGTCCACCACAAAATGTAGAACTCATCTCCCTGGGAGTCTCAGAAGGACCAGGACAAAGCGCCTGGAGCAGCCATAGAAATGAAGGATGCACCTCATGAAGGATGCAGCCGTCTGCCTGCTTAGCGGAGGACTTGACAGCTGTGTTACCACAACACTTGCAAAACAACACCACAGCAAGATACATGCCCTGAGTTTTTCCTATGGACAACATCATACAAAAGAACTCAAATGTGCACAAAAAATCGCAGAAACACTAGAACTCGACGAACATCTCATCATAGAGCTTGACCTCACACCATTAGGAGGATCAACACTTTTTTCAAGCAGTAAAAACGCAATACAAAACCATGAACTCAACTCCATAGGCAACAGCATACCAAACACGTATGTCCCTGCCAGAAACACCATCTTTTTAAGCATCGCACTTGGACTTGCCGAAACACGAGAAGCAGACACCATCTACATCGGAGCAAATGCAGTTGACTACAGCGGCTATCCCGACTGCCGCCCAGAATATCTTAGCGCATTTCAAGCTATGGCAAATCTTGCAACCAAACGAGCAATACAAGGAGACAGAATAGAAATCAAAGCACCACTACTTAAAATGAGCAAAAAAGACATCATCAAAACAGGGATAAAAAACGATGCACCACTACAGTATAGTTGGAGTTGCTATCGAGGAGAAGAAAAAGCCTGCGGACACTGCGATAGCTGCCAGCTCAGACTCAAAGGATTTAACGACGCAGGATACCAAGACCCAATAGAGTATAACGACTATCCCGCATGGTACAAACAACAATAAAAAAAATCCTTTACTCTTTTTGTTTTTTCTTACGCTCAACAATATAGTCTCGCACATCAAGACCAACAGGAATTGAGACTAAAACTCCAATCACCAAGCCAAGACAAATCAGACAATCAGAATGCACATTTCCCACCGTGTTCTTCCCAGTCATAAGATCCTCAAAAAACAGATTAATCGTACCAAGCCAAGGAATCTCACTACGAGCCTTGCCAGTGATCCACTCAACTTTTACAGGTTGTGGACAAATACTGCTGATCTGATCAATCACCGCATTATTATCTCCTTTTGTCAAAAAACCGTCATGATCCCACTCAGGCTTTCTCTTATGAAGGCCTAACTCAGGAATTGTTAGCTGCGTCTCATTATAGATGCCATAGTCCTCAATAGTATAATGGCGCTCACCACCACTAAACGAAACATCAACCCAACACATCGCACGATGAATAATCTGAGACCGATCCTCTTCACCCATCGGCTTATAGATGATGACATCACCATAATCCCAATAAAAATAATAATCATTATCCATCTGAGCCAGTGCCCCACTATACGGACCACCACGAGGCGTCACATCATCAAAAGAATCGACTTTAACCACAAGCACCATATCGCCAGCATCAATTGTTCCAAGCCTACCAAAACCAGCCTCATCAGGATGTTCCATGCTCCCTGATTCAATTGCAACCATCGGAGCAGTCCACCACTGACCAGTATACGCCCAAAGCGATGTCAAAATCACCATCACCACAACAAAGGCTACCACCACATCACGAACAAGTGAAACACGTTCATTGTCTGTCTTCCAAAACCAACGCAACCGTTCCAAAGGAGTCATTAGGACATCACACCGAAATCAAATTCTACAAGTCTTTTTTACCGACAACAACGGGTCTGATCTCTGACCCACACACAGGACAAATCTCCATAGGCTTTGAGAAATACCTGCCGCATCCCCCACAACGGCCACGCCATTTAAACCTTTTCTGAATACGTGAAATTGAAACACCAACACACGTAATTCCAAGAAGAGAACACACATTTTGAATAGCAAAATCATCGCTCCAAAGCTCAACTGAAAAACCCTGCTCAACAAAACTGAGCGCAACTGCAATTAAGCCCACATCAACCGAAGAGAGCTTTGCATCATCACCAGACTTTTTTGCAGCAGACAACACCTTTTTTTCAAAAGATTTCTCAACAGAACAGATCTCAAGACCTGCTTCCTTTAACAACACAAAACGGTTAAAATCCCTCCCTCCAGGCGAAAACTCAGAATCCACACCTTCAGAAGTCACAAAACGTGCTTCATCAAGTGGAAGTGGACGACCAGATAAAAGAGCAGAAGTATCGAGCACAACAACTTTTTCTTTAACCATATCAGCACATCAACAACGTTTAACTTAGAGAAGAATACACTGCATCAAGAGGAACCGATGACTGCGCACCATCAGCCATATTTCTCATCGTCACCACACCCTCTTCTAACTCGCGAGGACCCAAAATAAGAACCTTTTTTGCATTTTTTGTGTTGGCATACTTTAAAGCTTTTCCAACACCGCGATTCATCATATCAAAATCAACACAAAGACCTTTTAGGCGAAGCGAATGAACCAGCGAAATACAGGGAGAAATCATCTCAGCTCCTACGGGGATTACATACACATCAAGACCACTAATGGGAAACTCAAAACCCTCAGATTCTAATGCTAAAAGAGAACGATCAAAACCTATTGCAAAACCTGATGTTGGAGTCTCTCTTCCTCCAAACAACGAGACCAACTCATACATACCCCCACCACAGATCTGCTTTTCTGCTCCAAGAACAGGCGCATGAATCTCAAAGACAACACCTGAATAATAATCAAGACCGCGCACAATACTCATGCGAACTGAGAACTCTTCCACTGCAAAATCATCTTTTAAGATCTTAAGCACCGATTCAACAAACTCTAACTCTGCTATTGCCTCATCATCCTTTATGAGAAACTCTTTTAGCATCTTCATATCAGAGCTTTGCAATGCCTCAACGACGACTCCTACCTCCGATTCAGAAAAGTCCTGCTCGAGTAGGTACGTACGCACATCATCAAAACACTCCTTATCAAGAAGAGGCATCACATACTTTACCTGCTCATCAGATAGACCAAGACGCCTAAAAAGAGCTTTAATTATCTTCAAATCACCAATATTGAGCTCAATTTTCTTTAAACCTGCAGCCTTAAGCGAAGAATAAGCAAGAGCAATCAACTCAGCAATCGCACACTCACTTTCTGTTCCAATCAACTCACAGCCCAGTTGCCAAAACTCACGATAGCGTCCCTTCTGAGGGCGATCATAGCGAAAACAATTGCCAAAATAAAACAACTTCAGTGGCTTTGGCTCCATCTGCAACGAATCCACATACATCCTCATGACAGGAGCAGTCAGCTCAGGGCGAAGAGCCAATTTTCTGTCTCCCTTATCAACGAAATCATAGAGCTCATCAATAATCCCTTCCCCAGACTTTGCAGTAAAAAGCTCCAGCTGCTCAAAGGTTGGAGTCTGCACCTCACGATAGCCAAAAGAACAAAACACCTTCTCGAAAACCTCTCGTAAATAGGTGCGTTTTTGCATCTCATCGGGTAAAAAATCTCGAGTACCTCGCGGGATCTGAGCCATGAAGAAGCGCATGAAGCCCTGGCTTAATTATCTTTCTGATAGTAAGAAAAAGAAACACTACGAAATATTTAAATAATTATAAAATTAATATAAATACTAGTTCCTTTCAAATTAGTCTCTATTTCCCTGGAGGATGAAATACTTGATTAAAACCCCGTACAGAAAAATATTCAGTCTTGGTCTTATTGCCTGCCTTCTCTGTACTCCACTCCTGTACACTGTCGATACAGCTTCGTCAGAACCACTTGTAATTTATGTGCATGTTGGAGGATTAGGCCTTGGCAATTACAGCACCATCGAAGAAGGACTCTTCTACACGCCACCAGGAGGATGGATCATCATACATCCTGGCAATTACGAAGAACATCTTCTCATCGACAAAACTATTAATATCTCTGCAGAAACCCCCGGCTCGGTCACTATCGATGGAGATGGGTGGGGCACCATCATGGAAGTTACAGCCCCTTCAGTCAACATCACCGGACTAAGCTTTACCAACGCAGGATCGCATTGGAAGCAAGACTATGGGCTTTCAATTCAAGCAGATAACTGTAGAATTGTCGAATCAAGTTTTACTGACAACATATGTGGTCTTTACATCAACTCAGAAAACAACTACATCGGTGGAAACACCTTTACTAATGACGGAATTTATCTCAATTCAAGTACAAACACACTGAGTGCCAATGTTGTCAATAATCGACCAATCACTTATCTTTACAACACTACTGGTTCTGTCATAGACCAATCAAGACTCTCTGGTCAAATCATCCTTGATCACTGTAGCAATATCCGAGTTGCCAATCAAAGCATCACTGATACAACAATCCCTATACATCTCATTGACAGCGACGATTGTCATATTTTTAACAACACCCTTGAAGATAATACTTGCGGAATATGGCTTTTAGAAGGATCAACAAACAACACCGTTGAGCTTAATGAGGTCCAAGAGACAGGATGCACCCTCACCATCGATGCAAGCTCGACAAACAATTTAATCTTTCATAACAACTTCAGAGATGAAAGCCTGACAACCTATGATTACTCAGGGTCGACTATCTATTCATCTGCAGGTGAAGGAAACTACTGGGCAAGCTATGATGAAATTGTAGAAGGAGCCTATGATAACGATAGCAATGGAATCATTGATTCTTCCTATGCAATCCCCGTTACCTCTGCAACCGATCCTTATCCGCTTCACTACCCATTCGGATCGATCTACAACTATGACACACAAATACGATATAGAACAATACAACAAGCAATAGATGATGCCTCAACAGGCGATACCATCGAACTTCTTCGAGGTATCTATCACGAACGTATCATTATAGACAAAACCATTCATCTAAGAGGTCTGAATAGACAAGAAACAGTCCTTGACGGAGAAGGAGTGGGAATAGTTGTTAGTGTTTCTGCTTCAAATACCACACTTGAAGAGCTGACGATCACTAATGGTGGAAGCCTTATTGGTGATTCAGGAATCTATGCATCCGGAAGTCGGCTTCGTATCGTTGATAGCGTCATCTCAGAAAACCATGGAGATGGTATTGTTGGAACAGGAAATCATCTTACTTTAATTAACACTGTTGTTGGTGGAAATCTTGGATGTGGAGTCTATCTTCAAGGAAGTCTTAACTGTTCAATTACTGATTCATTCATACAAGGAAATGCAGATAATGCCATACGAGCAGAGAATGTGACAAACCTCAAGATTGCTTCAACGCTTGTCAATGAAAACCTCAAAACCACACTCCTTAGTGGATGTAGTGGTGGACAAATCCTTGACTGTACGTTTAGCAACAATGATGACGCAGCATTAACACTTCAAGGCAATACAAGTGGTCTAAGCATCCTTGAAAGTGATTTTTCAGAGAACTTTAGAGCAGCAATTCATCTCAACGGAGCAGCATCAATCACTATTTCTGATAATCATCTTTTTGGAAATGCAAATGGTGTAAAAGCAGATAGTGCAAGTTATACAACAATTTCTTATAATATGATTAGAAACAACGACAACGGCGTTTATTTTGGTCCAAGTACCGATGGCAATTATGTCTATCATAACCGCTTTAGTAGCAACATCTATTCACAGGCAATAGATGTTGGAAACAACAACTGGGATGATGGCTACCCAAGCGGAGGGAACTATTGGGGAGACTACAGTACCAATGATACCTTGCGTGGAATCAACCAAAATCAGCCCTATTCTGATGGCATCTACGATTTTCCCTATGTTGTGCTTGGAGGAGCAAACAACCAAGATAACTATCCTCTTTCAAGGCCATGGGGCGAAAACAGACCTGTTGCAGTAATCAATTATGTTTCAAACTCTTATCTCATTGAACTTGATGGAAATTCCTCCTATGACCGAGATGGAGAGATTGTGCAGTATACTTGGAACTTTGGTGATGGAGACAGTGATGTTGGAGAAAATGTTTTGCATCGATACACTCAGAATGGCTCG
>Ga0207831_100475_pt1 | contig 13575 bp, 13 predicted proteins | sample TtanPargueraPR_7_FD_187741 | JGI IMG/M metagenome (GOLD analysis project Ga0207831, IMG submission 187741) | Aerobic enrichment media microbial communities from Bioluminiscent Bay, La Parguera, Puerto Rico - Tt and M1 (2) (SPAdes) | ecosystem: Environmental > Aquatic > Marine > Unclassified ... | reverse complement strand
AGGTTTTGGCCCACTGTTCCGGGAAAATCTGTGTTTTGGCAGGAACGGCTGCACGGGCCTTTTCCGCCAGCGGTTTCATGGAAACGAACCACTGGGTGGACACATGCGGCTCAATCACGGACTTGCAGCGATAGCACACGCCCACCTTATGGGCATGTTCGGCCACTTCCACAAGAAGTCCCTGCTCCTCAAGATCCGCCACAACGGCCTTGCGGGCCTCGTCCTTGTGCATGCCGCGATATTTTTCCGGGGCGTTCTCGTTTACATTGCCCTGTTCGTCCAAAACGGGAATGACTTTCAGGTCATGTTTGCGGCCCAGTTCCCAGTCGTTCATGTCATGCGCCGGGGTCACCTTCAAACAGCCGGTACCGAATTCGATGTCCACGTACCTGTCGCCGATAACCGGCAATTCGCGCCCTACCAGCGGCAAAATGACTTTGGTGCCGATATATTTATTGAACCGGTCGTCATCCGGGTTCACGGCCACGGCCGTGTCTCCCAGCAACGTTTCGGGACGGGTTGTGGCGATGATCAGATGACCGGATCCGTCAGCCAGAGGATACTTGATGTGCCAGAGATGGCCGGGCTTGTCCTCGTGCTCCACTTCGTCATCGGCAAGTGCCGTGTGGCAGCGGTTGCACCAGTTGATGATGTAGTCGCCCTTGTAGATAAGCCCTTTCTTGTACAGCTCGACAAAGACCTTGCGTACGGCTTTGGCGCGCTGGTCATCGAAAGTGAAGGCCTCGCGGGACCAATCGACCGAAGCGCCAAGTCGCCTGATCTGGCTCAGGATATGACCACCCTTTTCTTCTTTCCATTCCCAGACTCGTTCAATGAACTTCTCACGACCGAGGTCGTCGCGGGTTTTGCCCTCCGCCTTGAGCTGGCGTTCGACCACATTCTGGGTGGCTATGCCTGCATGGTCCATGCCGGGCACCCAAAGTACGCTCTTGCCCTGCTGACGGTTGAAACGGCAGAGTACGTCCTGAATCGTCAGGTTCAGCGCATGCCCCATATGCAGTACACCCGTCACGTTGGGCGGCGGAATGACTATGGAATAAGGGTCTTTTCCGTCGTTGACATCGGGAGTGAACGTTTTGTCTTCTTCCCAGTGCTTTTCCCATTTTTCTTCAACGTCCCAAGGCTCGTAGCCCTTGGCCAGCGTCGGTCGGCTCATTCGTTTCTCCTTGCAAATATCCATAAGAACGCCTTTTCATTCAAAAATGGCGTTCAGTATTTCCGGGTTGCGCTTGCCTCTCTGGGCAGCCCTTGTTAGCGTGCCGAATACCCTCTTTGAGAGATCACGATATGTCAAGCATCCATATATATTGGGACGAGTCACACTTCTGGGGCCTCATGGTCCAACGAGCACTGCAACATTGGGGCATCCCTCATCGGCTGGTACGCGCCGAAGAGATAGCTCAAGGCGTGTTGGCTGGCAAGCTCGACTCGGAAGTACCGCACGTGCTCATGGTTCCCGGAGGCCGTGCCCGAGGCAAACGTGACAGGCTCGGTGTGGCCGGGATCAAGGCGATTCAGGACTATGTGCAAAACGGCGGCACCTACATGGGCTTCTGTGGTGGTGCAGGCCTTGCCCTGAGCGAAAATCTCGGCCTGTGTCCGTGGCACCGCAAATCATTTTCCGATCGCCTCCAGCATTTTCTTTCCGGCCACATGCATGTTGCGCTCAACCGGGAAAACAAGCGAGTCCCTGACGAACTCGGCGAACAGGCCCTGATTCCTGTCTGGTGGCCCGGACAGTTTGACCAACAGGACAACGAAGTTACTGTTCTGGCTGCATACCGTGAGCCGGGACCGGACTTCTGGGTAGCGGACCTCTGTCTCAAGACCCTGCCCAGAGGAACGCTCACGGATTGGGAAAATCTTTACGGCATCCGCCTGAAGCCCGATTTCCTGCAAGGCACGCCCTGCGTTGTGAACGGCCATTATGGCAAGGGCGAATATATTCTGAGTTATGCACACCTGGAAACGCCTGCCTCCCCACAAGCCAACCTCTGGCTGGCGCAGCTGCTCGGCTCCCTGCTGGGGCAAACACTTCCGACGTCTGCTATTCCCGCATGGGACGTGGCTTGCCGACCTGTGCTATGGGAAAACGAAACACTCGCACAGGCCCGACGCCAGCTTGAATCGATTATTGAAACAGGGCAGCAACATTTCCTGCTTTTCTGGCGCACCCCATGGCTGCTGGGTTGGCGCAGAGGCATCCCCGGCGCAGCAATCAACAGCCTCTATTCCATGATCTGCGAAGCGCAGGCACACTTGCCGACATCACAGGCAGAACAATTCTGGGAAAAGATATCAGGACAGTTTGAACAGGCGGTCACCCTGTTGCAGCAAGGCGTAACAGGGTATCTTCTGGCCGAACGGCTGGCCATGACCGTATACCATTCCGGGCCAACCGGCCTTGCGCCGAACGTACTTGCGGAACAACGCGCCGCCCTGTTTGGAAAACCCACTATGCCGGGCGGCATCTATAGCGACATCGTGGAAACCCTGGAGACGCTACACTGGAAACTTCAGGGTAGACCCTAATGCTTTTCCCCATCTTTTGACTTGGTTGCGCATTGTGGTGAAGCCATGATACAAACCTTTTAGTGAAATAATATTCACGCTTTGCCCGGGGAGATATAAACAGGCACTCCACAAAGTTTTCAACAAAATGACAATTCTTGTGGAAAATGCCGGTTGATTTGGGGGTTTCATGGCAGACGACACGTGTTCGCCCATTGAGGGCACGCCAGAACGCGACGCATCAGCGGACGCACGCTTCCGTTTCTGCATGTCCGAAGACGCCATGAAGCTCGGCATCAGCCGTTATCGACCACCCAAGGAAGATGGCGCTCCCCCCAGCCTGGAACTCATCAAACAACAAGTTGCCGAAGCTGGCGTAACGCTCCCCGTAGACGAAGAAGCGGCACAAAAGGTGTTGGACCACCTTAATGGGGACGAAGAGATAACCGGTATTGCGATCGTCCACGGCATTGAAGTTCAGGAACCGCAGGACGCTTCATTCGAAGAGCTTGGCGACCTCTCATTTCCGGTTTTTCCGGGTGACCGTTTTGCCAGAAAAACACCGCCGCAGGAAGCCCGAAACGGCCAGGCCATCAATGGAGTGGTCACCAAGCCAAAATCCAGCAAGAAACCAAATGATCTGACGATTGCCGCCGGTGAAGGATGCGAATTCGACCCGATCGACGGTTCGTTTGTAGCCACGGTATTCGGCATGCCACGAGTCGGGGAAAATGAGATTCGAGTAGACCCGTTGCTGCGGATCGACAAGGACAATATCACCGTATCCTGTACCCTTTTTCATCAGGATTTTTCCGGCAATCCCATCACGGTTTCCCAAATCGAAAAGGAACTGATCGATTTGGGTGTGGTCATTGACATTGAAGTGGAAGGAATAGACCGCGCACTGCGCAAAGCCAGCATCGGCAGTGTTCCTGTTCAGGATGTGTCCGTTGTCCGAGGTCGGCACCCCGTCAACGGCAAGGACGGCTGGCTGGAATATCTGGTCAGCACCCGGGAAAGCACAGGCACGGAAGATGAATCCGGCCGACTTGATTTCAAGAACCGCGGCGCCTATCCTTCCGTGGAGGAAAACCAGACCGTGGCCCGGTTGCACCCGCCTACCAAAGGACAAGGCGGAATCGACATCTATGGCAAGACCGTACCCGCAAACGAGGGGCGTTCGCTGCATGTGCATCTGGGAGAAAACATCATTCTGCTGGATGACGAAATCACGTACCAATCCACGGCACGGGGCATTCTGGCCATGGATCGCAAGATTCTTTCCGTAACGGAATGTCTGGTGATCTCCGGCCATGTGGACATGAACACCGGCAATGTGCGCGTGGACACCGGTTCCGTAAAAATTCAAGGCAATGTGCAGGCCGGTTTTGAAGTCCGAGCTCCGCGGCACGTCATCGTCGGCGGGTCCATTGAGAGCGCCAAGGTGGTTGTCGGCGGAAATATCGAGGTTTCCGGCGGCATCCTCATGCCGGACGGCGGCATTGTCGAGGCCGGAGAGAACATCACCACTTCATATATGAACAACGGCCGGGTGCTGGCCCACGGCAATATCGTATTCAAAAACGGAATCACGAACTCCAACATCCAGGCATTTGGAAAAATCATTGCGGAAAAGGGCAAGGGAATAATTCAGGGAGGGAAAGCGCTGTGCTCACGAGGCATGATCGTCAACGAGCTGGGCTCCGACCTTGGAGTAAAAACAGTGGTGGGCGTCAACCTGAGCACCGAGGACGACCTGGACCTGATCAATGAGCGCAAGCGGCTCATGGGTGAACTGAATAAAATAGACAAAATTCTGGGCAAAGGCGATCCTCGCGATATTCTTACACGCACACCGGCAAACAAACGCGAAGCCGTGGTAAAAATCATCAAACACCGTATTAACGTGGCAAAACGCTATCGGAACGTGACCGAGGAACTGACCGAAAAGGCGGACATGCGCAGACAGGAACTGGCCGGGGTTAAAATTCAGGTCATGCGGACCATACATGCGGGCGTGGTCATCAAGATGGGCGGGCAGTCTCTACACGTCAAAAAAAACATGGACCGGACGCAAGTTTACTGGAACATGGAAGAACGCAAAATCAGCTTTGGATCATTATAAGGAATACCCATGTTTTTTCGGTTTTTCTGTAACCTGGACTTCGTTTGTAACGACAAATTATCAAGAAAGGGTAATGTTGTTTACGGCGAAAACACCAATTGAAGCGAGAAGGGATGACGGGGAAGCACAAAACCCGGGACGATGATCAAACGATTCGGCGGGTTCTGGATGGCGACGTGAATGCCTTCGAGCTTCTTGTGCGCAAATACCAAAACCACACGGCCCGCATCGTCGGCAATCATGTGCCCCACGCACGCGTTTCCGAGGTAGTGCAAACCGTTTTTATCAATGCTTTCCGCTCGCTCAAGACCTACCGTGGCGACCGCCCCTTTCAAAATTGGCTTTCACGGATAAGCGTTCGATGTTGCTACGACTTCTGGCGCGATGAATATCGGTGCCGGGAAACTCCGGTCAGTTCGCTGGGCAAGGAGTCGCACGACCTCCTGGAACATCTGGGCACAGGACGCGCGGAAGAAATTTTTGAAGCCCAAAGCAATCATGCCGAAGCGGTCCAGATTCTGGATTGGGCACTGGATCAACTTTCGCCGGAGGACCGCATGGTTGTGACCCTCACGGCGCTGGAAGAAAAATCCGTGGCCGAGGCTGCGGAACTGCTGGGTTGGACCAGCGTGAACGTCAAAGTCCGGGCGCACCGCGCCCGCAAACGATTGAAAAAAATCATAGAACAGGCAAACTGAATGGAGGGGAGACCATGAAGTTTCAAACAGGAAATTTGATGCAAGTTTTACGAGTCATCCATCGGCTCCGCCCCGAACCCGAACTTGATCCATGGCTGACAGGCTCGATCATGGCGGCGGTCAGGGGATTGGGGATCCCGTTCGACAGGCAGTTCCTGCGCCTTGCCCTGCCGGTTTCGGCTGTGGCCTGTGCCGCTGCGGCTGTGCTTTTTGCCGTGAGTTCCACTTCACTGCACGGATCGGACAGTTTACTGATGAACTACGCCATGGGCGACCCCAACGGATTATTAACTCTTGCCAATTTCGGAATGTAGGCCGGAGGATGCAATGCGCCTGAAATACGGTTGGAAACTCTGGACAGCGGTGGTGCTGCTCTTCCTTGCGGGTATGCTCGTGGGTGCGAGCGGCGCGCGCTATTACTTTTTTGAAACTCACCACTTCATGCGTCCGCCGGATTCTCCACAACATGCGTACGACCAGGTCCTTGAACGCATGCGCACAAAGTTGAACCTTCGCCAGGACCAATATGAAGCCATTTCAAAATTCGTTCAGGAAGCCATGGAAAAAGGGCGTGTGATCATGGACCAGATTGAACCGCAAATGGCCGCCAACATACAGGAACAATACGAAAAAATCATGAGTGTTCTGAACCCGGACCAGCAAAAGGAATTCACAAAAATGCACAAGCGTTTTGAAAGGCATCGCAAAAAATTCCGGAGACCACCTCCGCCGGATCATCCAGTAGAATAACGGTCTTCCCAAGCCCGGACGCCGGGCATGTTGCCGCAAGGCGCGTGCCATGCAGCCGGGTCTTTTTTTTGCTTTCACGTCTCCTATCCGGGAAACAGGCATATCCCTGTCCAAAAGCCGCATGCTCCGCATGAAGCCCGGCCGTTTTCCATACTATGCAACACGAATGTTGCCTCTCCCAGCATTTTCTCTTGCACCATTAAGAAATATCATGATTTATCAAGTCAGCTCGCAGGTGTAACGCTTTCATGTATGGTAACGACGTCAGTTTGAGAGCGGCGAACCCTAACGCCGTTCACGAACCCACCCTAATCCCTTCTTCCCCGCAGCCCCGCTTTCCCGGCGGGGCTCACCTTTTTTTCGGTCAAAAGTTCAATTCTCGGCCATCGCTCGATACTTCCGCATGACTCCTTTTTTTTGTAACCGAATCCCCCCCCCTGATCGACCTTGTTTGTAAGCGATCGTAATAAAGCAAAAACAGGAGTTCACAATGAAAAAGTATTATATCGCAGCAGTTGCTTCGATTCTGATCCTCGGCCTCAGCGGATTGGCGCAAGCCCGTCCGGCTGGTCCCATGGCCCCGCATCCGCATTTCGGAGGCCCCATGTTGCTCGTTCAAACACTGGAACGACTGGACCTGACCAAAGTACAGAAATCAAAAATCGCCATGTTGCTCAAATCCGATCTTGAAAAGCATAAAAAGCAGTTCAAGCCCATGGGCGACGACATGCAGGCAATGCAGCTCGCCATCCTCAAAGGGGATGAAAAAAAGGTTACCAAGCTCAGCCATGCCATGAACAAAAAACGGGAACAGATGGATCTTGACCGAGCCCGCCTCATGAACAAAATCCGTGGTGAACTTACACCCGAACAGCTCAAGGACATGGATTCCCTGATGGAAATGCGCATGCAGTGCATGCAGGACATGCAGGCGAATGGTCCCCGTCCGAAACGTGGCCCCAAACCGGGCCTTGAAGAACGTGGCCCCCGCCACCAGCCTGGCCCGGACTTCAAAGGCGGCCCCGGCCCACGTGACGATCATCGTCCCATGAGCCTTGAAGAATGGATCGAAGCCAACATCTAGGCTGAATCAGTGAAAGGCGCATGCCGAACGGCATGCGCCATTTTTTTGTCGATCAACCTTTTCTGTTCACCAGCCCGCCACCGCCCAGAAAATCATCCATACCGCTCCCGGTGCTTTCCACCACATCCAACAACTGATTACTCCGTTCCAGTTCCAGCTCCGTTCGTGACGAAGGCTTGCCGTAGATGGGATCGGTTATGGATTCCTGATTAATAAGCAGCGAGGAGACGCCTGCATCCAGTGTATCCGAGGCCAGGCGTTGCCACTTTGGCAAAAGCCCTTCCTCTTCATCCAGCAACGTGGACTGGACACGCTCCGAGTCAGAGCCAAGGGCCGTGTAGAAATCGTCGTGCGACAACCAGAGAAAATCACCGGCGCCTTCCTTGATACCTGCGAAGTCGGCGTCAACACGATCTTCCGCATACGGTTCCCACCATTGCTCACTCAGCCCTTCCCGCAATAATTCGGCGTTATCGAGCATCAGTGAATACACTGAATTGAACGAGGTGACTACGTCGGATAGCGCTTGCTGCATTTGCTCCAAAGGCTGCACCACCGACATCGGGATGGTCTCGGCAAAGGATTGTTTCACCTCTACGGAAACCCGTCCGTAATCCAGCGATATCGGCCCGGCGGCACGCTCATAACGATCCCCGCCCACATGCAGGCTTGAATCCGAACCGGGCTGGGCAGTCGCAAATCCCAGCGTTCCCATGGCGCCGCCGGAATCTCCAGCAGTAAAGGACAACCTGTCCCCCAACTTGGGTGACAATGCTTCAAAATACAGCCCGATACCCTCAATGGTTTCTCCGGCTACCAATTCGGAAGGCATCTCATAAGTTCGGACTTCGGCACTAAAGCGATTCTGGGCAGAACCGCCCGCAGCATTGGCGACCTTGTCCAGCACGTCTTCCCACGTGTCTCCTTCAGTAATGGCAAAGGTAAAACTCCCGGAGTCCGTACCCATGGACCAGTTTATCGTATGCGAACCAGCCGAAATCGTCGTCGTGGCCCCGGGATCAAACGTGGAGGACACAAAAACGGTGGGTTTTCCTGGCCGTCCTGAAAAAAACGTATAATCCTGCTCGGAAGCCGGGTCGGTCGGCACATTGACTGCTTCAAGATCGACATGGCTCAGCATGTGCCCCTGCGTATCACGAAGTTTCAAGTCCTGCGCAGCGCTGCCTGCATTGACGGCTATAAGCAGGGATGTCCCGGTGGCACGGAGATCCGGCACAACGACACCGGCCGTGTTCTGTTTCACGACCTCGGCCTGCACATGGAGTTCGCTGTTATTCAGGGCGTCGGCAATGGCTGTGAGCAAATCGCCTTCGGTCCAATCCGCGCCCACAGTCAGGGAAAAGGACTCCGAGGAATCGCCCAACTCAACATCAAAGCTGTATTCGTCCGCATCCAAGCCTACGGGCGCATTCTCGTCCCAGCCGCGGGAAAAGAACTTGTAATAACGAACGGCATCGCCCTGCGCCCGGATATTCACGTCCGCATATTCGGAAAGGCTGTCGTTGTCCGAGGTTACCAAGCGGCCATTAAAAACAGGATTGTCTACAGGCCAGGCAAAGGATTCAAGGGAATTTCGAAACGATTCAAGGCCGGTTTTCAACTGAAAGGAAAGCGAAGTGCTTGTGCGGCGAAACAGTGCGTCCAATCGGGCGTTGGCGAACCGTTCCCCCCATCCGCTCTGCTGGGCAGAGGCAAGACCGGACGTCAGGGACAGCCTGATGTCACCCGTGTCGGGAAGGCCCAGCGCCTGATTCGTATTTATCTTCCAGTCGCTCACCCCTGTTCTCCACCCCGCGTTCGACCTCGTTGGCGGCATCCGAATCAGGATACCGGACGAGCTCAAGACAGAGCCCCTGCGCCGGGGCGGTTCCCGGAGCAACGGTTCTGTCCTTTCCCTTTATTATTGATCGGACATCGGAGGGAGAAACTTTACCACGGCCCACCGCCACAAGGCAGCCCATGATGTTGCGAACCATCTGCTTGAGAAAACCGTCGGCGGAAAAACGCCAGACGACTTCATGCTCGCAACCCCCAGCATGGGAACGGGCGAGGGTCATTGTGCGCACGGTATCGGAAACCGGGGTTCCCGTATTCTGAAAGCAGGCAAAATCATGCGTCCCCAACAACTCTTCCGCAGCTGTGGCCATTGCAGCAGCGTCTACCGGGCCACAGGCCCATACATATTTGCGGCGTTGGGGCAAAAGAAAATCTGGCGCAAGCCACAGGGTATAGGCATACGTCTTGGAAAGGGCGGAATAGCGGGAATGAAAATCCGAAGCGGCAAGACCGGCCTCAAGAACGGAAACATCATCCGGCAAAAGCGCGTTCAAGGCTCGTTGCCATGGAATGTGCGTCCTGCTTTCCGCTACATCGAAATGGCAAATCTGACACAGGGCATGAACACCGCTGTCCGTCCGGCCCGAGCCATGCACCCGGACAAAGCCGCCTGCAATCCGCGAAAGGGCCTCTTCCAGCACACCCTGCACTGTGCGCTGGGCGGGCTGGATTTGCCAGCCGCAAAAATCGGTTCCGTCGTAAGCAACGCGCAGACGTATTCGAGTCACGTCCTACTTGTCCTGAAAGGGAACTTGAAGCTTGGTCAAAGCTTCGGAGAATTTGGCGGCTCTCTTGGCCTCGACAAATGTCAGGATTTCACCGGCAGTCCTGCCGCGCATACCTGACAAAACCTTGACGGCCAAATCCTGATCCATGCTTTCCAAAATCTTGGCGGCTTGTTTGGCCTTGGTGCTGGAAAGCATATCAATAAGCTGCTTGACCTTCTTGTCCTTGGTACTCTTGGCCTCGACGAGCATTTTCTTGATCTCGTCGCGCAGCTTGGTCAATCGTTTGGTCTCGGCTTCAATGAACGCCTTGAGTTCCTCGTTGTTGCGCCGTTCTATGGCCACCTGCTCCTGCAATTTCTTGAGGGCTTTCCAGTCATCAGGCAAATCTTCCGTGCCGGGCTTTTGGGCAGAGTCCTTGGATGCGGCGGACTTTTGGGCTGTTTCTTCTTTCTTGGGCTCGTTTTTTTCCGCACTCTTGTCATCCTGAGCCAAGGCTTCGGCAGGAGAGGCCAGCTCAATGGCGGAATCAGGCAAAACGGATTGCGCCACTTCCAGTGTCACGGAATCGACGCTCAACATGCCGAATACGGCAAGCTTCAACAGGGCCAGAAAAACCAGACTCAGCAGGATTCTAGATATCTTCACGTTCGTACCGAAGCGTTGCCATTTCGTCGTTTTCTTTTTGTTCCCGGTAGCTTGCTTCTTCATTATGCTTCCTTGCCTGATTTTCCTTGAGCTTTTCCAACAGCTTTCGATCTCGGGATCGCCGGACCGCTTCCTCCCGAGCCTTTTGCAATTTGGAGGCCAATCTCCGAAGTCGTACACGTCCTGCAGCCAAATCGTGCTCAAGCGCCTCTCGATACTGGCGCCAAAGCCACATGTCTCCCGGACTCTTGGAGGCCTCGCCCTGCTTGACCATATGGGCATTAAGACGCCCAGCAACAGTACGTACCAGCTCTTCCTGTTCCGCATGCTCAGCCTGAGCACGGTTCAGGGCCAGACGCGCCTGCTCCTCAAGCTGGGAGCGATAATCCAGCACTTTTTCAAGTTTGAAACGAAACGGCTTCATAAATGATCAATGCCATGAACCGGCATTACGGGCAAGTCATCCCTGAGGGTTCACAGGTCCGGCCATACCACAGTAGCCCTCTGTTTTCGCGTCATCCAGCCAACGCCAGAACATACACTGCGTCACCAGACAGGTTTTCATCTTGTCGTCGCTGGTTTTGAGCAGGGGACAGAACTTGAACCGGGCTTCGCCTTCGGAAAGGATCATGGGGAACCTCCATACAGTTGAATGAAAAACGGCGCACCGGAATCCGGCACGCCGTGAATTGTAGCAATATTGCAGACAGTGTCTAGCCGCCGATGGGGGCCTCTTCCTCAACCGAAGCTGCCGGAGCCGAGGGCTCAGCCGTCTGCTCCGCAGGCTCGATCACCGGCTGTTCCGTCGATGGGGTTGCGGGTTGTTCCACAGACTGGTCTGCGGCAGCCGATTCAACATCCAACCCGCACATATCCACATAGGTCTTCATGCCCAGAAGGCACTTGAGTTTTTGCAGTACCAAAACGCCGACCCGTTCACGGTGGTTCAAAACATTGGCGTATCCACCGTCCTGAAGCACCTTGGCGAATTCCTTTTTCTTGAGGACTTCGGCATTTTTGTTCATGAGTTCGAACGTCCGGGCATAAACCCGAATCTTGTCGTTCACGATATCTTCCGGCATGGCTTCAATACCCCGAACCATGGATGCAAGCTCTTCGCTCGGCGGCAGGCGATCGGATTCCAGAACAGCTTTGAAGCTCTCGGAAAAACGAACGGCCCCCTCGTAGATATGCTTGCGCATGACCACGTTCAACCCGCTCCATCCAGCCTTGAGCCACTTGAACAATACGTCTCGGGTGTGGCCATTGTCTTTTTCCACAAAGACCTGAATCGAGCAGGAGGAATACATGTAAGTATCCATCCAGCTGAGCAATCCGCGGTCAAGCCCTTCAATGCCGGAATAAAAATAGGTCCAGGTCGCATCGTTGACGATGGCGCCCTTGCGGCCCACATCCGATTCACCGTCCTGATCGGTAACCGAAATCAGCACATTCTTTCCGTTATGCTTCAGCAGGATGACCAGCCGGTTCAAGTCGTAGAGATAGTAGGCTCCGGCAAAGGAATCGGGCGTATTGCTCTCAAATTCCTTGCCCCACAGCAACACGGGCTGATCCAGCGCCCCCAGACTGTCCCACAACCCTTCCTTGAGGGAAAGGATGTCGCTACCCTTTTCCCAACCGCTCAGCCGCAAAACGCTGGGCACGATTACATAGTTGGGGATATCGGGGTTATAAAGATATTTGAGGACACGCTCAAGACCGCAGTTGATATCCATCCGCAGGATGGCGCCACGGCCACCACGCCGCTTCGGCTCCAAATCCTTGGGACTCTCGTCGCAATTATCAACAAAATCGATCATGGGAGCTACACGGGATGGGTCGAACGCACCACCGCGATTATGAATCAACTCAAAAAGATAGGCAAAACTGTTTTCGATTTCCGGGGCAAGAGGGTCTCCATCTCTTTTGACCTTCACTTCCCGGGGTTTGGCAGAAGCCGAAGGTACGTCCACGACCGGAACTGCAAACATCATGAAAACAGCCAGCAGCATCGCGGCGTTCCTGAAACGGACAAATATCGTATTTACTCTCATCAAAATTCCTGTTCTGAATAAATTGCATATCGCCTGACGATACCCATCAAGCGCCAAGGCTGTTCAATAGGCATTGCAAGGCTATATTGGCAAGGCTTTTTCGCCAAAACAGCACACGATCACTGCCTGTCGCCCCTTTTCCATGCCATGTATTTTTATCGGCGCGAAGTTATTTTCGGGTAAATTTCAAGAGATCGGCACGTGAAAGTGCCTTGCGGCCGAAACGTTTTCGGATTGCGTCCACAGCCCTGTCCAACTCGGGGGAATTCTCGACGGCAGGCTTTTCCAACAATGACAATTGTCTGGCTTTCGCATGAAAATTGGAAACGCCAACACCGATAAGTCGTACGGGGCGACGCAGGGTTACATCATCCAGAAGCTCAACCGCGGTCCTGAAGATCGTGGAAGTTTCGCACGTGGGCGCGTCCAAACTGCGGCTGCGCGTAATTTGCCTGAAATCCGCAAACTTGATCTTGAGAGTCACGGTCCGGCCCCGATACCCGTGTTCCCGCAAGTCCTCGCCCACCCGTTCGGACTGGGCCAGCAACCATGTACGCAGGTCTTCGCGGTCCGAAAGGTCTTCGGCAAAGGTATTTTCCGCACTGCATGACTTGGCGCCTTCGCTCGGCTGCACACCGGAAGGATCAATACCTCTGGCCTTGTCGAACAGGGCTCCACCATGCTTGCCAAGACGTTCCAACCAGTATTCCCGGGGGTGGGCAAGCATGTCGCCGCCTTTGCGGACCCCAAGCCGCTTCAACGTGGCCTGCATTGTTTTGCCGACACCCGGAATCTTGCGGATGTCCATATTGCACAAAAACGATTCCACCTGATGCGGATAAATAATGCTCAATCCGTCCGGCTTATCCAAGTCGGAAGCGATCTTGGCCAGAAACCGAACAGGAGCCACACCCACCGAGCATTTGAGGCCAACGGTTTCCAGCACCCGGCTCTTGATGGCCATCGCCATTTGATCCACAGGCCCGAACAGCCGTTCCAATCCTGTTGCGTCCAGATAGGCTTCATCCACGCTCGCCTGCTCCACCAGCGGAGAGAAATCCCGCAAGACAGCCATGATCTGTTTGGATAGTTCTCTGTAGCG
>Ga0207831_100472_pt1 | contig 13726 bp, 12 predicted proteins | sample TtanPargueraPR_7_FD_187741 | JGI IMG/M metagenome (GOLD analysis project Ga0207831, IMG submission 187741) | Aerobic enrichment media microbial communities from Bioluminiscent Bay, La Parguera, Puerto Rico - Tt and M1 (2) (SPAdes) | ecosystem: Environmental > Aquatic > Marine > Unclassified ... | reverse complement strand
CCATGATAAGCACTACTTTTGGTGAATGGACTGATCCATATGGTGGTGATGCCAAGTTCTTTTAAGTAGTCTATTTTATCGATGATTCCTTGGATGTTCCCTCCGATGAAATCAGGTTTTGTGCTGTCTTTTTTTGTGTCATAGCCGTTGAATCTATCGATGAGTATGTGGTAGATTATTTGCTTTGAGAGCCAGTTTGGTGTTGCTTCCATAAACTGTTTTTTGATGGATATTCTAGTATTTATGTTAATTGATGGTTTTTGCTTTTGTTTATATACAAATCTTTTTGGGGGATTTGCCGTTGTGTTTTTTTGTGATTAGAAATGGTTGAGTGTTTGATTGTAAGCTGTCCTCATGTTGCAGTTTCTGTTGATTCGATGAAGAGTGCGGATTGTTTTTTTTGTGATGTGTTGGGTCTGAAAAAATCTAAAGAGTTTGTTGTCTCTGAGAAGTTGTGTTTTGATATTTTTGGGATTTCTGAGCAGGTCCAAGTGGTGGTGTATGAATGCGATTCAATCTCCTTTGAAGTCTTTATCTCAAAGCAGAGTTTTGCATCTGGTTTTTCTCATGTGTGTCTTGGTGTTTCGGATATCTCGGAGTTAAAGGGCCGTGTTGAGAACTATGGTTTTGAGTTTAAAGTGGTTCAAAAAAAGGAAAAAGAGTTGTATTTTGTCTCTGATAAATCAGGCAATCTCTTTGAGATTAAACAGCTTTGAAAAAACCATTTTTCTCTAGGTGTTTTTACTTGCTCGTATTGGGATGTAGGCTAAAAGAACGGCAATATAGCAAAACACGATGAGTCCAGGTATCCATGGTGCTTCTGAAAAGAGTTGTAAGTTGATTCCAAGAACGACAAGGATTGCGACAAAGACTCCGATGAGCGCTTCTCCTGCAACGAGTCCTGCTGTGAGTAGTAGTCCTGTTCGTATGCTTTGTTCTCTTGGTGTGATGTCTGTTTGTTTTATGGCAAGTTCCCAGTCGCTTATTTCTTCATTGTTGTCATCGCCATAGTTTTTGTTGAGATATCCGTCGGTCAGATGACGGATGATTCCTCCTAAAAAGATTGGGATTGCCAGGCTAAATGGCAGATATATTCCTATTGCTACCGGAAGCACTGGGAGTTTGATGAGGATAAGGACACAGGCAAGTACGGCTCCGGCGACGACATAGGGCCACAGCATTTCTCCCCCTAGGATTCCTTGTACTATTCCTTTCATGAGGTATGCTTGTGGTGCGGGCAGAGCTGGGCTTCCTATGGTGTAGGCACTGTGGAGGATTCCGATGATGACTCCGATGACAAGTGATCCTGCAAGCACGCCAAAGATCATACTTTTTTGTAGGTTTTTTGGTGTGGCCCCAAGCATTTTTCCACTAGCCATTGTTTGAAGGAGATCTCCACTGATGCTTCCTCCTATGCAGATGACGGCGCTAATAAAGATGACAATGCCCATTCCTTGTAGTCCTGTTGCTCCAAGGGCTAGCATCAGTAGGCTGACGATGAGAAGAATAGTGACAGTAACACCGCTTATGGGACAATTGCTTGATCCAACAAGGCCGGTGAGATATCCTGCAAGTGCACTTGCAATAAAGGCAAGAAGTATAGTGAGTATTGCCATGATGATGCTCACAAAGAAGAGTCCTGAGAGCCAATTGTACAGAAGGAAGATGGGTATTGAGATGAGGATGATGAGGATGAAGACGAGTTTGTAGCTTAGGTCTTGTTCTGTTCGGTGTTTTGTTTCGGTCTGTCCACCTTTGATTCCAATAATCGCTTCTTTGACGCTGTCTACTAGATTATTTCTGATGCTGTAGACTGCCCATAGGCCTCCTACAAGCATTGCTCCTACGCCGATGTAGCGGACTTGTTCTCCCCAGACAGTATAAAACCCTCCGATGAGTGTTCCAAGCCCGGCATATTCGGGGAGTGGCAGTGGTAGGCCGCTTGCAAGGGTAAGTAGTGGTGCGATGATGACCCATCCGATGAGCCCTCCGACGAGGACGTAGGATGAGATTTGTGGTCCGATGATCCAGCCAACTGCAAGAAGTGCTGGACTCATTGTGGCTCCTCCGTAGAAGTATGCGTCGTTGTTTTTGTTAAGGAGTTTGTATTTTCCAATGCTGATGATTCCTTCGATTGAATCCCGAAAGATGTTGAGGCTGAGTTGACTGAATTTGTACAGTCCTGCAATGAGTGCTCCAAGTCCTAACCAGATTCCTGAAACACTACTATTGCTTTGGGTGTCTGTTTCTTTGCCACCCACTGTTGTAGTGAGTACTGCTGCAACCGCTATTCCTTCTGGGAAGGGTAAGTCTGTTTTGACAACAAGTGCCCGTCGTAATGGCACCATCCAAAAAACGCCGAGTAGTCCTCCTAAAAGACTGATGAGCGCTGTTTGTACGTAGTTGATTTCTGTCCAGACGTTGAGGAGGACGAGTGCTGGTATGGTGAAGATGACTCCTGCAGCGATACATTCTCCTGCACTTGCCCCCATTGTCGCGATGTTGACTTCGAGGATTGTTGGTTTGAATGGTTTTAAAAGTGCTAGGGCCATGACAGCTCCGGGGATGATTGCAGAGACGGTCATTCCTGCGTAGAGTCCGAGGTAGGCATTGGCAGCACCTAGTAGTATTGCAAGAAAAGTACCTATTGCTACTGCCTTAAAAGTGAATTCTGGAATTATTTTCTCTTCAGGTATGTATCCCTTGAAGTGTTCTCGATCGCTCATATGCCCAGTTTATTGATTGATTTAAAACTATTAATAATTATGTATATATGAAAGAGGAAAAATAAAAAATAGAGAGGTTGAGACACTTAAAGTGTCTCATAGGTTTTGGCAATTGCCTCTGCAACTTCTAATGTGGTGTTGGTACCACCCATATCGTAGGTGCGTAGTTTTCCTTCTTTGATGATGTGGGCAATTGCGTTGTCGAGTTTTGTTCCCTTGTCGGTTTCACCAAGCCAATCAAGCATGAGTTTGACGCTTCGAATCATTGCAACAGGATTTACTTTGTATTTTCCTGCATATTTTGGTGCGCTTCCGTGGGTTGGCTCAAAGACAGCATAGTTATCTCCGATGTTTCCTGAAGCGGCAAAGCCAAGTCCTCCAACAAGTTGGGCACACAGATCTGAGATGATGTCTCCAAACATGTTTGAAGCGACAAGTACGTCGTAGTCTTGTGGGTTTTTGACAAGCCACATGCACATTGCATCGACATTTGTTTCCCAAAGTTCTATTCCTGGATAGTTTGGTGCAAGTTTTCGTGCTTCACGAATCATCAGTCCACTTGTCTCTCGGATGACGTTTGGTTTTTCTACCACAGTGACACTTTTTCTGTTGTGTTTTTGTGCATAGTCAAAGCTTTGTTTGACGATGTTTTGACAGGCTGCTCTTGTGAAGATTCTTGTACTTATTGCTAGGTCGTCTAATGGTGTATCTTTGAATTTCTTCATTTTGGGATGATTTTTTTGTAATGTGTCAAAAACATCTTGTGGTACAGGGTGAAATTCGACACCTGCGTAGAGTCCTTCGGTGTTTTCTCTAAAAACGACTAGGTCGATATCATCGCGGAAGTTGAGTGGATTTCCAGGATAGGCCTTGCAGGGGCGTAGATTGGTATGAAGATTGAATTCCTGTCTGAGCCGGACGATGGGACTACTATAGGAAAGCCCTTTGTTTTGAAGCTCGGGGTTGAGTTCTTTTGCTGCTTCATCACGAGGCTTGCTTGTGATTGCTCCAAACAGTGCGCAGTCTGTTTCTTTAAGCAAATCTGTTGTTCGGGCTGGCAGGGGGTCTCCTTCGGCTTTCCAAAATTCCCATCCAATATCTCCATGGATGTATTCTGCATCAAGTCCGATAGTGTCTAAGACGAGTTTAGCTGCTTCCATGACGTCGTTTCCAACGCCATCTCCTGGGAGTTCGGCTATGTGATACTTAGGCATGGGGATGTGAATTTGAAAGGGTCTTAAAAAGATGCTGGTAGTTTTTGGAGTTTTAAGCCGATAGTTTTTTTAAATTGTTGTGGTTGATTGCTTTTTTGATGTTTTCTTTCAAAAGGCTGATTGCAGGCGTTTTTCTTCTTTGTTTTTTAATGCTTATTGGGCTTGTGGTCGTAGGTATTGTTTCTTCTGAGGTGCTTGCTTGGTTGGTGTTGATTGTTTTAATTGTTGGTATGGCCTTTATTGGTTTTGGCAATAAGGATTCTGCAGAGTAAAAATAATAGAATTTTTTAAAGTCGGAGTTCTTTGAGTGTTGTCACTCGTTCTGCATAAGCATTGTGTTTGTGGATGGATTCTTCGCTTTCAGATCGTGCAATCACTAGGACTTCATCGGGTAGTGTTGGATAGCGTTTGAGGATTTGTCGTAGCATTTCTCGTACGACGTCTTCGACGAATCGCGGGTTTTTGTGGGCTTTGAGTACGAGTTCTGCTTCTTGTTGTCGTTTGAGTATGCTGTAGGTGGGGCTGCTAAAGGATTCTTCGAGGATGTCGATGAGATCATCTGCTTCTACTTCTGTAACATCTTGTGGGACTTCTATGAGTAGTGTTCCGATGTTTCGTTGATTGTGGCTTGGTACGGGGAATTCTTTGTCGCGTTTTGCAAGTTCTTGGAGGACTTCCATTGCACAGGGGCAAGCAGTCATTCCAATGGCGGTAACTCCTATCATTTTTTTGATGTCGTCTTTGTGTGTTCCGCGTGCTTCGGCAATGAGTGTATAGGGCTCACTTCCTTTTCGCCCATCAGGATATGTGGTTTCTCTAAAGTAGTCTGCTTGTGCTTTGATTTCTGCATAGGTTGCGTAGGGATGTTTATCAAACATGGTTTGGGTTATTTGTTGGCAGAATGATTCTAAGCTGGAAAATGGTGTGTTAAGGTTGCTGTCGATGATTTCTCCTATGAGCTCTAGGTTTCGACTCATATGGCTTCCTTTTTGTTTGGCAGGTAGGTCTACGAAGAGATCCATGGTGACGATGAGTGGTTGTGTTGTTTTGTTGGGTCGTTTGATGTGAACAAGTTTTTTTACATCTGTTACGCCCACACGGGTGAGTTTGAATGTATTGGTACTTATTCGTGATTGTACATCAGGTAGGTCTATTGAGGTCATAGTGCTTTGCAGCGCTGGGATATTTGATATGCTTTAAAGAGTTTTGTATGCTACGTTGTAGTGGTTTTTTGTAAAAAAGAGAAATTGTTTTTTTAAAAAAATTTTTTTTTTAGCAGCTATTTGAAGCACTGCTTCCTAGTTTTGTACCTTTATGTTTGAGGAATCGTTCTTCAAGTGCTTGAAGTTGTTTTGGGGTGATTCCTATGTGTGTCATGAGAAGATTTCCTTGTTCATCTTCTATTTTTAGTGTGCAGGTTTGTTGGTTGTATGAGGCTTTGTACAGATGTCCTTCATGCATCCACATCCAGATGCGACAGTTGCTTTCGGGTTGTTGTGTGTTTGTCATAATCATTCCCATGCGGTTCGTTTGGCGGGATGTTTTTTTGAGTCATAGGGTGTTTTTTCTATGAGTCTGCTATCTCACCAGTTTTTTATTTGATGTTTTTATTTAAAAGCAGTTATGGTACATCTGTATTCGGGCTTCTTTACACTTCTTATCTATTTTGATGTGTAGATAAAAAAAGAAAATGATGTGCTGAAAAAAATTGTGTTATTTTTCAGCGCATGGTTTGGTGTTTAGTTGTCGTCTTTATCGTCGTCTTTTACGGTGTAGTCAGCATTGATGGTTCCATCATCACCAGTATCTTGCCCAGCGTCTGCTTGCTGTTGCTGTTGAGCTTGTGCTTCTGCTTGTGCTTGTTGATAGATTGCCTGTGAGACGGTGTTAACAGCTTTTGTGAGATCATCTGTTTTTTGTTTGATGAGTTCAAGGTCGTCTCCAGCAAGCGCTTCTTTTAGCTCTTTTATTGCTGACTCAATGCTTTCTTTGTCTGAATCATTGACTTTATCGCCTAGCTCTTCAATCATCTTTTCTGTTTGATGAACAAGGCTTTCTGCATTGTTTCTGACTTCGACTTTTTCTTTTCGTTTGCGGTCTTCTTCTGCGTGTTCTTCTGCTTCTTTTTTCATCCGCTCGATTTCTTCGTCATTGAGTTTGGTACTGCCAGTGATTCGGATTGTTTGTTCTTTTTTGGTACCAAGGTCTTTTGCAATGACGCTAAGTATTCCGTCAGTATCGATATCAAAGGTGACTTCTATTTGTGGCATTCCTCTGGGTGCTGGAAGTATGCCGTCAAGATGGAATCTTCCAAGTGATTTGTTGTCTGCAGCCATTGGTCGTTCTCCCTGCAGCACATTGATTTCTACACTGGGTTGGTTGTCTGCAGCGGTACTAAACACTTTGCTTTTCTTTGTTGGAACTGTGGTATTTCGCTCGATGAGTGGTGTTGCAACGCCGCCTAGTGTTTCTATGCTAAGTGTGAGTGGTGTTACGTCGAGAAGGACGATGTCTTTGTCGATATCTCCTCCAAGTACTCCTCCCTGAATGGCAGCTCCTTTGGCAACACATTCCATTGGATCGACATCTCGTTTTGGGGGTTGTCCAAAGATCTCTTCGACTTTTTTCTTTACAAGTGGTATTCTGGTTGTTCCTCCGACTAGGACGATGTGATCAATGTCTTTTGCAGAAAGTTTTGCATCTTTGAGTGCTTGAACACAGGGTGCTTTTGTTTTGTCAACGATTGGTGAGATGATTTTTTCAAAGTCAGATCGAGAAAGTGTCATCTCTATGTGTTGTGGTTCTCCATCGACAACAGTGATGTAGGGTAGGTTGATATCTGTAGAAAGAGTGCTTGAAAGCTCCATCTTTGCTTTTTCTGCTGCTTCAAGGACACGTTGTAAGCTTTTTGGGTCTTTTCGAAGGTCGACTTTGTGTTGTTTTTTAAACGAGTCTGCTATGTGGTCGACAAGTGCCATATCGATGTCTGATCCTCCAAGTTTGACATCTCCATTGGTACTGAGCACTTCAAAGACACCATCTCCTACTTCCATGAGAGTGATATCAAAGGTTCCTCCTCCAAAGTCGTAGACTGCGATTTTATGGTCTCCTTCTTTGTCTAGGCCGTAGGCAAGGCTTGCTGCTGTTGGTTCATTGATGATGCGTTTTACTTTGAGCCCAGCGATTTTTCCAGCGTTTTTTGTTGCCGCTCGTTCATCGTCGTTAAAGTAGGCAGGAACTGTGATGACTGCTTCTGTGATTTTTTCTCCGATGAACTCTTCTGCGTCTTCTTTGATTTTTTGTAAAATATAGGCGCTGATTTGTTCTGGTGTGTATTCTTTGCCATGGGCTTTGACTTTTTCTCCTGAGCCCATTTTTCTTTTGATGCGAAGGATTGTCCCTTCTGGATTGGTGACAGCTTGTCGTTTTGCTGCTTCCCCTACGAGTTTTTCTCCGTTTTTGGTAAAGGCAACGACGCTGGGGAAGTAGGGTTGTCCTTCAGCGCTTTTGATGATGGTTGGTTTGCCTGCTTCGATGAATGCGACTTCTGAGTTGGTTGTTCCAAGGTCTATTCCAATTATTTTTCCCATTTTATTTGCCTCCTTGTGGGTTTTCTTCTTTGTTATGCTCCTCAGCTCCTTGTGAGGAGGATGATTCTGAGGGTTGTTTTGAGACGATGACCTGTGAGGGAAACAGGACGAGGTCTCCAAGCTTGTAGCCTGTTTTTATTTCTTCAATGATGGTGTTGTCTGCTTGTTCTGTATCTTCTACTGTACAGATAGCATGATGCAGGTTGTGATCAAACGTTTCTCCTTTGGCAGGAATTACGATGAGGTCTTCAGCTTCAAAGAATGATTTGAGTTGTTGTAAGATGAGTCGTATGCCTTCTTTTGGGTTGGGATCTTCTTGTGCTTTTGTAAGGAGTTCTTGTATGGAGATGAGCTCGCAGAGGTAGTGTTTTTTTATCTGCAGGGTGTCGTGTTGTTTTTGTTTTTCTGCTCTTCTTTGGATGTTTTGAATGTCAGCGCATGCTCGCAGATATTTTTCTTTGTGTTCTTTGAGTTCTTCTTCAAGCTGTTTGACTGCTTCATTGTGTTTTTTTTGTTTTTTTGTTTGAGTGTGTTCCTCACCTTTTTTTGTCATTGGGGCTCCCCCCGAGATGTTGTGGTTATCTGTTTGAAAAGAAAAAATGGATGGTGGTGTAGAGCTAAATGCTCTACATCATGCCATCCATGCCGCCCATTCCTGGAGGCATGCCGCCTGGCATTCCACCTGGTGGCATTCCACCGCCGCCACCTGACTTGGAAGCGATGACATCATCGATTCTAAGGATCATGGTTGCAGCTTCGGTTGCAGCTTGGATTTCATGGGTACTGACGCGCAGTGGTTCAATGACATCGTTTTTGACCATGTCATCGACGATTCCTTTGTCGACGTTGACTCCGAAGTATTTGTTTCCTTGTTTGTGTTTGCTTCGTAGTTCAAGCATGAGGTCGATTGGGTCAAGTCCTGCGTTTTCAGCAAGTGACTTTGGTATGACTTCAACGGCATCTGCAAAGGCTTCGATTGCCATTTGTTCTCGGCCACCGACGGTGCTTGCATAGTCTCGAAGTGCCATGGCAACGTGTGTTGCTGCTGCTCCTCCGCCAGGAGTCATTTTCCCGTCTTCAAGAGCAACTTTGACAACGAAGAGTGCGTCGTGTAGTCCACGGTCGAGTTCATCAACGACGTGTTCTGTGCTTCCACGTATGAGGACGCTGACTGCTTTTGGATTTTTGCAGCCGGTGATAAAGGTCATTTTATCGTCTCCGATTTTCTTTTCTTCAACGTGTCCTGCGTTTCCAAGGTCGGTTTTGTCAAGGTCTTGGAGGTTGGCTACAATTTTTGCACCTGTTGCTTTGCTGAGTTTTTCCATATCAGATTTCTTTGCTCTGCGTACTGCAAAGATTCCTTCTTTTGCAAGGAAGTGTTGTGCAAGATCATCAATTCCTTTCTGGCAGACGACAACGTTTGCTCCACTCTTTTTGACTTGATCAATCATTTTGCGTAGCATACCTTCTTCTTCGTCTAGGAATGCTTGGAGTTGTGTTGGGTCCTGGATCTGTATGCGTGCATCGACTTCTGTTTTTTTAATTTCAAGGGCACTGTTGATGAGTGCGATTTTTGCGTTTTTGACTTGTTTTGGCATGCCATCGTGGACACGTTCTTTGTCAAGGATGATTCCTTTGATGATTTCGGTATCTTTGATTGCTCCGCCGTGTTTCTTTTGGGTTTGGATGTTGTCCATGTCAACAAAGGTTTTCTTTCCTTCTTTCTCCGCTACACTAGTGATTGCTTCAACGACGACTTCTGAGAGGACTTCTTTTGCTGCACTTGCTCCTTTGCTGCTCATGCTGGTCATGGCGATTTTTCGTAGTATTTCTTTGTCGTCGGTTTTGATTGGTATTGCAAGTTTTTGTAAGACTGCGTCTGCTTTTTCTGATGCGAGTTTGTATCCTGCATTGATGACTGTTGGGTGTATGTTTTGTTCGATGAGATCTCCTGCTTTTTTTAGAAGTTCTCCAGTGAGGATGACAGCACTTGTTGTTCCGTCTCCACATTCTTCATCTTGACTTTTTGCAACTTCTACAATCATTTTTGCTGCAGGGTGTTCAATGTCGATTTCTTTGAGGATGGTTGCACCGTCGTTGGTGACGACTGCATCGCCCATGCTGTCGACAAGCATCTTGTCCATTCCTTTTGGTCCAAGGGTGCTTTTAACTGCATCTGCGACTGCTCGTGCTGCACCGATGTTATTCATTTGTGCTCCGCGACCTTTGTCGCGTTTTGTTCCTTCTCTAAGTACTATTATTGGTTGTTGATTATTACCGGCCATCATAATTTCGTTGCCTCCTGACATAAATATCCATCTTCTTCATTGGATTTGATTTTTGGCATACAAACACTTCTATATAAAGATTTCTGTCCATGATACTGTGTAATCTGGGTTTTGGAGAAAGTCTTTTATCGATCCAACTTTTACTTTCTTGTGGTTAGAATGCTGTTTTTGCCCTTATTTTTTGATGCTTAAAGGTTATAGATGAGAACACTTTGAATACCTAAACACTTTATGCTTCTTGCACCATAAGAGAAATTAAGATAAAATAAAGAAAAGTAAATTGGAGCTATATTGTCATTCATTGGAGAAGAAATACATCCTCTATATGTCTTTTTTTGAGTGCTTTGGTAATTCTATATGCAAGCTCTAAAGAGGGATTGTATTTTCCTTTTTCCAACGAGATGATGGTTTGGCGGGTGACTTCTACGATGTCTGCTAGATCTTGTTGGGTCATTTCTAGGGTTTTTCGACATTCAGCAATCTTTGTTTGCATATGATCTTGTTTCCAAAATTTTTTATCTAGTTGTTTTTCTCAATTATTTTATAGGAGACCATGTAGGTGAGAATGTAAAACATAACAAGAAAACTTGCAAACAGATAATAGCGAACGGTGATTTGTTGGATGCCATCAATAACCATTGTTAAAAACAAAGTCAGTATCAAGATGAGGGTTGTCACTCGTGATGCTTTATAGCCAATATGTTCCATCCTTTCATCAATGATTTTTTCTTTTTTTGATATTGCAGTTATTGAAACAATGGAAGCTGCAATAAATCCTGTTACAATTATCCAGATCCCAAGACTTGGAAATCCTGCAAACTCGTTTCCTCCAATCTCAAAGATTTGAAAAGCAACTCCTATGAGTATGATTGTTATTGCTGCTGCATATTTTGTTTTGATTCGATTTCCGGTGTTTACTTTTTGACTTACTGGCATTTTTTTTACCTCGTTTTATGATGTAAAAAATATATTACATTAATAGTATTTAAAAGTTTTGAAAATGTAAGAAATATATTACATTATTTTTCCTTTATTTTCCATACATTGTTGTTTATTCAAATTGGGCCACAAGAAAACTTAGTGTGTTTTTTCGTATTCTTAATAAGCTCTAAGGTATTGTCCTAATCGAAAAAATCTTTCAGAAACCTGAACTTCAAAGGTACTAAAAACTGAAAGGAGTTGTAAATTTTATGGATACAAAGAAGGGAATCACACAAGGAAAAACAGTTGTTTTTTTATTCTTTGTTATTTTGATGCTGTTGTTAAGTGGCTGTACTTCAACTGATTCAAATTACGGAACCAAATCCGATGATGGCACTTCAAATGAAAATTCTGGTACTTCAGAGGATAACAACGATTCTGGACAATATGCAAGTAATCTTGACCCTAGATTCTTTGGAAATTGGACCTGGGTTAATGCGTCATCTAGCGGTGAGCCAGTAACCGATATTTCATATGGTTGGCTGAATTTTAAAGAGGATGGCACATGGAATTTTTATTATGATTATGGTTACACCGAAAGGATCCAAAATGGTACCTGGCAAGCAAAAGATGGTGAGTTGTATTGGGGTACTGAAGGATTTGAAATCAGTGATTGGTATGCATATGACAATTATGAGTTTATAGATGGAGATTTGATCATCATACAATCTGGTGGAGAATCAAGATACCAAAAACAACAATAATCAATAGTAATGAATTAATCAAGGTATTTTGATAATAAATTCAAAAGACCATTCATATGTTCGACTATTGTATAAAAAATGAAAAACCATTTTTTTATATATGGATAACCAATCATATTCTGTTGTCCTATGTCTGAAAAATTAAAAGCTATTTTAGTTTGCCTTGCTATGTTGTTAGTTGTAGTGGTATATTCAGGGGCGGTAAGTTCTGACTTTGTAAAGTTCGAACCTAATAACAACCAATACATGGTTGATTTGATCTGTCCTCTACCCTCCGTTTTTCAATATGAGAAAAACTATAAATTTGTCGATACACCAAATGATCCGTGGTACCCATCTCAGTGGAGTTTGGAAAACACAGGGCAATCTGGGGGAATTGTTGATGTTGACATTGATGCATTTGAAGCCTGGCAGATCTGTACTGGAAGTGAAGATGTAGTCATTGCAATTATTGATAGTGGTATTGATTTTAATCATCCAGATTTAATGCAAAATATTTGGATAAATGATGATGAAGTCGTAGGCAATGATATTGATGATGATAACAATGGATATGTTGATGATGTCAATGGATATGATTTTACAATGACCGATGGTGATACAATTCCGTTTGATCGTAATGGTCATGGCACGCTTCTGGCAGGAAGATGTGTTCCAACTACAAACAACGCACAGGGTCTTTCTGGCATCACTTGGAATTGTAAGCTTATGCCTCTTCAGGTGATTGATGATTCGAGTTGGCAGGCGGATATGAACAACATTATCAATGCAGTTCGTTATGCAAAAGACAATGGTGCTGATATCATCTGTATGACTTTTGAAAGCAGTTCGTTTAATCAAGATTTTCAAGATGTGATTAATGAAGCGTTTGATGAAGGTGTTTTTATTTGTGCTGCTGCAGGAAATGCTGGTGTGTCTTCAAAGCGCTATCCTGCAGGTTATGATAATGTGGTTGCGGTTGGTGCAATAAATCAGTGGAATAATCGAATGGAATATACCTATGAGGGCTCAGGCATTTCTATTGCATCTAATTATGGCTCATGGGTGGATATTGCATCTCCGGGCCAAGAAATCATCTCAACGATGCCATCATATCATACACCGTTAAATGAGGTGTATGATCTTGATGAGAATTATACTGTCGCTACAGGCTGTTGTGTGACAACTCCTCTTGTTGCAGGAGTAGCTGCTTTGTTAAAGTCAAATGATCCGACTTTATCTCCAGAAGAGATTGCCTTTATTTTGCGTGCGTCAACTGAGCCTGTCGATTCACAATATTATCTGGGCACAGGCCGTCTTAATGCATTTAATGCTTTAACCTATAGCAATAAGCCAACAACTCCTAATGGTCCAAGCTCTGGCAAGATAAATGTTGAGCAGACCTATAGTTCTTCAATTCCGTATGCCGAAGGTGAGATGCTTTTTTATTGCTGGGATTTTGGAGATGGTGAGATCAGTGATTGGATTGGGCCTATTGAATCTGCAGAGCAGTGTCAAGCAACTCATACATACACGACAAAGGGAGATTATTCTGTTAAAGTGCGAGTAAAAGATGAATCAGGAGCTATGAGTGATTGGTCAAATCCATTGCCAATCAGTATGCCAAGACAAAGAAGCTTTGAGCAATTCTTCCTTCTGAATCTGTTGAGGGATTTATTTGATTTTGTCTTTAAAGGTCTAGATTGTAATTTTAGTACATTTTTCTATGAGTAAAATGAGCTTTTTTGACAGTAAAGCCCTTTGGGGAAAAACCCCCCCATTTCATTGCTTTTCTTTAGTTTTCTAGTATACTAACAACTGTTCAAAGAAAGGAAATAAAGTAGAGAACCAGTAGATGATTCTATGAAAGAGAGGTATGTTTTTAGGCATGCTGACTTCAAGGCTTCCCCATTGGCTTTCAAGACCATTACTGTCTTTTGCTTTTACTTTGATCTGATAGCTGTTTTCTTGGCTCCAACTGTGGCTGAGTTGAAGTGATTCGCCAGAGTTGATAAATGAGCTCCAGCCTGAAGTGGTACCATCTCCCCAATCAACGATAAATGAAACTTGGTCTTCTTCAGGATCCGTTGTGCTAAGAGTATAGGTGTGTTGAGTATTGATTTTTCCACTTGTTGGGCCAGTGATCTCGGGCGTATTTGGAGCACTACTCTCTATTGTAGAGATAATCTCAATTAAAACGATATCATTTGATTCTAGTTCTAGTGTTGTTTGATATGGCAGGGT
>Ga0207831_100471_pt1 | contig 13734 bp, 10 predicted proteins | sample TtanPargueraPR_7_FD_187741 | JGI IMG/M metagenome (GOLD analysis project Ga0207831, IMG submission 187741) | Aerobic enrichment media microbial communities from Bioluminiscent Bay, La Parguera, Puerto Rico - Tt and M1 (2) (SPAdes) | ecosystem: Environmental > Aquatic > Marine > Unclassified ... | reverse complement strand
TTGTTTTGCCGACGCCGCCCTTGCCGGTGATAGCAATTTTCATGTGAACCTCCTGAAATTGGCCCGCCGTCAGAAAACGGCGGGCCTTTGACTTGTTTCGTCAGATGCCCAGTCCCTGACGCTTTTCCATAAGCGCTTCATACAGCTTGTCGGCAGCGGCGATCGGATCGGTTTCCGGGATGAAGTAACCACCGAAAAGTTCCTTGGCGTCTTCGGTAAGGACTTTGACAACACCGGGAGCACCCGTGATTTGAGGCATGATACCGATATGGGTGGGGAAGCCGAGAGCCACAGCCCAACTGCCAATGGCAACTGCCTTTTCGGACATCATTTCCGGAGCGGAAGCAACTACCGGCAGATCGCTTAAATCGACATCAAGGGCCTCTGCCAGTGCGGAGGCGACCAGAACGGCCCGGGAGTTGTCAACGCAGGAACCCATGTGGAGTACCGGCGGCAGAGGGCCTTCGAGTCCTGCGGCCGTTCCTACTGCGGTCAAAATGCCGAGCAGGGATTCGCCGCAGTATTTTTGAGCCGCTTCCTGAGTCATCATGCCGTTTTTGGCAAAGGCACCCGCGCCGCATCCTGTGGCAAGCACGAGAACATTTTTCGCCAACAGTTCCTTGGCGATGGTCATGAAGGAATCGTCGTGCTTGACTCTGGTGTTGTTGCATCCGGCGAACAGGGCCACGCCCTTGATGTCACCGCTGACGATGGCATCTATGAGCGGCTTGAGCGGATCCTCGGCATTGACCTTCGACAGGGCGGCGACGATGGCTTCCTTGCTGAAGCCGACAATGGCTGTTTCCTTGACATCGGGAATGTTGACCCGTGCGGGATCGCGACGGTTGAATGCCTCAATGGACAGGTGAACGATTTCCCGGGCTTTCTCCAGTGCATTTTCCTCACTGAACTCAACGTGGTGGGCGCCGGTGATTTTGTTATCCGGCACCGTCGTGATTATTTCAGTGTGGAAACAACTGCCGACGGAAGCGATGGATGGCATGATACACTGGACATCCACGACCATGGAGTCAATGGCTCCGGTGAGGAGGGCCATATCCTGCGAGAGGTAGTTGGTGGCCAGTGGGATTCCCCGGCGAAGCATGACTTCGTTTCCGGTACAGCATACGCCGACCACGTTGATGCCTCCGGGGGCTCCAGCTGCAATGGCTTCGTCATTGAGTTTTATGGCCATATCGCAGATGACCTCGCTGAGCAGTGGGTTGTGACCGTGCAGGGCGATGTTGACTGCGTCTTCCTTGAGAACTCCGAGATTGGCCTTGGTGACAACCGGTTGCGGAGTACCGAACATGGCGTCGGAGAGTTCCGTGGCAAGTACCATCCCGGTGTAGTCGGCCAGCGCTCCCCGCATGCCTCCCATGAGCAGATTGACGTGATCCGCTTCACAGCCCACATGGGTACGGCCAAGGATGTTGGTGACAATGGCGTCAATGTTGTGCGGCATGACCCCGAGGGCCTTGATTCTCTCCACACGTTTGGCCGGCAGGGTTTTGGTAAGCCATACGCAACCGCTGGAGTTGTCCTGATTCATGTAATCGTGGAGGCTGGCCAGGGCGACATCCAGAGCTATATCCCGGGTGGAACGACCTTCCGTTTCCACATCGAGCGTTTGGGCTATGTTCATCAGTTTGGTTTCATCCTTGATGGAATAAGCCTCAAGGCCGTGCTTGCCCAGATGCTCCATGGCGAGGGCTATATGCCTGCCGTGTTCGGAGTGGGCCGCGGCCCCGGCTGCCTGCATCCGAATGAAATTACGCGCGACGATAACATCCGCAGTTGCTCCACATATGCCCCGATCCGCTCCTTTGCCAAACGGATCAATGCGGCATGGTCCCTTCCAGCAGATGCGGCAACATACACCGAGTTCGCCGAATCCACATTGGGGTTGCATCTTCTCGTAACGGTCCCAGGGTGTTTCGATGCCTTCCTTTTTGGCCAAAGGGACGAGCAGGTCCATTGATTTGTCGATAGAAACGTTTTGAGGCATGGTGTTATCCTTTGTAAATGGAAGTGGGATGGCTTGCTTCACGAGCTCTGGCGAGCATAAGCTGCTGACGGTAGTCGGTGATGGTGACCAGGCGTAGCGCCCCGGTGGGACAGGCTTCCACGCAGCCGCAATGGAACTGCCCTTCGTCATCGACCTGTTGAATACAGAGGTCACACTTCTTGGCGACACCCTGATTTGTCCGTCCTTTTTCGGTGATTCCTTCCTTGACGACTTCGATGGCACCAAACGGGCAGGCCATGACGCAGACCTTGCAACCGACGCAGCGGTTCTCATTTACCCTGACAATGCCGTCGTCCTGATAGATCGCCCCGGTGGGGCAGGCGTGGGCGCACGGTGCATCTTCGCACTGGCGGCACTGCATGGGAACCTTGACGCCATCGACCCGAACGACATGGATTCTGGGGACAAGCTGGTATTGGCTTGCCTTGGCTTCAGCCAGAGTGTAGCCGCTATGCGCCTGGGCACAGGCCAACTCACACTGTTTGCAACCGACACATTTTGATGCGTCGGCGTAGATGATGGGATTTTCGTTTGGTCCGGACACAGATCTCCTCCCATTTGGTTGATTAGTCGGCTTCAAAACTTTTTACATAAAGTTCGCGCCCCTGTTCGAGGCACACATCGCCGCCGGCACACTTTGGACAGGTGCCTGACCATTGCTTCCGTCCCAGGGAAGCTCCACACTTTTCGCAGCGGAAAACCGCAGCGACCGGTTCGATGATCAGTTTGGCCCCTGCAAGTGCTCCGGATTCAACGGCAACGTCGAAACACCCCCGCAAAGTTTCCTTTTCGACACAGGTCAGCTCTCCGATGCACATAGTGATCGAATTTATTTTTGAAACGCCATGCTTCCTCGCTTCATCCTCCACGATGGAGATAGTGCTCAGAACGATTGATGTTTCATGCATGACCGAGGCCTCAATGGTTTGGGTTTACGTCGCTGCCGTAGCATGTAGAGAACCAGTCAACCTCTGCCGACGATAAAAATCTGTCCTGTTTTTGACAGAAAGAAGATTTAAGTGAAAATGATTTGCGCCTCGCCATGTGAATGGCGAGGCGCAATATTATGACGGATCGTGTACGTAATGTGGCTGATACCGGGCTTTTTACCGCTCCGTGCATGATATGCAAGGGTCAATGCTGTTGATTATGAGTGGTATGTCGGAGATTTTGCAATTGTGCATCATGGCATGAAGCGCTTCCCAATTCATATAGGTGGGAACACGCCATTTCAGTCGTTGGGGCCTGTCCGTGCCGTCAGACTTGAGATAGTAGATCAATTCGCCGCGGGGAGCCTCCGAACGCGCGACGGATTGGCCGGGCGGAATCTCAGGCAAACAGTCCGGAACAGTGGGGCCTTTTGGCATCCGTTCAAGACATTGTTCCATGAGGGAAATCGCGTCCATGGCTTCCCGAAGGCGGACCAGCGCACGGCTGCGGACATCAGCGGCCTCTTCCGTCTGCACGGTGAAGGAGAGCTGATCATATGCCGAGTACGGCGCTTTGTCCCTGACGTCATAGGCGATACCGGAGCCTCTGGCGACCGGGCCGACCACCCCCAGGCGGACGGCGTCCTTTTTTGGCAGAATGCCGATCCCTTTGGTCCGCGCGGTGATCAGCGGATCCTTTGCATAGATCTGATAGATTTCATCCAGAGGGCGTTTCATTTCCTCCAGCTGGGTGCGGAGAAAGGACTCGATCCCATCGTCAAGGTCATACTTGACACCGCCGATGCAGTTGGCTGCGAGATCCATCCGGTTGCCGTATACGCCTTCCTTGATATCCTGTGCCTGCTCCCGTATTTCCATGACATGCATGAACAGGGAGTTGAATCCGATAGTATGCGCCATGATCCCGACATTGAAAAGGTTGGAAGCGAGGCGTTTTATTTCATCGGCCATGACCCGGAGGTAGCGGGCTCGTTCGGGAATGTCGATGCCCGCCACGTTTTCCACGGCCATACAGTAGGTGCAGGGGTGGCTGTTCGAGCAAAGTGAACAGAGTCGTTCCGTCAGGGTTATGTTTTGAAAATAGTTGCGCTGAAGAGCCAGCGATTCCATGCCGCGATGGACGTGTCCTGCAGAAATTTCAAGTCCCTTGACTGTTTCGCCCTCGATGTCCACGCGGAAGTACATGGGCTCTTCAAGAGCCACATGCAGAGGGCCGACCGGGATGGAATAGGTTGCCATTATTTTGCCTCCTTGGCCCAGTCGGGCATACTGGTTTCGGCAAAGATGGTTTCCCAGAGCCGTTTGGTCGATGCGCCGTTCATCATGGAAGAGAGCGGAATGAGCCGGTTGAAAACGCCGGAATCGATGTCAGGATCGAGAAAAAGCCTTTTGGGGGCATCCCGGCCAGTCAGTTTTACCTCAAAGAGTTCCGCGAATTCCCGCTCGTGCCAGTCCGCGTTGGTGAAATCATTGACCAATGAAGGTACACAGCGGTCATCGGGGGTAACCGGAATGGAAACGTTCAACACGGCGCCATCAAGATCGAAGTTGTAAACCAGCTCCATATTCCCCCCGCAGGAGAATTTTTCTTCGTTGAAAGCTGTGATTGCGCAAAGCCTTGCTCCGTGTGCGGCCAGGCGTTTTGCCGTTTCCGGGAGCGCTGCGGCGGAGGGCAGTGCCAGCCAGCCGAAGATGTTGCCGTTTGAGTCCGTGGTGTGGACGATAGTCCGGTCGGGAAAAATGGACTCGAAGGGGCTGTCCGTTGTTTTGGTGCTCATGAATTACTCCTGTCAGTCGAGAAACAGGTTTTGCTTTTGATTTGCTGCATAGCCGAGGTCAGGCGTCTGCAGTCCGGGCAGATTTGCATGATTTCAGCGGTGTTTACGGCGCCTACCAACCCTTTGGCCAAACGTTGGTGCAGGTGGGGCAACATCCGTTTTCCACATCTTTTGCAAACGGGGTATTCGACGAACTGCACCTCACAGCATGTGTATTTTTCGGATTGTTCGTGAGACAGGTGCCAGTCATTGGTCATGGTGATTGCATTGGCTGGACAGTAATGTTCGCACAAGCCGCAGAATGTACATGTGTTGTGCCAGAGCCTGAACTCCATTCCCCGTCCGTCGGCTGATTCGGTCATGGCAATGGCTCCGCCGGCGCATACGTGGCTACAGATGCCACATGCCAGGCAGCGTTCGGGATTAAGCTCGGCACGGCCGCGCAGTCGTTTCGGAGTGAAGGTGTCGCCAAAGGGAAATGCTTCTGTGGCCGGCCCCTTGATGATATTTCGAACGAGTATTTTCAGGAACGGAAGCATTACGCTACCTCCATGATCTGTTTTTTCCAGATTTCACACGCCTTGAGGATACCTTCCATGATCGCCTGTGGGCGAGGCGGGCATCCCGGTACGTTGACGTCTATTGGGATGTATCGGTCCATCGGGCCTTCGATGGAGTAACTGTCACGAAATACCCCGCCGGAGATGGGACAGATGCCCACGGCCACCGTGACTTTGGGATGGGGAATCTCTTCATAGACCCGGAGGACGCGTTCCTTGACACGCGTGGTCAAGGGGCCGGATATGAGAACGATGTCCGCGTGGCGGGGGCTGCCGCAATATTTGCAGCCAAGTCTTTCGACGTCGTAGCGGGGGATGAGTGCGGTCGTTGCCAACTCCACGTCGCATCCGTTGCAGGAACCGGCGTTGATCCGGTACAGCCAGGGAGATTTGTGGACAAACTGTTTGAGATACTTGTGCATGATTACCTCGTTTAACGGAGCAGGAACGCGCCAAGCAGGCTGACGTATGCCAGCGAGGACGGATATTTCAGGAAAAAGATAAAGGCCTGATCTATGCGCAAACGGCCGGTCGAAGCCCGGAACAGGGATACGGCCGTCAGCATGAGCACCAGACATTTAACCAGGTGGAAGGGGAGGTTTACCCATATGCCGCCGGGAAGGAGCAACGGGAAAAAGAGTGCCACGCCGAGGCTGAGAACCACCATGAGCTTGACCGCCGACATCAGGTTGAAAAGAGCGAGCAATGGACCGGAATATTCAAGAACCGGCCCTTCAATCACTTCTTCCTCCGCCTCGGGAATGTCGAAGAGACCGGCTCCCATGGTGCCGGGTATGAATAACAGATAGGCAAGAAATGCCGGGATCATGACAGGGTCGAGCAGGAACGGACCATTGGCGGTCTGGTAGGCGATGATGCCGTCCAGGGAAAGGCTCCAGTCCGCCCGGACCGCGACCGCAAGCAGGGTGGCGAGCAACGGTATTTCGTAGGCGAACATGATGACCATTTCCCGCGAAAAGCCAATAGCCCCGAAAGGGGAACTGGAGGAGGAACCTCCAAACATGAACGCAAGTGCGGGAAGAGAGAACAGGTAGAGAAGGACAAAAATGTCTCCGGCCCCCGGGATGCCCTTCCAGACACCCGCTATGGGCACAAGAGCCGCACATACGAGGCTGCCCATCAACCCCATCATCGGAGCAAGTTTGAAGATCGCATCATTGGCACTTTCCGGTATCAGGATTTCCTTGGTGCTCAATTTGATTATGTCGAAGACGGGTTGCAGTACCGGTGGACCGACACGGCGTTGCAGTCGGGCCACGGCTATCCTGTCCATTCCCTTGAAGAGCAGCCCCGTGGCCAGGGCGAACAGGCCGCCCGGGAATATGAGCAAGGCGATGCCTGCATGGATATAGTCGTTGATCATGGTTTTTTACTCCTTGATAAATGGGGCTGAAATCTTGCGTCGTAGCTGGCGGACGAATTCAAGCGGGGCCTCATAAAGGTTTTCAGCGGTGACATTGGTCGTTTCTGCGGGAAGTTCCGTGACGCCGCACATGTGGATACCCGTTCGTCTGACGTTGCCGTTCATGAGGTGCAGAAGCATTGCCACCATGGCGAAGGCGACAAAAAGCATGACCCCTACCAGGGTTGCGTTCCACATCTGAGGCGCATTGGTCACGCCGGACAACGTGCTGACCACCGCGGGCAGGTCGAGAGTCTGCATGATGGAGCCGATGGGGCTCAAGACCATACCCGGGAAGATGCCTGTCGCCAGACATATCGAAGCAAGGATGCCCATGGGAGCGAGCATGAGAGGACCGACCTCGGTGACCGATGCGTGTCTGTCCGCGGGATGTCCGAGGAAGGCGGAATGGAGAAACTTGATGAAGTAGGCGAGCGTCAGAACGCTGCCGGACAGGGCCAGAAGCAGGAGCAGTATTTCCCCCTTGTCCAGCAAGGCATTGTACAACAGCCATTTGGACGTGAATCCGTTGAAGGGAGGTACGCCCGCTGCCGACATGGTGGCCACGCCGAATGCGAGCGTGGTCAGCGGCATGCGCCGTCCGATGCCCCCCAGTTCGTTAAGGGAATGGGCATGGGTTTTATACATCAGAGCCCCTGCGCAGAGGAACGCGAGATTTTTGAAAGCCATATGGTTGACGAAGTGCATCAGGCCTCCGGTCACGCCCATGGGCGTACCGAGACAGAGACCGAGCAGGATGTACCCGAGCTGGCTGACAGTCGAGTAGATAAGCACTCCCTTGATGCCTGACTGGGTCACGGCTTTGTAAGCCGCGTAGAAAATGGTCGCTGCGGCAACCCATGCGCCGGTGTACATGATGTTTGCCATGAGAGGGGTGCCCTGTAGCGGCCTGCCGATGACGAAACAGAGCACGAGCATACCTAATGGCGCAGTTTTGAGCAGAACGGCCGAAATGTAGCCGCTGACGGGGGTGGGGGCAGTGGCAGGATGCATCTGCCAGTCGATGCGCAGGGGAATCATGGCGGCTTTCATGAAGAAGCCGATGGCCATCAATACGACGGGGAAGCCCCATTGCGCAGTTCTCAGCTTGGCGAGTGTTTCGGTGATGGCAGCGATATCATATATTCCTGCAAGACGCCCCAGAAGGAGAACTCCCAGAAATATACATGACGCGCCGATGAGGTTGAACAGAAAGTATTTGGTTCCTTCTTTTCGCGCTTCGTTGCTTTCTTCATGAATGATGGCAAAGAAAAGCGGCCAACTGCTCATGATTTCCCAGAAGGCGAAGAAGTTGAAAAGGTCGGATGAGAGGGCCAGTCCGGTGAGCCCGCAAACCATAACCAGACAGACGGAGAAGAAGCGCCACTGACGATGACTGTGGTTCATGTACTGGGCCGCATAAAGGAAGCTGAGAGTGGCGGAGAAGAGAAGGATGGACGCAAAAGCCATCCCGTATGACGAAGATTGTGGCAGCATAAACAGGCTGCATCCCGCCAGTGCGGTGGTTCCGGCCGCGATTATTCCCATTTGCCGGGTTCGTTGTAAGCAAACCATGCAGATCGCACCGGCACCAAGAATCAAGGCGGGGATGGGCCAATTCAGAGCAAGGCCGGGGATAGGGACTATACCGGCGCTACCCCAGATGGCTGCCGCCGCTTTGATTACCGGGGTGAGCCAAAGTTCCGGACGCAGACCGAAGAGGATGCAACCGGATGCCAGCGTCAGCATGGCAAAGAGCATGGAGTGTGGCGCTTCAGGGACTTTCCGCTGTTCTCCCTGCGTGAAAAAGAGAACTTTGAGCAGCCTTCCGTAATAGACTGCGCCGATGAGGCTGCCGATCAGGATGACCGCCGCAACCGGATACAATCCCGCTTGCACGGCTGAGTGGAGCATGAGGAACTTGCTGATGAATCCGTTGAAGGGCGGCAATCCCATAATGGAAAGAATGCCTATGGCAAAGCAGGTTCCGGTTATCGGCATTCGCCGCCCCAGCCCCGCCAGCCTGTCTACGTGCTGGCTTCCCGCACGCATGATGAACGCGCCGGCCGCGAGAAAAAGCAGGTTTTTTATCAGAGCATGGTTGACTACGTGCCCCAGGGCGCCAACCGTGGTGATCCAGGTGTTGATGCTCAGAATGAGTGTTATTTCACCCACCTGTGCGAGTGTGGAGTAGGCGAGCATGCGTTTGATGTCGTTTTGGCGTAGGGCCATGATTTCACCGAAGAGCAGGGTGATGCAGCCGGTGAACATAAGCAGGTTCGGCAGGAGCGATTTGCCTCCGGTCTCAAAAAACGCCACACCTCCGGCCGCGAGCAGCGGGAGGAATTTGGCCAGCCCGAGAATACCTGCTTTGGTCAAGATGCCGGACATGGGGGCCGAGATGGATGACGGAGCAACTGGATGGGCATCCGGCAGCCATGAATGCATGGGAAAGAGGCCCGCCTTGACCCCAAGCCCGATGAAAAAGAGCAGGGCGATGAGCGCTCCGGTGCCGCCCAATCCTGCCGGTGCCGCCAACTGCAGGTCCGAGATAACGAAGGTACCCGTGGAGCTGTGCCACAGGAGAATCCCGTAATGCATTATCGTGGCGCCGGAAACGCACATGATGAAATATTTGTACCCTGCCTTGAGGGCTTCTTTTGTCTGTTTGTGGATGACAAGCAGGTAGGAGGTCCAGGTCATCAACTCCCAGAAAAGATAAAAGTTGCCGAGATCATGGGCGGTTGCCACCCCCACAAGCGAGCCATACATAAGAAACAGGAAGAAAAAGTATCGGTTGGCGTTCGGCTTTTCACCCAGATAGCCTATGGAGTAAATAACCACGAGGGTGCAGATAAAAGCGAACAGCAGTGAGCCGAGAAACAGGAAAGCGTCTGATTGGGGCGTCAGGGCGACCGTCACAAGCGCCCCTGCCGCGATGGATACAGCCAGGATGTTCCGCAGTCGGGATGACAGTCTCCCGGCGGCAAAGACGGCGAAGGCTCCGAGATAGGGGACCAGAACCTCGAGAGGCCACGGGCGTTCAAAATGCGGCAAGGCGTTTCCGGCCGTTGTCGTTCCTGTGAAGATGGCAAGTTGTTTACAGAAGTGGAGAATCGGTTCCGGATGGATGGTCATGAAGGCGGTCAAGCCTGCCAGTACCAGCGCAATCATACCGGAGATGGAAATGAATTCATTGCCTTGGGCTGTGGCCGTTTTATCCTGCGTCTCAAAGCAGATCGTTTGTATGGCGCGAAGAATGTATATGGCCGCGATAATGGTGCCAAGTGTGGCTGAAGCGGCAATCAGATAGTTGCCGTTTTCAATGGCCGCATAGGTGACGATGAATTTGCTGATTGCCCCTTTGAACGGGGAAAGCCCCATGAAGGAGAACATCCCGAAACCGAACAGCAACGCGGTCATGGGCAGCCGGGTGCGCATACCTCGCAGGGCGTCGAGATTCCAGGAACCGGCCTCTCTGGCCAGTCTCCACGCCGCCAGAAACGCGAGGCTGCGGATCACTATCTGGCAGATCAGATGCATGAAAGACCCTGTGATACCTGAAGTGGAGCCAACGCCCAAGCCTATCAGGAGATAGCCGGTCTCGGCGATCGTGGAAAAAATCAGGAGCCTTTTGAGGTTATAAACGGAACGCAGTGCCAGCAACTCGCCCATTATGATAATGAGCGCGCCAGTGATGGATATAAAATGGGATGCCGTGGACATTATTACTGAATCCTCCTCCCGCCTCTATAAGAAGGAGGTGAAGGAACCGTCTGTCCATTCTTTGACAAAAAAAATTAAAGAGGCAATTGGGATGCCGCCTGGAGGCGGTCCATGTCGGGAATGAAAAATTTTCCTCTGCTTCGGCGTTCGATAAGACCTGATTTGTACATGTCGTTGAGGAGTGTGGACACCATCTGGCGTGAAGCGCCCACTAGCTGGGCGATTTGTCCCACTGTGAGAGTGAGTTCAAGGAGGCGTCCGCCGTCTTGATCAACACCCGACAGCAGAGCTTCCTCATAAAAGAAGAGTGTCAGACGCAATTCCGTATCGCGAAAAGCGAAGCCGTCGATTATCGAAAAGGAGCCGGAAAGCAGCTCACCGAGAACCTTGACCATGGTCAGGGTGAATTCACAGTGTTCAGCGGCTATTTTTTTGAATTCATGGACAGGACAGACGTACATGCTGCCGTTCTCCAGAGCCCGACAGGTCGCCCGGGTGTGCGTACTGTATATGTCCCCCGGGCTGAGGATGGAGAGCATAAACTCGCGAGAAGTGGAACTCAGATAAATTCGGGCTTTTCCTTCGCGAATAATGAAAACGTTATTCTCCTTGCCGTCCGGCGAAGCCAAAACCTCTCCCTTGAGAAAAGAACGGGCATGAAATGCCTTGAGGATGTTTTTGTTCTCAGGGGATTCAATGATTTTAATGAGATCAAGACTTGTAAGTCTCATTTTCGACTGCATAATGCGCTCTCTTTGCAAGAGATTTTATCTGGTTAATTTTTTATTGCTAATAAGAAAAAAATCAAAGAGCAATTCGGTTTTTTCTATCCGGGTGACGTTTTGTCTATATAATACAATTTGAAACTATCCCCAAATAAAAAAAGGTAAATTGGGACGAAGGTCTCGTTTTCATGTCTGCTGTATGTTCGCTTTTCACACGACATAACGCAAGTTTTCCGACATTACGCAGTCATGCACGCTATGCATGGTGATCGGGGAACCGCATGGTGACGAACAAGACAATCATTTTCTGGCTGTTTTGATCGATTGGCCTGGTGTCCTCAAAAATGGCATTCGAAATGTTATGGGAGGATTCAATCAAGCCTATGATTATAGGTGGTTAGGGTGGTTCCTTTTTGTTTGGAAAAGAGAAGTGGGGTACCCGGTAGTTCTTCGTTGCGTCTGGGCTAAGGGGCCACAATTGATGACGTTCTAGGTGTGGACTACTTTGTTAGCCGTCCTGGACGCTATTTTTAAGGTAGGCAGGTGCATAGGCTCTGTGAGTTTTGTTCTTCAGGGTTGTTCCTTCCTTCGTTGTCCATTCCACCGAGGCTGGCACGAGGAGGGGGCATCATATGCTGGGATATATCCACCGGATAATTTTTTGCAGGAAGGAGGGGAAAAAGGGCTCATGCGCGTTCCCAGGTTTTAACGATAGTTAAACATGAACGCATAAATTGGTACTAACGTACCATAACACCAAACAATTCTTTACTGTTCATTTTCAGCCGCACGCTTTCACATCCAAACACATCAGGCTGTACACAGTTCCCGTCAAAGGATAACCATATTGATGTCTGGAAATCCATCATTGTCGCAATTTCCCTCGGCTACCTATGCGTAGCGGCCGAATGAAGCTGCGCGGTATCCAAAATGGATTTCTGGTTTTGTTTGGAGCGTTAACGTTGCTGGGCAAATTCCCCTTGTAAACTCTTTTGAGAATTTTTTAAGGAGATCAGCAAAAAGGAAATTTCTGTAGCTCGTTCGATAAAAAAAAGGTTGCAGCATGCTGCTACAACCTTTTGCTCTCATGGTGCCGAAGAGAAGACTCGAACTTCCACGCCCGTGAAGGCACATGGTCCTGAACCATGCGTGTCTACCAATTCCACCACTTCGGCTCGGCAGATTGGGTTTATATATACGCCAGTTCGGCTTTGCAAGCTTTTTTTTCAGGATTTTGCATTTGTCTGAAATGATGCACTATTCATTGTTTTCCCACGGCAGGGGAACCAAAGCGGATACCACGGCGGGAACCTGACCGGATTCCACAAAGCGGGCCAACTGCTGAACCTCTTCGGCCATGTATCTGTCCGTGCGCACTACCGGGAACAGTTTTTCTTCTTCCATCTTGGTGAATAGAGCCTCTGAGGCTGGACTGAGTTGCTTTTCCCGGTCTGTCAGCGGATGTTCCCGGGTGACGGTCGCATCGAAGACCACGCCATGTCCATGTCCGTTCATGCGATTTTTGAGTGCTTCCAGATCCTCCTGAACCCAGCCGGGCAGTGTGGCCTCCGTGGGAATGGTGCTCAATCGTTTACGGATGGCCATGGCCTGATGAATGTAAGCCAGCTCTATGGCCAATACATGGGCGGCCCTGGGCAGGGTTTTAAACAGGCGAACGGCGAGGCCGGTGCCCATGCTGACGTGATCCTCCTGACCGGAGTTGGTAGAGATATTGAACAGGTGGCTCGGCATGCACTGGCCCCAGATGTCGTTGGTCAGTGATGCCGAAGCGTATTCCAGCATCATCATGCCGCTGGAGAGCGCCTTGTCTTCGTGAGCCATGTCCGGCCATTTGAGGTCGCGTCCGAGCCCTTTGTTGCGCACGGGATCCACAAAGCGGACGGAACGCATGTGCGCAAGGTTGGACATGATGGAAAGGGCCTGCATGAGGTTGTATATCTGTACGGCCACAGGCATGCCGTGGAAATGGCCGCCGGAAACGATGTCTGTGTATTCGCCGTCCGGACCGGGCAGAAGGATGGGATTGTCCGTGGCGCTGTTGGCCTCCACCAGCAGGGCGTTCTCCGCCGTGCTGATGAGATCGTGGCAGGTTCCCAACACCTGTGCCGCGCAACGGATGTTGTAGGGATCCTGCACTTGCCCGTCCGTCTTGAAATCCCTATGGGCGGCGCGGATGGGGGAATCCTGCATGAGTTGCCAAATCCAGTCTGCCACGCGCAGCGCTCCGGCGTGGGGACGTACAGCATGAAAGTCCGGCCGGAAATAGGTGTCCGGCGCAAGCATAACCTGTGCAACAAGTGCGGAGTTCACGGCTGCCGTGCGTAGCAGATCTTTGAGCTTGGCACAGGAGGCGAGGCCAAGCGCATTCATGAACTGCACGCCGTTGTTCAGGGCAAGGCCTTCCTTCATTTCAAATTGTACAGGTTCCAGCCCTGCTTTTTCCAAGGCTTCGGAGGCGGGGATGCGTTTTTGACCGAGAAAAACGTCGCCTTCGCCCATGACGGCCATGGCGATGTGCGAGA
>Ga0207831_100464_pt1 | contig 13860 bp, 12 predicted proteins | sample TtanPargueraPR_7_FD_187741 | JGI IMG/M metagenome (GOLD analysis project Ga0207831, IMG submission 187741) | Aerobic enrichment media microbial communities from Bioluminiscent Bay, La Parguera, Puerto Rico - Tt and M1 (2) (SPAdes) | ecosystem: Environmental > Aquatic > Marine > Unclassified ... | reverse complement strand
TTACTGCTACTGGTGAGCAGCATCTGCGTGTAGTCAATCTGCCAAGTCAGCTCATCCTTCATGACCATATTAACATCAGTTTTCTCAATGCTGATGCTCTGCGTTTGATTATTCAAGAAAACATTTTAACAAAGACACAAAAACAAAGTTATATTAATCAGCGTCTGCAGACCTATGAAGATCTTCTAAAGCAGTGTATTGGTGTAGATGAAGAACCAACTATTGATGAGGAGGCGTTTATCAGTTCGCTTTCTTGGGATAAAGACATCTCAAATATGGGAGAAACACCACCTGTGGTGATTTCGGCATATACTAACAGTCTTGAGACGATTCCTTTAACGATTAACACGATTCCTGCAGAACTTATTATCCCAAAGCAGTTTTACACGTTGCCAATCAACAATCAGAGTATCACATATCGTATCACTATGCCAAAAGGGATGCAGATTTCTGCGGTAAGTGAACATAACAACACCATCATCCATGGATCTGATAGTAGTGGAAGAGATTATATTCAGATTAGTTATCTTGGCTCAGAATCATATGCTAATGATACCATCATATGCACATTGAATCCTACAGCTGTTTTTGTTTTCAATTTGTTTTTACCAATCATTTTAACAGTAATTTTAATTATCATTCTCATCGCAGTGATCTTATATTTCAGAAAGAAAAAACGCGGAAAGCTTGTTATTGAACGTAATCCTGAGCCTTCGCCATATGAGGATAAGGATTATTATGTGCCTCCGCCACCAGGCTCTTCTCCTTGAAAGAATCGTTTAACGTTGCCAAACATTGCTGAGGGAAGAAGACGTAGGAGTCCTGGGCAACTTCCAAGAACACGATATGCTACTTTTGATGGATAGTCGATATCTCCATATCGATTTATCGCCGATACACATTTTTTGGTATCGATGAGTTTGATTCCTTTCTCAAAGCTTTCGTCATCGAGTCGTTCAAACCAGTATCTCATCCTCATGCCCCGTGTGAGTTCTCTTCCGACATCTTCATACCAAAGTCTATGGTATCGATGTAGGGATTCTTGGGAGTAGTCTTCATTTTCTAGAGAATCTATTGCAACTGAAGCACAGTATCTGCTACAGACAAGGCCGGGGTAGAGTCCGCCTCCAGATGTAGGTTTGACTTGTGCTGCAGCATCTCCTACAAGCATCGTTGAGTCTGCTGTGGTTTGTTTCAGAGGGCCTAGTGGTATGACTCCTCCTATTCTTTTCTTGATTTGGTTGTTTTTGAGAAGATCGTGATGCATGAGTTTTTGGAAGCATTCTAAAAGATTTGCCCTGTTTTGGGCCGTACTGCACAGTCCTACGCGAGCGTTTTTTCCTTCTTCGTCTGTTGGTATAATCCATGCAAAAAATCCGGGAGCATAGTTGCTTCCAACAAAGATATGAACAAGATTTGAATCCAATTCTACATTTTTTACTTCAGCTCCAACCCCATATAGATAGCTCTGAGGAGCAAGCCCAAGTGTTTTTCGAATAAGTGAGTGGGGACCATCGGCACCGATGATTATTTTTGAACAAATTTCCTTAAAGCATGACCCCTTCATTTCCACTGCAAGCCTTCTGGATGATGGTGTAAAACTTGATACTTTACAACCCAAATAGCTTTCTGCGCCGTTGGTTTCTGCAAGCTCACCAAGGGCGCAATCAAAAGCAGTTCTATCTATCACAAGTGCTCTTGGCCTTTGATCACCAATTTCAACAACATGGTCGTTTGGTGAATGGATGCAGGCACCACTTACGCTATTTATCACGACATCCTTATCATTTGGTAAAAAATCAAGAACTCGTTTGGTAACAAGGCCTGCGCATCGTAATGGAAGTCCATATTTTTTATGTTCTTCAAGCAGGCAGACTGAAAAACCTTCTTTTGCGATACGAGATGCTACAAACGAGCCGATTGGCCCCCCTCCAACTATCGCAACATCAAGATCTTTCATAGCACTATCTCTCTTCGTTAACTCAGAAAACATTTATATTAACCACGTTCATTTCAAATCAAATGAGACAAGAGATCTATCTGGCTTCTTCTCTTTTTCTGAGTGTGTTTTTATTTACACAGAAAAAGCCGGATGGGCAGATGCCTCAGGACGAGAGTACTTCGTATCTTTGTCGTTTTGTCTATGAGGATAATGGCAAAAAGATTGGGGAGAGTATCACTATCCATGACCAAGATATTTTGATCATTAAATCTAAGGATTCTTTTTTAGGTATTCCTTTAAAACATATAGATCAAAAAGATAAAATTTTAACAGTGAAGGGTTTGTTAGATTTGGATAAAGCGTTGGAGATGGGCGAGAGCTGGAGAAAAAAGTCATATCAGCTTATGGATGAACAAGAAGAGTCTGTGAAGTAGTGCCCTTCTATTTTTTATACATCAAATCATTATCTGCTGAATTGTATGGATTTTGACTATAAGATGGTCATTGTGACTCGTAAAGACCTTAAACTGAGTCTTGGAAAGCTTTGTGCTCAGGTTGGTCATGCTGCGGTAAATTGTGCTATGAAAACTAAAAAAGACAACAGTAAGTGGTACAGTAAGTGGAATAGTGAGGGTGCAAAAAAAGTGGTTGTTCGTGTGGATAGTCTTGATGATTTCTATTTTTTAAAAGAGGCTGCAGAAGCTCAAAAAATTGCAACAAGTCTTATTTCAGATGCGGGTCACACTGAGATTGCTGCTGGTACTGTCACGGTTCTTGGTCTTGGTCCTGCTCCAAATAGTATTATCGATCAGATTACTGGCGATTTGAGTCTTCTTTAGATGAGTCGTGTCTGCGATTTCATTTTGAAATCTCGGAATTGTTCGAAAAGCTCATCTTCTTCTAGTAGTGAAAGGAGTTCTTGTGGTGATGAGGACATCTGTATTTCTCGTGTTCTTCCATGTCTTCCTTTTGAGATGACTCGTGCTGTGATGATTCCAAGCATATCAAGCTCTGAGATCAAATCTGCGATTCTTCGCTGTGTGAGGACACTGTAGCGGGATTTTTTACATAGCGATTTGTAGATGTCATAGACTTCTCCTGTGGTCATGGCTTGGTTTTTTCCTGATTTTCGTAGTTGTTGATGGTGAAGTATTATGGAATATAACACGAGTTTTGATTGGTTTGGTAGTGTTCTAACGACTTCTATTATTCTATCGATTTCAATTTTGTTTTGCGCTTGTTTGACATGATCTATTCTGATGAGTTTTTGTTTGGTGCGTTCTGCAAGTTCTGCTGAGACTCTTAAGAGGTCAAGGGCGCGTCGTGCGTCTCCGTGTTCTTGTGCTGAGAGTGCTGCACAAAGTGGTATGACTGCGTCATCTACTGACCCTGGTTTGATTGCAATTGCTACGCGGTCTTTGAGGATGTCTTGGAGCTGATTGGCATCATATGGGTCAAAGACCATGCTTTCTTCTCCAAGGCTTGATTTGACTCTGGCATCTAAAAACTCGGTGAATTTAAGATCGTTTGAAATACCTATGATGGAGACTTTTGCATTCTTTAAATCTGAGTTCATCCTTGAGAGGCTGTAGAGGGCATCGTCGCCTTTGAGTTTATCTATTTCATCGAGGACAATGATGACGACACATTTTTCTCGGTCTATCATTGTTTTTACTCTTGTAAAGACTTCATCAGTGGGAAGACCGGTAAATGGTATGTGTTCATCCCATTCTCCCATGAAATGGTTGGCGATGTTTTGAAGGAGTCGATATTGGGTATCGACGACTTCACAGTTGATGTAGATGAAGTAGACGTTTTTTCCTATTTCTGTTCCTTTTTTTGAAAGCTCTGATCCTACATATTTTGTGACGGCGGTTTTTCCTGTTCCTGTTTTTCCGTAGATAAAGACATTTGAGGGGGATTCTCCCCGCAGTGATGGGACAAGTATTGAGGCGAGTTCATTTATTTCGATGTCTCTGTGGGGCAGTATGTCTGGCATATAGGAGTGTCTCATGACTTCTCGATTGAGAAAGAGACTTTCTGAGCTGAGTAGTTCACCAAATAAATCCTTTGATACGGATCGTTGCGCCATAACATTGTTCTCCCCGAAAAAACAAAAGTTTTCCTCAAAAGGTGCAAGAGTGTGCTTGTTAATAAGTTTTTTTACATATTTTGTCTGCTATTTTTCTTGTTTTGTTCTTCTGATGTACAGTTGAAAGGGAGGGGGGATGATTTCGTGTGGAGATGGTTGTTTGTCTCGGCGACTTCATATTTATTTTTACTTTCGTATATTTTATTTTTTCAAAGAGTTAATAAAGCTTTAATTCATTGTCGTAGCGGGTATTTTTTTTCAAATAATAAATAAACATGCGCGTAGCGCATATGTTATTGCTTTCCAGTGGAAATAGGGGGGTCTCCCCCTATTGTGTCTGTATGGTAGCAATGCACACGAAAAAAATTCTGATGAAATATAAAAAAATAAAAATTTTTTCAACTAAAAAACAAAGAAAAAAACAGAAAAAACGAAGTATCATCACTGACCGATGATGATAACGTCTTTTACTGACTTGATTTGATCAAATCCAAACATGAGTTGACCTTGATCATCTAGATGGTATAGCCGAGGATCAATATCTTCGGATGGTTCGATTAAAACACTTGAAAGACAACCGGTACGATCATCAACTAGTGTATTTCTCAAAATTCCAAGATAGAGGCCCTCCTCACTCATGACGGTTTTACCTCTCAATTCACTCTCGAGTACTTTCATTGTATGAATCCCTCCATAACTTATGTATAGAGAATATCGCGTTCTTTTTTATCCTTTTTGGCCGTCACAGACTTTGCGATACTTTCTTTTACTGCTTCGTAAAACTTTATTGTATCGTCGGTGATGCTTCCACGGACAACATCCATTGCTTTTTCAAAATGGATTCTATGTATCTCAGAAGCATTCATGTCTTCACGAAGGGCAATAATTCCTGCTTCACGACATAACCCCTCAATATCTGCGCCTGAGAAATCAGAACACATCTGAGCAAGATCTTCTAATGAAATATCCGAAGCAAGAGGCATGCCTTTGGTGTGTATCTTAAATATCTCAAGTCGCGAGTCATAATCTGGTGCGTTGATGAGAATTAAACGATCAAAACGACCAGGACGAAGAAGGCCACGATCAATAATGTCTGGTCTGTTTGTTGCACCAATGATGACAACACCCTGCATACTCTCAAGACCATCTATGCTTGTCAACAGTTGATTGACAACACTTTCTGTGACATGGGACCCTGAGCTTTGGCCACGTTGTGGAGCAATGGAGTCGATTTCATCTAAAAACACAATGGTTGGAGCGACTTGACGGGCTTTCTTAAATAACTCACGGACAGCTTTTTCACTCTCACCAACCCATTTGCTCATGATTTCAGGTCCCTTAATTGAGATGAAATTTGCTTTTGATTCGTGCGCTACAGCTTTTGCAAGAAGTGTTTTCCCTGTTCCAGGTGGACCATACAGGAGAATACCACGTGGCGCTTCAATACCCATCCTCTGAAAGATGTCTGGTCGTGAGAGCGGCCATTCAACTGATTCTCGGAGTTGTTGTTTTACTTCGTTTAAACCACCGACCTCATCCCAAGAAATCTTTGGGACTTCGATGAAGAATTCTCGAATTGCAGAAGGTTCAATCCCTCGATGAGCAGCAATAAAATCATTCATGGTGACATCCATTTTTTCAAGCAACTCAACAGGTATGGGTTTTTCTAAATCGATTTCTGGAAGATATCGTCTGAGTGCATTCATAGCAGCTTCTCTTGCAAGAGCAGCAAGATCAGCACCAACAAAACCATACGTGATATCTGAAATCTCATTGAGGAGGGATTCTTTTGCCATCTTCTTTAAAAAATCTTTTGGTTTTTCAAAGATAGAATCTATTTTATCTTGTATCTGTGGTTCGACCTTCAAATCGATATCTTGCTTCATATCCTCTGGTAGGAGGATATCAATCTCATCAGTTAGCACATCAAGTAATCGTTCGTAGAATGTAGAATTTGTTTCCGATTCTATTGTTTTTAAACAAACATCAAGATAGTCTCTTATGGTGTCTTCTCGTGCTTCGATATCAAGCTCTGATAGGTTGCGTAGCAGGTCTGAGACGTTTACTTTCTTTATGTTTTTCTTCAAAGATTCTGTGAGTTTTTCAACATTGATGTCTGTTCCTTCTAACTCCCAGATGTTTGTTGCAATCGGCATGCCTCGGGTGTGGATCTGTAAAATCTCTTTTCTACCATCGGCATCAGGTACATCGATTCGAATCTCCCGGTCGAAACGACCTGGTCTTCTAAGTGCTGGGTCGAGTGAATCAGGGATATTTGTTGCACCGATGACAATGACCTTTCCTCGGCTCTGAAGTCCATCCATCAAGGTGAGCATTTGTGAGACGACACGTCGTTCTACTTCGCCGTGTACTTCACTTCGTTTTGGGGCGATAGCGTCGATTTCATCAAGGAAAATGATGGAAGGAGCACTCTTTTGCGCATCTTCAAACACTTTTCGCAGGTTTTCTTCACTTTGTCCATAGAACTTACTCATGATTTCAGGACCGTTGATGGTAAAAAAGTTAGCTCCAGATTCATTGGCAACCGCTTTTGCAATCAATGTTTTTCCGGTACCAGGCGGACCGTACAGCAAGACTCCTTTTGGCGGGTCTATTCCAAGCCGGTCGAAGAGCTCCGGATGTTTTAATGGTAGTTCAATCATCTCTCTGACTTTTTGTATCTCCTCTCGAAGACCTCCGATATCTTCATAGCTGACTCGTGTTCCTTCGCTTTCTACATCAGTTTCTGCTTCTTCTTTGACTTTGAGGACAGTGCGTTCGTTGATGACGACAACACCAGCAGGATTGGTATCTACTATCATGAAGGGTAGCGCATTTCCAAAAAACGCAATCCCTGGGATGATTATTTCATCGCCTTTGACAAGTGGACGACGTAGAAGATTTTTCTTGATGATGACATCAATACCCATGCCGAATTCGACTTGTTGCCCTTTTGGCATCAATGGCGCAAGGACTATCTCATTTGCATTGCTTGGGTTTGCTGGCCGGATTTTGATTGATTCTCCTAATCCTGTGCCTGCATTTTTTCTGGTTAGATTATCAATTCGAATGATTTTTTTCCCTTCATCTGAGGGATGAGCTCGCCAGACGGATGCAGCAGTCTTTTTTTGCCCTTCTATTTCTATGATGTCCCCAACAGAGAGATCTAACTCCATTCTCGTCTGATGGTCGATACGGGCTCTTCCAAAGCCTACATCTTGTTGAAACGATTCTGATACTTTTAAAACGACGTCATGTTGAATCATTGGTTGCTCCCACCTTCATACACTACAGGGAATAGAAGTTAGAATTCTGATATAAACCTTTCCATGTCTTCTAAGAACTCAATGGCCTAAAATAAAAAATGTTACATAAAATATCACCAATAAATATATTAATACTATAAAATAACGCTAATTCTAGGGGGTTCCCTGAACAATGCAGATGAAATATCTTGTAATACTGCTAAGCATTCTCTCCGTTGCGATACTCTACGGTATTAGTCTACAAACTCAGACGCCATATGTTACACTTGACAACCTTTCTAAATATAATCAACAAACTGTTACAACCAATGCAACAGTCATCAACAATTATATTAGCAGCTACGGCCAGCAGACAATTACGCTGCGTTACATAAACAACTCAAATGTCACTGAGGCATTTGTCATAATAGAAGAGCCAATTGAAACACAATATGGCGATATCATCCAGGTCACAGGGACAGTCCAAGAATACAAAGGCGATTGGGAGATACTCGTTGATAATCCAAACACAGTCACTCTGCTAAAAGAATGGAATAAAACATATCTTCCTCTCAGTCAACTTGCATCTCATCCTACTCATTACATGGGTATAAATATCAATACATCAGGTACAATAGATCGCATCTACGACCATTATTTTTATCTCATCGATGAAACAGGCGAGCATACTATTGTCTGCTATGCAGATTATGAACACAGTTCTTATCTGTATGAAGGAGCAACTGTTGAATTGTTAGGTTTTTTCACCTATCATGAGCAGACGCTTCGCTATATTATCGATATCGACCAACCCTATCATTTTATACAAGAGATCTGAGGAGGAAGTGGGCATGATAGAGCTTGTTTTAATCATCATCTTTTGTCTTCTTGGTGTTGCAACAGGGGTTTTGACTGGTCTTCTGCCTGGGCTTCATGTCAACAATGTTGCTCTCATCTTGCTTTCGGCTAGTGCCGGGATTGTTGCTTTATGCAGTCCCTTTATTGCAGCAGGTCTAAGTGAAGAATTCATTTATGTTCTTATAGCAGGCTACGTGATTAGTGTTAGCACGAGTCACTCTTTTCACGATGTTTTGCCAACAACATTTATCGGTGCACCCGACGAAGATAATGCACTCTCCGTTCTTCCTGCACATTCGTTTCTGCTTGAAGGAAAAGGCTATCAGGCAATAGCCTACAGTGCCCTTGGAAGCTACGGAGCAATAGTAATCTGTCTTCTGCTTCTCTATGTCATCAGATTTACAATTGGAAATCCACTCAATCTCTACAGCACCTTAAACGACATCATGTTCTATGTTCTTCTAGCAATCACCATCCTTATGCTTGGAACAGAAAAAACACAGATTCCAGAAAACAAAAACAGGCCTAGCTCCTATCTTGCAGGAACACTCTTTGCCTTCTTTGTCTTTGTTCTCTCAGGCGTTTTTGGAATAATTGCCCTGGATATTCATCTGACAAGTCCTTTTGGTCTTGATGCATCCGTTCTCTTTCCAACCCTAGCAGGTCTTTTTGGTATGCCAACACTGCTGACAAGTCTGCTTGAAAAACCAAATATTCCTCCGCAAGAAATAAAGAAGCCAACCTTTAGCAAAAAAGAGAAAAAAGACTCTATTCTTTCTGTTATCACAGGCTCACTTGCAGGAATATTAGTCAGCATCATCCCAGGGATCACCAGCAGTACAGGAACGATTCTTGCAATGAATGCAAGACAGGCAAGTGGAAAAGATCAAACTATTGTGACTCTGAGTGCAGTCAACACAGCAAGTGCATTTTCTGTAATAGTTGTACTGTTCATTATCCTTCGTCCACGTAGCGGTGCAGCACTTGCCGTCTCAAATCTTATTGTGTTGCAAGAATGGACACAAGTAAGCATTCCACTCAATCTCACCTATCTTCTTATCTTCATCATTCTTGCAGGTGGTCTTAGCTATTTTTCCACTCTTTTCATTGGTAAGAGTTTTGCAAAAAAGTTTGCAAACGTACCCTATACATTGCTGGTCTCACTCACCATTCTTCTTGTAACGGGCATGGTTGCAATTTTTACTGGCATTCTTGGCCTTTATCTTTTGCTTTCTGCAACAATCATAGGTTTTCTACCGATTCATTGGGGTGTGCGCAGGAGTCATTGTATGGGCTTTTTACTCATCCCTATCATGCTGTATTTCTTCCCCGGGTTTTAAGTGTTGAGTATGTCAGATTCGATGTCATCAAAAAACTCACTTATGCCTACATTATAGCGTTTTGCAACCACCACAGCTCCAACTAAAAAAACAAGGCCTTTTTCAGCGCAGACCTCTTCGATTTCTGATGTGAGTTGAGAAGAGCTTTTCCCTGTTGCTGATGCAAGATGGGCAAGTACTTTTGAGGAAATATCGCTGCTTTTTTGACTGTTTTTCCCCATAAGTTCTGTCACTGATTGGGAAGGCGAAAAACCAACAGGGATCTGCACAGAATCAATATCAAAAATTGGTTCGAGCAGTCCTTCACGTTTCTCAAGCAGATGAGCGCTGATTGCAGCATCAACAACTGCTTGGGCATCTTCAAGTGAGAACCAGTTTAATTCCATTGAGAGTGGAAGATAGATTTCAGATTCGCGTAGCGCAGGCCGTCCACTACGTCGATAGACAAACGCGATGATTACTTCAAGTTCTCTACTCATGCTACACCTTCAAAGGATTCTTTTTTCTCCCACTCGACCAGTACTCCAGAACACCCAAGGTCCTTTAAATGCCCTATCTCTGTTGCATCATCTAAGATGACAAAGACAGGGCGATTCATTGAAAGCTGAGAAATCAAAGTATCTTTCTTAAAGCCTTTATCATTTGTATTTGGAAGTATAAAACCTTCGCTATGTGGTAAGGCAGCTAAGCTCTCATCTTCTAAATATTGAAAGACAGGACAGTCTGTCATCTGCCGCACAATGTCTATATCGATATTGTAAAAAAGTTCAGGGCGAACAGTGACACGTTCTGCACCGGCAAACACATCGTCGACGACATCCCCTGAAACACGTGGCCCCATATCAATCCACAAGGAGAACCATTCTGCAAGTACTTGATAGAGTTCATAGTTTGGCCGATCATTGTTTATCCCATCTAAATCAAGCAGATAGAGCATGCTATCTTTTTCTGAGTTTTGTGCAAGCTCTTTTGCAGTGATAAGAGATCCTTTAAACGAAGAAAAAATCTTTTTTCCTTCTAAGACAACAAAGGGTACGACTGTAAACTCCATCATTTCCAGCAACACCTAAAGCTCATAAAAAACCTTTCACAATACGTAAAAAAAGGTTGAGAAAGAGAAGCAGACAACAAAAGCCTGCTCCTCAAAAGAAAAATCTAGGGGTGGGTGTGGGTTATGGGATGATGAATACCTAAGCGCTCTTCAGTTTGTGCGATGTTGAGTCTTGTCTTTAGGACGGTATCTGGGTTAAGGGAGATACTATCGATGCCACATTCGACTAAAAACTCAGCAAACTCAGGAAAATCTGATGGCGCTTGTCCACAAATGCCGACTTTTCGTCGGGGGTGGTGGTTATGGGCGGTATCGATGATTTGTTTGACGAGTCGTTTGACTGCATCATTTCGTTCATCAAAGATATGTGCAACCAGATCACTGTCCCGGTCAAGGCCAAGTGTGAGTTGTGTAAGATCATTGCTCCCTATGCTAAAACCATCAAAGATATCAGCGAATTGATCACCTGAAATCACATTTGAGGGAATCTCACACATCACATAGATTTCAAGACCGTTTTCTCCCTGTACAAGACCATATTCACGCATGACTTCTATGACTTTTCTCCCTTCTTCTGGTGTTCGGCAAAACGGAATCATAGGCTTGATGTTTGTAAGCCCCATTTCATCGCGGGCTTTTTTCATTGCAATGCATTCTAATCCATATGCTGGTTTGTATTTGTCATCATAATATCTTGATGCACCACGCCATCCAATCATTGGGTTGTGTTCTTCTGGTTCGTAGAGCCAGCCTCCGATGAGGTTCGCATATTCATTTGTCTTAAAATCACTCATGCGTACGATGACATCATTTGGATAAAATCCTGCTGCGATTCGAGCAATTCCTCTTGCAAGCATATCGATGAAGAATTGTTTTTTGTCCTCATAGTCAGCACTTTTTTCATCAATTTTTTTGATTGTTTCAGCAAGCTTAGGATCAGTTGATGCTTTTTCTTTTAGGGTATTGTATTCTAGTAGTGCTAGTGGATGGATGCCGATGTGACTGTTGATGATGAATTCTTCGCGGGCAAGACCGATTCCATCATTTGGTATTTGGCCTTGTTGAAACGCCATCTCAGGCGTTCCTACATTCATCATTATCTTTGTTTTTGTAGGTGGCAGATTATCCAGTTTTACCTCATCAATATGATATTTTAATTCTCCTTCATAGATGCGGCCGACTCCTTCACTACAGTCGACGGTGACTTTTTGACCTGCTTTGAGTGTTGTTGCCCCATTTCCTGTCCCTATTACGCAGGGTATTCCTAGTTCACGACTGATGATTGCAGCATGACACGTTCGTCCGCCTCGATTGGTGACAATGGCACCAGCAATCTTCATGATGGGCTCCCAATCAGGGTCGGTCATGTCGGTGACCAATACTTGGCCTTTTTCAAATTTGTCGATGTCTTTTGCTTCCATGATGATGTTGACTTCACCAGAGCCGATCTTACTTCCCACTGCCTCACCTTCAACAAGGATCGTGCTTGTTTCTTCTAGGAGGTAGGTTTTCATGACCATTGTGTCTGATTGGCTGTGGACGGTTTCTGGTCGTGCCTGAACTATAAATAGTTCTCCTGATTGACCATCTTTTGCCCATTCCATATCCATTGGTTTTCCATAGTGGTCTTCGATGATGCATGCCCAGTGTGCTAGTTGTAGGATTTCTTCATCATTTATGACATAACGATTTCTATCTTCTTCTGAGACTTTTTCTTGGTCTGTTCCATGGTCCGCATAGATCATTCGTAGTTCTTTTGTTCCAAGTTTTTTTTCAAGTATGGGCTTGTATCCTTGTTTGAGCGTTGGTTTGAAGACATAGAATTGGTCTGGATTGACTGCACCTTGTACTACGTTTTCTCCAAGGCCATAGGCGCCAGTGATGTAGACGGCATCTCGAAACCCGCTCTCTGTGTCTATACTAAACATTACTCCTGATGAGTCGAGGTCGCTTCGCACCATCTTTTGAACGCCAACAGAAAGGTACACATCAAAATGATCAAAACCTTTGTCGGTTCGATAGGAGATTGCACGGTTTGTGAAAAGCGAGGCAAAACATTCTCTAGTTTTTTCAAGGAGTTCTTCTTCGCCGCAGACATGAAGATACGTTTCTTGCTGGCCTGCAAAACTTGCATCGGGAAGATCCTCTGCAGTTGCACTACTCCTTACCGCTACATCAACGTTTTGGCCGTAGCGTTTTTCCATCTGTTGGTAGTGCTTACGGATTTCTTGTTCTAGCTCTGTTGGTATTGGTGCGTTTTTTATGAGGTTTCTTACTTTTTCTCCACGTTCTGCAAGGTTGTTGACATCATTGGTGTCAAGATCAGATAAAATCTGCCGGATTTGTGTATCGATTCCAGCTTTCTCTATCATATATTTGTAGGCATAGGCAGTAATAGCAAATCCGCCGGGAACTGAAACCCCTTGCTCAGTTAGTGTACGAATCATCTCTCCTAGAGATGCATTTTTTCCCCCTACCGATGAAACATCTTCTATTGTTAAATCTTCAAACCATTTTACAAACTCTTCAATCACAAGAATCTCTCCTCAAATGCAGCTCTCCTTCTCTTCCATGCACTAGTATGTAGTGCAGCCGCTTTTCATCAAATAATATAAGTTTAAATAGTTTATTAAAAAAAACAAAGAACAAGAGAAAAAGAGAGATTAAAAATAAGAAAAATTTAAAAGAACTATTCTTCTAAAAACACTGCCGCTGCAAGCACCGTTGTGTAAAGTCCGTTTTTATCGCCACGAGCAGATTGGGCAACACTTTGTGTTCGTACAAACTGTCCACTCATCTTGTATTCTTGTTTTCGTTCATCCCAAGCTCTGTCGGGATCAAAATCTAGACCAAGTGTTGTTGCAAGCATTGTTGCAGCAAGATCCTCAGCATGATCGCCTATTACTTTTGCTGATTCTCCAAAACTGTGAAACTCGGAGATATAACCATAGTTTTCTCGGTTTTTGGGAACGGCTACTCCTACTGATGCGCCGACAAGGCGATTTGGCTCACTAGTAACATTTCTACTCATTACACAAAATGTTATTTGGCCAGGCTTTAGTTGGTCTATTCCTTTTTGGAGTGGGACAATCTGGCATTTTGGTGGAATGATACTGGAGACACTGACAAGATTGCATTTTTCAATGCCTGCATCACGCAATGCCAATTCAAATGATTGCAGCTCGTGTTTATGCCGCCCGACACCTTTTGTGAAAAAGACTTTTTTTGGAACCATTAAAAGGGAGCATTCTTGATTGATATTTAAATCTATCCTCGAAGAAAACTACTTTTTTTCTGGAACGCGAGGGTACCAGTGGTCTTCATCGTCTTCA
>Ga0207831_100463_pt1 | contig 13871 bp, 12 predicted proteins | sample TtanPargueraPR_7_FD_187741 | JGI IMG/M metagenome (GOLD analysis project Ga0207831, IMG submission 187741) | Aerobic enrichment media microbial communities from Bioluminiscent Bay, La Parguera, Puerto Rico - Tt and M1 (2) (SPAdes) | ecosystem: Environmental > Aquatic > Marine > Unclassified ... | reverse complement strand
CTCGACGAAGAAAACATCGACAAACTACTCAACCAACTCCTCTGAGGACAAACCATGAAGGGATTTTGTAAAAAAATCATTAGAATCGATCTCAGCACCAAAGAAATAAGTGTAGAACCACTTGATACGACCGCTGCACAACACTTCATCGGCGGGTCAGGACTTGCTGCCTACTACTACCACCACTTCTTGAACACACAAAATGAACCACCCGCAGCCCTTGATTCAAACAATCCCCTCTACATCCTCACCGGAGCACTCACCGGACTTCCAGCATATTGTACCGCACGAACAAGCGTCTGCAGCCGATCACCCCTTACCAACATCTGGGGAGAATCAAATGTTGGAGGACACTTTGGAGCACACCTCAAATTCGCAGGCTACGACGGCATCATCATCACCGGAAAAGCAGATCATCCCCTCAATCTACTCATCAACGACTCTGACATCCGATTAGAAGATGCAACAGCGTATTGGGGAATGACCACCTACAAACTCATAGAACAACTTCCCAAACCACAAGAAAACTCCAGTAAAAAGAAACCACAGATCCTTACCATCGGACCAGCAGGAGAAAACAAAGTCCCATATGCTGCCATCATGACAAGCGGTGGACGAACCGCAGGGCGAACCGGCATGGGCGCAGTGATGGGTGCAAAAAACCTCAAAGCAATCATCGTTAGCGCAAGCGGCAACTCCAAACAATTCGACTTACCAGAAGAGTTTAAAACAACAGCAAAAGAATCGCTAAGCGCAGTTCAAGACGACTTCATCTTCGGACTCTTCAAAGACCTAGGCACTGCAGGCTATGCAGATGTAGCCCTAGACATGTACGGCGATATGCCAATTAAAAACTGGTCACAAGGACTTCTTGAAGAAGAAAACGAAATCTCCGGCTCAAACATGGCAGAAAAACTTGGTGTTTCAGCAAAAGCCTGCTACCGTTGCCCCATCGGATGCGGACGAGAAATCACTATCCCCAAAGGAAAATACCAACTTCCACAAATCGACGGACCAGAATACGAGACGCTAGCAGCCTTTGGAACAAACCTACTCATCAACGACCTAGAAGCAGTGGCCTATGCCAACTACAAAGCAAACGACCTTGGCCTAGATACCATCAGCACCGGAGCGGTCATCGGAGTCTATTTTGACCTCATAGAAAAAGGATACATCCCACAAGAAGACCAACCAACAGAAATCAAATGTGGATACAACAATCCTGAAGCACTGCTCTACCTCATAGAAAAAATCGCAACAAAAGAAGGAGTCGGAGCACTCCTTGCCCAAGGAAGCAAAGCACTTGCAGAACACTACGGCCATCCAGAACTCGCACCACAAGTCTTAGGACTCGAAGCACCCTACCACGACCCACGAGCATTTAGCACCATGGCTATCTCATATCTCACTAGTCCTCGTGGAGCATGTCATCTCAACAGCGATGCCTACCTCAGCCAACAAGGGCAAATCTTTCCTGAATTAGGCGTTGACGACCTCCCAGACGACCGCTTCTCAGACACTGGCATTGCACCTGCTGTAGTTGCTCTGCAAAATTACCGGCAACTCTACAATGCCATGGGAGTCTGCCAATTCTACAACCCACCAGCACCCTACATAGCAACACTGCTTAGCATAGCAATTGGCAAAACTCTCAGCCCACAAGACCTCAATCTCATCGGAGAGCGACTCTACACGATAAAAAGACTCATCAACCTCAAACTCGGCTGGAAAAAAGAACAAGAAACACTGCCTCAAGTCATGCTACAAAAACTGGATGGACCAACAGAAGAAAACGTTCCAAACATCGAAATACAACTCAAAGAATGGTACCAACAACGAGACTACGACCAAACAACAGGCATTCCCTCACAACAAGTCCTTAAAAAAACAGAACTATTAGAACTTCTTAAAAAACCATAATGCTTTTGTAGCACAGTAACTTATTGAAACTTAGAGATCATTCTAAGGGGAAATCGTACTGCTCAAAAAAAGATGTAAAAAATGTCTTCTTCCTGAAAATTATTACAAAGAATCATTTAGTAAAGGGGAGCTGTGTAGTTTTTGCAAGGGACAACGAGTCTATGGTGTAGAAATCGATGCAAAGACTCAAAAACTCATCAATTCAAAAGAAAAATTTGCAAAAGAATTTTTTGAAACTCTTAATAAAAACAAAGGAAAATATAGCTATGACTGCATCGTTCCACTTAGTGGTGGAAAAGACAGTGCTTACCTGGCATACCTCTTAAAAGAAGAACATGGCTATCATATACTAGGCCTTACCATCGATAGTGGATTTCTTGGACCAACAGCACAAAAAAACATCAAACACATTGTCAATGCACTCAACATAGATCATGTACTACTCAAACCACGTGCTGATCTTTTTCCTAAGATATATTCCTATAACCTGCTGCATCCAAAATTCTACCAAGAAAAAAACGAAGAAATCGGTTATCTTTCAACAACATGTCATTCCTGCACAACCAGCATGCATAGCATCATGCAAAAGTATGCTGCAAAAAATAGCATTCCTGCAATAGCACTTGCATATTCCCCAGATCAAATTGAATACCATTTCTACAAAATGTCAGAAAAATTCCTCAAAACACAACCCTGGTATCCTCGAGGGCTAGAAACAGACTATTTTACCGATTCTGACCGAGACCATTTTTGGAATCCAAAAAAACATCCAAAAAACAGAATCATACCCAAAGTCTATTTTCCCTTCCACGTCCTCCCCTACCCGGGCAGCCATGCAATTCAAGCAATGCTCTCTGAAAAAAAGATCCTAAAAAAAGGGTCAGCAAATCCCATTAAAACCAATTGTATCATGAATATCCTGCTCATCTATCTTGATCAAAAACGCCTAGGCTATAATTCCTATTCAGGATCAATATCTTATAATATTAGGAATGGCTACTACAAAAAAAGACATATGGTGCTCTTCTTACTCTTCTTTGAACTTGGAGTAAAAACAGGACTTTATCGCCATGTCATCATGGGAAGGAAAATAGACAAACTCCTACAAACACTGCATTTAAATATGGACGATATCCTCAACGCAGCACCAAGCAAACAACCAAAAACACAAAGCCCATAAGAGTAGTTGCTATGAATCTTTTTGTCGCCACGTTTGAATCAGTTGCCGTCCTTCTAGGAATCGGCATCATCGGATTTTACATCATCAGAAAAGATGTGCTACCCAAAAACGTCATCTCAGCACTCTCACCACTTGCACTAGAAATCGCACTTCCCAGCATCATCTTCATCAACATCATATCAGACTTTAACCCAACAACCAATCCCACCTGGTGGCAGCTCCCTCTCTGGTGGGGTGCATTTACTGTCATCGCGTTCATTCTCACTCATCTGTTTATGCTCATCTCAGAGAAAAAAAGCCGAGCAGAATTTGGCCTCAGCCTCTTTTATCAAAACGGTATCTTCTTTCCACTCGCAATCCTAACAGGCATGTTTACTCCAGCAGAAGACTACATCGTCGCACTTTTTTTGTTCACCTTATTTTTCCCAGCATTCTTCTTTACCACGTATCCTTATTTTTTTAGAAAACGACAACTCAAACAGAAATCAAAGCTTCCCATCAAAAAAATACTGCATCCTGCCTTTGTTGCAACACTACTAGCCCTGCTTGTCGTCTTCTTAGGAATAGAAAACAACATCCCAGGCCTCTTGCTTAGCATCCTCACGCTTCTTGGAGCAATGACGGTACCACTACTCATGCTCATACTCGGGGGAAACATCTACATCGACTTTCAAAAACAAGGAACACTACAACTCAAAGAAACAGCAAAATTTGTTCTTACAAAAAACATCATCTTCCCACTCATCTTTCTAGGAATAATCATACTTCTAAAAGATTTTCTCACACCCACAATTGCTCTTCTCATCCTCCTGCAAAGTGCAGTACCACCACTTACCGCAGCACCCCTTGTCACCGAACGACTCCATGGAGACCGCACTCTTGTCAGTCAATTTCTTGTTGCAAGCTTTCTGCTCTCCCTGCTCTCACTACCACTGATGGTCTATCTTTTTGAATTTTTCTATTAAGACAATACACTAAAAGAAAAATTTTGAAACTCTTAAATACGATAACGTCTTTTTGATTTTCTAAAACGGGGAGAGCATATGAAATTACATCTTATTGTAAGTATAGCAATAGCAGTCTGCCTATTCATCAGTCTTGGCGGCTGCATCGAAGACCAAGATGCAATTGTCATCGGAGGCAAAACCTACAACGAACAATATATCCTACCAGAAATCATCTCACAACTGCTTGAAGATGCCAACTATACAACAGAAGTCAAAACCGGCCTAAACTCTGTGCCACTCTACGAAGGAATCAAAGACGGCGATATTGACATCTACGTCGAATATACAGGAACAGCCTACTCAGAACTGCTCGGACTGCCTAATCTCGACAACTGGGATCCAGAAGTCGTCTACAACAGAGTCGTTGAAAACTTCACTGACGAAGGTATCGTCGTACTCTTCAAACTCGGCTTTGAAAATGCCTATGGAATAGCAGTGCAAGAAAGCTTTGCAGAGACAAACAATCTCACAACAATCAGTGATCTTGCACCATTTGCTGCAAACATGAGCTTTGGATCAGATCTTGTCTTTCACGAGCGACCAGACGGACTGCCAAACATCAATCTCACATACAACATCACCTTTGGAGAAATACTTCCAATGCAGCCCACACTCATGTATGACGCGATAAAAAACGGTGAAGTCGACGCCATTCCGCCCTACACTACAGACTCGCGAATCGACAGCTACAACCTGCGAGTACTAGAAGATGACAAAGGAGCACTACCTCCATACGAAGCAATACTTCTTATCTCAGCAGACCTTGCAGAAGACCTCAATTTCACATCTGCACTCAGTCAACTTGATGGCATCATCTCAGCTGAAGAGATGAGAGCAATGAATGCACAATGGGATATAGACCTTCAAAACGAACAAGACATTGCAAAAGCATTTCTCATCTCAGAAGGCATCATCGATGGATAAACACCTAGGGTGAGCCTTCCTATGACTCACCAACGTCTTTTTGATACCATCGAATCGGTGCAAACAAAAAATCTTACAAAAATCTATGACAACAAAGCAGTAGTAGAAGATCTCAACCTCACCGTGGAGGGAGGAGAACTACTGATTCTCATCGGAGGCAGTGGCTCAGGAAAAACAACCACCTTAAAAATGATTAACCGCCTCATCACACCAGATAAAGGATCTGTTTTCATCAATAATACCGATACTAAAAACTATGATGCAGTCACCCTGCGAAGAAACATCGGCTACGTCATCCAACAAATCGGCCTTTTTCCACATCTTAGCATCTTAGAGAACATCGGACTCATACCAAAACTTGAAGGAATCGATAAACACACCATAAAAGAAGAAGTTATAAAACTACTCAACCTCGTCGATCTTCCTGCTGAATTCATCGAGCGCTATCCCCATCAACTCTCAGGAGGGCAACAACAACGAATCGGCCTTGCCCGCGCACTTGCAATGGACCCACGACTGCTTCTTATGGATGAGCCTTTTGGAGCACTCGACCCCATCCTTAGAAAACAACTGCAAGAAGAATTCTTATCCATAAAAGCAGAACTCAATCGAACAATACTTTTTGTCACTCACGACATCGATGAAGCATACAAACTCGGCGATAGAATCGGCGTGATGGACCAAGGAAAACTCATACAGATAGGCACACCAGAAGAACTGCTGCTCAACCCAGCAAACGATACTGTTGCAAATCTTGTTGATGCAACAAGCAAACTGCGCCATATCGAAAACTTTGCTGTCAAAGAAGTCATGAATCCACTACCAGACCACTACATCCTCTCAGAGCACACAACAGCTGCTGATGCAATACAACACCTAAGCACACATAACATCGAATTCTGCCTGATTGGCACAAAAAAACAGCTCATCGGCTATTGCACACTGTGCACACTTCTCAAAACAAAAGACAAAAACCAACCACTCAACGATCTTGCAACACCACACCACCATCTCCAAAGTAGTGACTCACTTTCATCTGCCCTGCACAGCATGAAAAAAGACAACCATTTCCTCTCCATCATCCAAAAAGACGACAAGCCACAAGGCTATCTTCTTGCTGATGCATTACTCCTCAAACTCATCTAAAAAAACCTCTTAGCAAAAAAGCTGATTTGCATGATAGAAACATTTCAAATGGTATGGAACAGCCAAGACCTAGGCACAAAAACCATAGAACATCTTGAAATGTTTTTTTGGGCACTACTCTTCTCCATCCTCTTTGGCATACTCATCGGTATTCTCATCTACAAAAAAAAACAACTCGCAGATATTGTCTTTCAAGTTCTCAACATCATCGAGCTCATCCCAACACTAGCCCTTCTCATCTTACTGCTACCGCTCCTTGGACTTGGCTCAGGGCCAACCATTGCTGCCTGCATCCTCTATTCACTTCTTCCCATCGCACGCAACACCTACACCGGCCTTGTCACCGTCAACACACAATATCTTCAAGCTGCACAAGGAATAGGACTTTCCTCAAAAGAAATACTTCTAAACATCCGCATCCCCTATGCACTACCCCACATTATCGGAGGCATACGTATCGCTATTGTTTTTACCATGGGCGTTGTCACCCTTGGAGGAGTCATCGCTGCAGGAGGACTAGGACAAAGCATACAGACAGGACTACAATTCAACCGGCCAGACATCATCATCGTCTCCAGCATCTGGGTTGGAATACTTGCTGTTCTCTTTGACTTCTTTGCCGGAGTGGTCGAACGCACACTAACTCGGAGGAATCACCTTGGTTGACTACCTTGAACTCCTTGTCTTTGATCCTCTTCCAGAACACCTGATGCTTGTGTTTGGATCCCTTCTGATCAGTCTGTTACTCGCACTGCCACTTGCCATCCTCTGCCTCAAAAACAAACATCTCAAAACACTTATCATCGGTTTTGCAAACCTCATACAAGCCATACCAAGCTTTGCAGTGCTTGCCCTAGTCGTACCCCTGCTTGGCATAGGATTTACACCCGCCCTTTTTGCCATCATCCTACGAATGATGCTTCCCATCATCAAAAACACCTACATCGGGCTTACTACCATCGATACAAAAACACTAGAATATGCAAAAGGACTTGGCCTCACCGACCGACAGATACTCTTTCAAATACGATTTCCAAATGCCTATCCAGCATTCTTTTCAGGAGTCAAATTCGCAGCAGTTCTTGCAAACAGCCTAGCCATTCTTTCTGCCATCATAGGTGCAGGAGGATTTGGCGTCAACGTCTTCAAATACATCCACCAATACAACATCCAAAGTCTCATCTACAGCATCATCCCCGTCATCCTTATCGCAGTCGGACTTGAAATAACACTCATTTTATTAGAAAAAAAACTCACACCCGTGCCACTTCAAAAAAGCTAAACATTTCATAACGTAAGGCATTACATATCCTTATATAACAAGAAGATAAAAAAATAATTGCTGAAATGAATGCTAAAATAAAAAAAGACGCCAAGGCAACTCTTCTTTTTTTTATTGTCTTATCGCTAGTCCTGCCCACCCTGCTTAGCGGATGCATAGAAGACGACTTCATCTTAGATACAGCAGAAATCACCAACTATGAAGGAGTCGATCTCTCAAGCATCAACGACTTTAGAGAAAACTCCATCAAAGGACCACAATATCTCAATGCCACTAACTACCGACTTAAAATTACAGGACTTGTGGACAACGAAGAAAACCTCAGCCTCACTCAATTAGAAAACACCTATCAAAGCTACAAAAAAGTCGTCACACTTCTTTGCGTCGAAGGATGGGATGTCACCATTCTCTGGGAAGGATACCTCATCGCTGAACTACTTGACGATGTGGGAATACATCCAAACGCCAGTACTGTCATCTTTCATGCCTACGACGGCTATACCACCTCACTACCCCTCACATACATCCAAGAAAACGACATACTACTAGCACATAGCATGAACAACGTCACACTACCACCTGAGCGAGGATTTCCCTTTCAACTGGTTGCAGAAAGCAAATGGGGATACAAATGGATCAAATGGGTAGTTGAAATCGAGCTTACAAACGAAGATGAATACAGAGGATACTGGGAATCTCGAGGCTACTCAAACACTGCAAACATCACACAAAACTTTTTTGAGCTCATAGGTTAAAAAATGAATTTTTAAAAAAACCTCCTACTCTTTTGAATAGTGTAAGCTATAGGCAGAAAACATCAACAAAGCACCAATAACAGTAAGCAAAACTGATGCAAAAACAAATGCTGAATTTGTTGGAAAACCAACTTCAAAGACAACGCCAATAAGGGCGATTACTCCAATACTAAAAAAAGGAATGCCTCCAACCAAACACACCAACCACAGATGAATGCCTAACACTTTTCCACCCTGCAAGCCAGACTCACTTAGATATTTATCAGACATCATCACTCCTCTTTTATCCCCTGCCGACTTTTGATTCATACTGCTATTCTCCCAAATACCTAGGTAAATAAAGACTGCTTTCCGTTTATATGTTTTTTTTAAGAAAAGACAAAAAATCAAGAGAAACTCTACAATAAAATTATCGAAAAATATGATAAACAGAAATTTTAGCAGATAGTTAAAAAAATACAACATAAAGAAATAACAAAAAAATGAGTGAGTTAACAATATTTAATTACAGTGAGTCTTTGCCTATCGCAAAACATAAAAACAAAGAAAGGTTGACAAAAAAACTAGCCAACCGCTCGGAGAATACCTATGTTTGACACCGGAAACACAGCCTTTATGCTTCTTGCAACAAGCCTAGTCATGCTCATGACACCTGGCCTTGCCTTCTTTTACGGTGGACTTGTTGGACGAAAAAATGTGCTTACCATCATGATGCAAAGCTTTGTTTCCATGGGAATTACAACAATACTTTGGGTCACTGTCGGATACTCACTGTGTTTTAGTGGAGATATTGGTGGAATCATCGGGAACCTCGATCATGCCTTTCTCATTGGAATCGAACCCACAACACCCTTTTTTGGCTATGAAGGAATACCTCTCTATGTTTTTGTTGCCTATCAGATGATGTTTGCCATCATCACACCCGCCCTTATCACCGGTGCCTTTACCAACCGCGTCAACTTCAAAACTTATCTTATCTTCCTTGTTGCATGGTTACTGCTGGTCTACTTCCCCATAGTACACATGATCTGGGGCGGCGGACTGCTTGCACAACTAGGAGTCCTTGATTTTGCAGGTGGAATAGCAGTACACGCTATAGCAGGAATGGCAGCTCTTGCAAGTGTCTTTTTCTTAGGGCGGAGAAAAATAAAAGACAATGGCCCACACAGCATCCCCCTTGTCGCAATTGGGACAGCACTACTTTGGTTTGGATGGTATGGATTCAATGCTGGAAGTGAACTACGAGTCGATTCAGTGACTGTTGCTGCCTTTATTAACACAGACATCGCCGCATCAATTGCAGCAATAACCTGGCTTATCATCGCATGGAAGATTGAGAAAAAACCAAAATTCATTGGACTGCTCACCGGAGCTGTTGCTGGCCTTGCAACAATCACCCCTGCAGCAGGATACATCACACCACAAGCAGCAATGGTCTTTGGACTTCTAGCAGGAATCGTATGCTATATTGCGGTGCATATCAAAAACAAGAAGCTATGGGATGATGCTCTTGACGTCTGGGGTGTTCACGGAATGGGTGGCATACTTGGTGTAATCCTTCTAGGGATCTTTGCAACAACAACAGTAAATGCGAATGGTGCTAACGGCCTACTCTACGGAAACGCCAACTTTTTTATAATAGAGCTTTTAGCTGTTGGTGGAGCTTCATTGTATGCATTTGTCTTCACCTATGTGATGCTATGGATCATCAACAAATTTACACCTATAAGAACCACACAAGAAGAAGAAGAAAGCGTCGATGAATTACTTCATGGGGAATGCGCCTACTTAGGGACATAAGCTAAAAAGCCCTTCAAACGAATTTCTGAGTATTGGCGGAGAGTCTTTTTTAAAAAGACATCATAAATGTTGAATTCTTTAAGTTAAACCTATAGTTTTGAGAGAAAAAAATGTCAGAAAAATATAAATGCAATAGGTCTCTAATTTAAAAATAAGGGACAAAAGATGAAAAAAATCTCACTGTTCATAGTCGGATTTCTTATTTTTAGTAGCATAGGCTTAACTAGCTTCACACTTGCAGAACAAGAAAGTCAAAATTCAACAATTAGCGCCACGGAGATACAATGGATCAAACATACTATCGATAATGATTTTCAATATGCCTTTGGAGTGTGCGCTTATGATGTCGATAAAGACGGAGATTGTGATATACTAGGTGCAGCAGAACAAGGAAATTATATCGCCTGGTGGAGAAATGATGGAGGCAATCCAATCAGCTGGACAAAAAAAATCATTGATGATAATTTTGAGGGTGCTACAAGTGTTTTTGCCGTTGATATTGATAATGATTTTGATGTTGATATTTTTGGATCTGCCGGAAGAGCAGATGAAATAGCCTTATGGATAAATGATGGGCAAGAGCCAATCAGCTGGACAAAAACTGTGATTCGAACAGGTTTTGATTTTGCTCACGAAGTCTATTGCTATGATTTAGACCAAGATGAAGACATCGATATCTTAGGATCTTCATCTGATGACAATCAAATCGTATGGTGGAGAAATGATGGAGGCAATCCAATCAGCTGGACAGAACAGATTATCACTACAACATTTTATGGCGCAAAATGTGCACGAGTTGCAGACCTCGATAATGATGGTGCCTTAGATGTCATAGGAGCAGCATTTTATGTAGATAAAATCTCTTGGTGGCGCAATTTGGGTGGAGATCCCATCGAATGGGAAGAACACATCATCACTACCGATTTTGATGGAGCACATAGAATAGAGCTTTGCGATATTGATTTTGATGGAGATATTGATTTTATCGGAGCGGGATACTTCCAACAAGAAATTTCAATATGGAGAAATGATGGAGGCAGCCCCATCACCTGGACAAAACATGAAATCACAACAGGTTTTAATGGAGCATGTATAGGCCTTCCAATCGATATTGACAAAGATGGTGATATCGATGTTGTGGGAACTGCACAGCAAGATAATGAAGTAGCAGTGTTTCTAAACCAAGGTAACATTTCAGATGAATGGGAAAAAATCATCATAGATAATTTTTATGTAGGGGCTTGGCCAGGTATTGTAAGAGACATTGATTTTGATGGAGACACCGACATCATAGCCGGTGCAAGTTTTAGAAATAAACTTAGCTGGTGGGAAAATGATCTATCTCAAAAACCATTCAAACCAAACAGACCCTCTGGACCTGCATCTGGAAAGACAGGAATTGAGTACAGTTATTCAAGTAGTACTACAGATCCATATGATTTAGAGCTCTATTATCAATTTGATTGGGGAGATGGAAACTTTAGTGAATGGATTGGGCCTTACCCCTCCGGGGAAGAGTGCAGCACCACATATAGCTGGAAAACAAACGGTAATTATAATGTTAGAGTTAAGGCAAAAAATGGAAATGATTCGGAAAGTGAATGGTCAAATCCTCTACCAATAACGATGCCCAAAAATAAAATAATCATTTTCTGCAATTATTTAATAGACTGGCTAGCTGAACGATTATCTCATTTCACTCAAATTTTTCGTTAAATACTAGAAAAATAAAACTGCGCCAATATACTGGGCATATCGACAAAATGCTAGACGATTCCATTATTTTTAAGTGAACTTTAAATTCAACTCCAAATCATTCCAATAATAAAAACCCTACAAGCAAAAAACTTTTCTCATCAGAAAAATCTCCTGGAGCATACGTTAAATGAAGATATTTAAAAAATAACAGGTTTTCTTTTCAATCGTCAAAAAATATAAAACTATATTTTAAGAACTAAAAAGACACCTCAGAAATAGATGGTGGAAAAAAACATCCCTAAAAAAACAATAATGCTATTTGTTATCATCCTTTTTATGTTTTCAATAATTCAGGTCGTTTATTCAACTAACTCCTATAAAAATCCCTCCATAGTATTCATCCAAGAATTTGGAGGACCACAACTTGACATTGGATGGTCAATAACAACCACAAACGATGAAGGATACCTCATCGGCGGGGAAACGACATCTTTTGGAGCAGGAGGATATGATGCAATATTAATAAAAACAGATAACAACGGGAACGAAATCTGGAACAAAACCTACGGCGGATCCCACAAAGACGGCTGCAGATGCCTAGTACAAACAAAAGATAACAACATCATCCTTGCAGGCTATACCGACTCATACGGAAACCCCGGACATGACTTCTGGCTGATCAAAACAGACGAATTTGGCAACGAAGTCTGGAACAAAACCTACGGAGTCAACGCATCTGATGCAGCATTCAACGTTATTGAAACACAGGACCATGGATATCTGCTCTGCGGATATGCCTATCAGGAAAGCAAACTCAACAAAAACATCCATCTTGTCAAAACGGATCAAAACGGAATTATGCAATGGCAGAGATTTTTTGGAGGAAATGGAGAAGACTATGCGATGTCCGCAAAACAGGCCCCAGACAAAGGATATCTCATTGCAGGAGCAACTGATAGTTACGGCATGGGAAGAACTGATTGCTGGCTGATCAAAACAGACGAATTTGGCAACGAAGTCTGGAACAAAACCTACGGGGGGCATAACGATGACTGGATTGGATGTGTTCATATATGTAACGACGGAGGGATACTGCTTGTGGGAGATACAAAAAGCTATGGAAACGGAGAATTTGACCTCCTTGCACTAAAGACAGATTCTCAAGGAAACAAACTCTGGCAAACAACAGTAGGAAAAACTGGCAGCTCAGAAACCGCCTACAGCATACAAGAAACAGACCAATCAGAATACATCATAGTTGGATCACAAAGCGATACCAATTCAAACATCTTCGTCACCAAACTCAACAACTCAGGAATACACCGATGGAACACCAGCATAGGTGACTCTGGCCATGACATAGCCTACAGCATCACAAAAAACAGCCAAGCACAATACATCCTTACAGGCATCATAACTAACAACCACAACAATCAACAGATAGTACAACTCAAACTACAAGAAAACACCAACCAACCCACCATCACCATCCTTCAACCATACTCTGGAGAAACACTCAAGGAGACCTACCCAATCAAAGGAACAAGCAACTCTTCCAATAGACCTATTAATACTGTTGAAATCTGCTTTGATAATAGCACATGGATCATCGTAAACGGCACAACAAATTGGAACTATACTTGGAACACAACCACCACAACCAATGGCGCACACACTATCAAAGCAAGAGCATTTGACGGGTACAACTATTCAAATATTGCTGAAAAAACAATTATTGTTGCCAACAATTTCGCTCCACAACCACCACACATCACTGGGCCAACAACGATAAAATATCGAAGAAAATATTGTTTTGAATTTTTAAGCACTGATCCAGATGGAGACGAAATCATGTACATAATCGATTGGGGCGATGGCACACAAAACAGTTCATATCTTCCAACAAACCAAAGCCTCTTAATCAATCATACCTGGACACTTTTTAATCAAAACTTAAAAAGAAAAACTTTACCGATAACCACAGAAACGATACATCTTCGAGCTAAAGCGATGGATACTCACGGAGCTGAAAGTCAATGGCAAACCCATAATATTGAACTTATAAAACTGAAGGGCAGATTTTTCAGCATACTGCAAGACTTCTTCTTAAGAGTCAATTAAAAAAATATCACTTAAAGCCGCTGGTGGGAAGACGGCGT
>Ga0207831_100461_pt1 | contig 13913 bp, 13 predicted proteins | sample TtanPargueraPR_7_FD_187741 | JGI IMG/M metagenome (GOLD analysis project Ga0207831, IMG submission 187741) | Aerobic enrichment media microbial communities from Bioluminiscent Bay, La Parguera, Puerto Rico - Tt and M1 (2) (SPAdes) | ecosystem: Environmental > Aquatic > Marine > Unclassified ... | reverse complement strand
GTCAAGGGCCTTGTGGAAACGGAAAAGTAGGGAGTGAATCATGGCTGAACTCAGCCTCAAGGGCATAACCAAGCATTACGGCGATGTTCGTGCCGTGCACGGCGTGGATCTGGAGATAGAAGACGGTGAATTTCTCGTGTTGGTGGGGCCGTCCGGATGCGGCAAATCGACCATTCTGCGCATGATCGCCGGGCTGGAAACCATCACCTCCGGCGAATTGAACATTGCCGGGCGAAAGGTGAATGATCTGGAACCCGGGGAGCGTGATATCGCCATGGTTTTTCAGAATTACGCCCTGTACCCGCACATGAGTGTTTACCGGAACATGGCCTATGGTCTGAAGGTCCGCAAAACGCCGGCAGCGGAGATTGATCGCCGCGTGCGGGAAGCCGCCGAGATTCTCGGCCTTGAGCCTTTTTTGGAGCGTAAGCCCAAAGCCCTTTCCGGCGGTCAGCGCCAGCGCGTGGCCATGGGCCGGGCCATTGTGCGCGATCCAAGCGTGTTTTTGCTGGACGAGCCGCTTTCCAACCTCGACGCCAAGTTGCGCAACCAGATGCGGGTGGAACTCAAACGGTTGCACCAGCGGTTGAACAATACGTTTATCTACGTAACGCACGATCAGGTTGAGGCCATGACGCTGGGCCAGCGCATCATGGTTATGCGCGGGGGCTATGTGGAACAGATCGGAACGCCCGAGGAAATTTACCATAGCCCAGCCACGGAATTCGTGGCTTCGTTCATGGGAGCTCCGGCCATGAATATTCTTTCCGGACAGGTTGCCGATGGCGGAATCGCTCTGGGAGACGCCACACACATTCCCGTGTCGGGAGATTTTTCTGCTGAATCGGTCAATCTGGGCATCCGGCCCGAGCATTTGTCGTTGCGCAAAGAGGATGAGGTCGCCTACTGTACCCTGGCCGTGCACGTGGACCTGATTGAACCGTTGGGCGGTGATACCGTGGTGCATTGTCGCGTCAATGGCGCATTGAATCAGGATATCGTCGTGCGGCTGCATCCCGATGAGGATATCTGTGAAGGTTCGGTGGTGAACCTGTACCTTCGTCCCGAGGCCGTACACCTTTTTGATGCTGATACAGGCGCTCGCGTGGACGGTGTGATGGTTTGTAATAATTGATAAAAGCCCCAATGAAGGGAAATTCATGAGTGAATATCAGGATGAGGAGCTGTATGCGCGTGTCGCATGGGCCTACTACAATGAAGAATTGACGCAGGCCGAGATAGCGGAGCGCATGGGAATGACCCGGGCTCGGATCAACCGCATTTTGCAGGAATGCAGAATGACCGGACTGGTGCAGATCATCATCAATTCCGAGGTGACGGGATGTGCCGACGCCGAACACGGTCTGGAAAAGAAATTCGGTCTTTCCAAGGTTATAGTCGTACCGTCTCCGGCTCGGGAAAGCCATTTGTATACGGCCATCGGCAGGGCGGCCGGAACCTATCTTTCCTCGCGTATCCGTGATGGCCAGACGCTTGGCCTTGGTTGGGGAACCACCCTGCGTGCCAGTGGCCGTTCCCTGGTTCAGCGCGATCCGGGCGGTATCCGCATCGTCTCGCTGTTCGGCGGCTTGCCTACCAGTTCCACCACCACGCCTTATGACGTGGCCTCGGTTTTTTCCCGGCGGCTTAACGCCAAGGAGTGCTATTACATTGCCGCGCCCATGTACGCACCCTCCGAAGAGATGCGCAAGACGCTCATGAAGCAGACGATGTTTGCCTCCATTTTCGAATTGGCTTCCGAGGTGGATATCGCTCTGGTGGGTGTGGGCGATCTGACCAACCGTTCCACCAACGTCAATTTGGGAGCCATCTCGGAAGAGGAACGAATCTCGTTGCGCGATGCCGGAGCCGTGGGTGAAGTGTTCGGTGTTTTGCTGGATCAGGACGGCAACAGGGTGGACCATCCGCTGAATCGCCGGTTTATGGGGCCTCCCTTTGACAGGCTGCCGGACTTGGCCTCCAAGATCCTTGCTGCGGGCGGTTTGCACAAGGTTCCTGTGCTTCGGGCCGCTTTGGCGGGCGGTTATGTGGATGTGTTGGTTACGGATGAACTGACCGCACAGTCCCTGCTGGGCGAAGCACCTGCTGGAGTACAGGCATGATTCGTACTCAGGAAACAATACGTGCCGTTTTTTGGGATATGGACGGTACGCTTATCGATACGGAATTCTTGCATTATGAAGTGGCTCGCGATTGGTGCGCCGGACATGGGTATGCATTGACCGAGGAGGCCAATGAAGGGCTTCTCGGCAAAACGATGACCGAGAAGTGGCGTCTATTGCGATCAAAACTGGATGCGCAGGCTGAGTTTCACCTGTTTGAACAATGGTGCGCGCAGGAATACCTGAAACGGCTCGATGCTTCCATGCGGCGTGACGATACGGCCAAGGTCGTGCGGGAGCTGGCGGCCAGAGGAGTCGTGCAGGCTTGTGTGTCCAACGGCGATCCCGAGGTGGTGGAAGCCAATCTGCGTATCGTTGAACTGGAAGACTGCATGAATTTTTACATTTGCAGTCATGACGTTGACAAGGGCAAGCCTCATGCCGATCCGTATCTGGCCGCGGCCGAAAGAGCGGGTTTTGATCCGGCACAATGTCTTGCTGTGGAAGATTCCAATGTGGGGCTGATTTCAGCTCGTGCCGCCGGTTGTGTTGTTTGCGCGTGGCCCATGGAACAGGACGCATCTTTGCCGAAAGTTGATTTTGTGCTTCGGACGCCAAAGGATTTTCCACGGCACTTGCTTGGTTGATTGTATTGTACAGCGAAAAGAAGAGGGCCGTACCAAAATGGTGCGGCCCTCTTTTCATGTGGCAAATGCAAATGATTAAAACACGTCCAGCCCCTTGAGCAAGACGACGGCTACCAGAACAGGAGACACGAAACGCACCAGCGGGAAGTAGATGTTGGCAATCGTTGCGTTGTCCAGAAGGCCCTTGTTCGAGAGCGCTTTGGTCACACGGTCCTTGCCCCAGAACCAGCCAACAAAAACGCAAAGAGTCAGTCCCACACTGGGCATAAGGATATTCGAGGACAGGAAGTCATAACATTCGAAAATGGTTTTGCCGTAATATTTCGTGTTCGCCAGAACGCCAAATGACATGGTGGCCGGTATGCCGAACAATGCCAGCACCGATGATGTCACGATGGTCGCTGTTTTGCGCGAACAGCGCGTCCATGTTTCGGTCATGAACGCCACCGGCACTTCGATGATGGAAAGCATGGCGCCGATTGTGGCGATGGCCGTGAGTACAAAGAAAATGGACATGAACAACTGGCCACCCGGCATGGAACTGAACACTGCCGGGATGGTCATGAACAAAAGGCCCGGTCCGGCGGAGGGTTCAAAGCCGTAGTTGAATACTGCCGGGAAGATTGCGATGCCTGCCAGCAGGGACACCGTCAGGTCCGCAAGCATAACACGGACTGCGGTCAGGGGAATGTTGGCATCGTCGCGGAAATAGCTGCCGTATGTCATCATGGTTCCCACGCCCAGTGAGAGTTTGAAGAAGGCCAGGCCGAGAGCCATGTAAACCACTTCTATATTCACTTTGGAGAAGTCCGGTGTGAACAGGAACGCCAGTCCTTCTGCCGCTTTGGGCAAGGTGAGCGCGCGTGCGCAGACAATGAGCAGCATGATGAAAAGGATGGGCATGAGGGTTTTGGTAACTTTCTCAATCCCCTTGGACACTCCGGCAATGATGATGACGCTCACCACTGCCAACACCAGCCACTGCCAACCAAGCGCGCTCCACGTATCGGAGACCATGCCGTTGTAAATGGATGAAGCCACTACGGGATCCGTGGTGTTCAACTGGCCGGTAATCGCCTTGACCACATAACCGAAAACCCAGCCGACGACGCCGGAGTAAAAGGCCATGAGGGCTACGGCCGCGATTACGCCGCCGACGCCTGCCAGCATCCAGATCCGGTTCGGGGTCAGTTTTTTCCATGTGGCGATGATGTTGGCCTTGCCGTATCGACCGAGCATGATTTCTGAAATCATGACCGGCAGTCCGACGACCAGCGTTGCCAGAATGTAGACCACCAAAAATGTCGCGCCGCCGTTTTCGCCGGTCATGTATGGAAATTTCCAGATATTGCCGAGGCCCACGGCGGAGCCGAGCGTTGCCGTCAGTACTCCGAGGCGGGTCGCAAAACCGTCTCGCGTGCAATGTGAAGTAGCCATTGAAAAACCGTTACCACCCTGTTTCTGATTGGAAAGATTGTCCGCAAAACCTTTGGGTCAGTAGACCGAATGACCATTTTTTGCAAGATTTTCTTCTAATAAAGGTAGTTGATAAACGGTTTGTCTCTAATAAAATTATTAAATTCAAGTTTTATACAATGTAAAATTAGGCAATCGACGAAGGTTTGGAAAAGTAAAATCCTGCCCCGGATTTACCGGGGCAGGAAGAGGAATTAATTAGATGTGTAGAGGATTGAAGGCGTCCACATGGACATCATTGCGCATGGTTACACAAATGGTGTCATGCAGGCGTTCCAGTTCTCGAATCAGCTGATTCAGGCGTTTGTCCTCATTGACCATGAGGAACATTCGGCTGGTACGTCCGTCCCCCATTGCTCCGCACAGAATGCCTTCCAGATTGAAGGCTCGGCGTGCGAACAGCCCCGTTATATGGGACATGACGCCGGGGTGGTTTTTGACATGCAGTTCTATGACCGGATTATCCTGTTTGGCGGTATTGTTTTTAGTAGTCATGGGCGGCTCCTTCCAGCGTTTGGTAGTTTGCGGCTCCGGGAGGAACCATGGGATAGACGTTGCGGACATGGTCGATGGGCATGTCCACAATGCAGGGACCGGAACCGCTCAAGGCGTCCGCCAGAGCCGATTTCGGGTCGGTTTCACTGCCAAGGTTGGTACCCCGCACTCCAAAGGTCCGGGCCAGTGCCGCAAAGTCCGGGACCGTTTCAAAGCGCGATGCATTGATCCTGTTGCCATAAAAGAGTTCTTGTTGCTGCCGCACCAGCCCGAGATGGTGGTTGTTCATGATGATGACGGTCACGGGAAGGTTCAGGTCCGCCAGCGTGGCCAGTTCCTGAATGTTCATGAGGATCGAGCCGTCGCCGCTGAAACAGACCACCCGTTTGCCCGGTGAGGCCATGGCAGCGCCAATGGCTGTCGGCAGTCCAAAGCCCATGGTTCCCAGCCCGCCCGACGTCAGCAGGGTGCGCGGCTTGCGGAACGGATAGTGCTGGGCAACCCACATCTGGTGCTGCCCCACGTCCGTGGTGATGACGCTTCCTTCGCCCATGATTTCCGACACGCGCTCGATGATGCCAAGGGGATGTGTGTCCTCGTGCCTGTGCATTTTGGGGTCCATGGCCTTGAGTTCGGCTATGCGCTGGAGCCATTCCGCACGGTTTGCACGGTTCGTAAGTGGCAGAAGTTGCCGCACAACCAGCCCTGCATCCGCAGCTACCGAGAGATTGGTCGCACGAAGTTTACCGATTTCCGAGCGATCTATGTCTACATGGGCAATGGCGGCGTCCGGGCAGAATTCTTCCAGTTTGCCTGTTGCGCGATCATCGAAGCGAACACCGATGGCCAGCAGGAGATCGGCTTCCTGCAGGGCGTAGTTTGTGCTGCGTGAGCCGTGCATGCCGAGCATGCCCAGAAAAAGCGGATCATCCGCGGGAATGGTGCCCAGCCCCATGAGCGTACAGGCCACGGGGATGTTGTTTTGCCGTGCGAGTTGCTGCAATTCCGAACAGCAATGTGCGGCCGTGATGCCTCCTCCGACATAGAGAATGGGGCGTTCGGCCTTGTTGAGCATGGCGGCCAGCGCTTCGATATCCGAGGGCTCCGGTTGCATGGGCGGTATTTTCTGCCCCGGTTCGGGCCATGCGTCGAACTCGATTTCCGCTGTCTGCACGTCCTTGGGAATATCAACGCATACCGGTCCGGGGCGGCCTGATTCGGCAATGGAAAAAGCTTCGGGAATGACTTCCAGAAGTTCTTCGGTACTGCGTACCAGAAAGTTGTGCTTGGTGATGGGCAAGGTCAGGCCGTAGGTGTCCACTTCCTGAAAAGCGTCCGTTCCGATCATGGGCAGTGTCACCTGTCCGGTGATGGCTACCATGGGGATGGAGTCCAGCCGCGCATCGGCAATGGCCGTGAGCAGGTTTGTTGCTCCCGGGCCCGATGTGGCCAGACAGACTCCGGCCTTGCCCGTGATTCGGGCCTGTCCCTGGGCGATGAATCCTGCTCCCTGCTCATGGCGCGTGAGAATATGGTTGATTTTGGATTCAATCAGTGCGTCATACAGCGGCAACGTGGCTCCCCCAGGTATGCCTGCAATGGAGGTGACGCCCTGCCGCTCCAGCAGAGTAGTGATAATTTGTGCTCCGGTCCGTTTCATGATGTTGCTCCTCGATTTGGTGAAAAAAAGAAACCCCGCCGGGCTTGCGCCTGGCGGGGGAAGTTCGTGTTGCTGTTTGCCCACTCCGCTACGGCGCTGCCCGAATAATCGGGAGAGCTACTACTAGTACGGTTACTACTACTGTTGCGGTGATGATGATCATGTCCTGTTCCTCGTCCGTTTTGTCCCTTGAAACTGAAAAACCCCCGGAGGCAGTGCCTTCGGGGGTTTGTTTTCGAATGAACCGAAAAACCTAAGGCACTGCCCGGAGTAAATGACGTACTACTACTACAGAAATAATGGATAGGCTTTCGCCGTAGGAGTGGGTATGCGTCATTGAGTGCTTCATGATTTTTCTCTTCAAAATCTCATAGCTTTCTGCGCAGACAAAGGCAAGGGCTTTACGTTTTTTTTATTTCCCATGCGCGGATGCTTTTCTACAGGGCGCTGAAAGGGAAATATTTGCGGCTGATGGTATAGTGTTCACCGGACGCACAGATCGAATCAATGGCTTCGTCCAGCTCTTTTCGGAGATCTGTGTCGGTTTTGCGCACGGCTATGTGTGAAGTGCTGTATGGAAATTCCTTCAGGCTGAGCGCATCTCCTGCCAGTTCACACTGGCGCCCTTCCTCCGACTGCAGAAAATCGAACGCCGTCAACAGCGGTGTCAATGCCAGGTCGCATGTGCCGTTTGCGACGGCAATCAACCCATCTTTCATTGTCGCCATGCCCTGTAGTGTAACAACTTCGCCGTACTTTCTCTTGAGGTATTGGTACTGCATGGTATCCGCTTGTGTACAAATGCGTTTCCCGGCGACATTTTGCGGATTCACTTGAAGCGATTGTCCCTGCCGGGCCACAAATCCGGTCTTGGAGCGCTGGTAGGGCTTGGTAAAGGATACTATATTGCATCGTTCCGGGGTTTTGGCCATGTTTGCGATGACCGCATCAACCCGGTTTTCAAGCAGGGCCGGCAGGAGTTCGTGCCATGGCAAGGCACATACCGTGCACGGCATGTTCATGGTTTTGCCCAGGGCAAAGGCCATGTCCACATTGAACCCGTGGGGCTGGTTGCTTTCGTCGAGCATGCTGAAAGGCGGGTAGTGGTCTTCCACGGCCACGCGGAATATCTGTTTTTCCTGTGCCACGGCAGGCCGCGCTCCCGGCAGGGCAGGCGCAAGCATCAGCGCAAACGCCCATATAACAATAGATAACAGGGGTGAATGTTGCAGTGCGATCCGGGGCGCAGTTGCGAGGCTGCCATTAATCATGCCCCACAATAGGGGAGCCCTGCCTCTGGTCGCAATGGTGTTATAGTTATCTCCGGTTTTGGGGTGGAATTGCTTGCCGCTATCCATCCAGAAAATTTGCCAGCACTTTGATGAGTTCTTCCAGCTTTTCATAGCGGCCATTCTCATCTTCACTGATGGCGTCTGCGTGGCACTTGATCATGTAGCGTTTGAGAATTTGCGTGTTGGTGGATTGCAGTGCCGAGTGCACAGCCCGCATCTGCACGAGGATATCCCGGCATTCCTTGCCTTCGTTGATCATCCGCTGGATGCCCCGCACCTGCCCCTCAATCCTTTTCAAGCGTGAGAGCACGTTGTCCTTCAGTTTTTCCTGTTCCTTGATCAGTTCGGTGTTGTCGACCATGCTGTATGCTCCTGAGGGGTATGGGTATGGCGGTTGTTCGATGTTGGGAAATAGCCTAGACTCGGCAAACCTTCAACCTTGAACATGAGTCTGGATACACGAGGAGTGACAAAATGGTGGGGGGGCTTGAAGTCGACAGGAACAATCAGGTGTTGCTGCTTGATGGTATTGAATTCCTGGTACGTGTGTTTCGTGGACCGGTTACCGAATGGTGTCCGGACATGATCAGCCTCGGCGCGTGCCAACTGGCCGAAAGTTGTCCTGACTCCCTTTCCGGGTTGAAGCAGACGCTCATGAGCATCGCCTGCATGGTTCCTGAAAGCGAAGCTTCCGAACAATGGTGTGCCGAGCAGGAAATCCATTATGTGCGTTTGTTCATTAATGCCAAAGACGGAATTCCCGCTCCGCCGTATGAATCCTGCCACGTTGCCGGAGGAGAGGCGGTTATGGGCGAACCCGCGGTTCGGATGCGGCAACGGCTGGAAAGGGAAGGACTGGAACCGGTGGGGGATTCCAACGAGCCGCCGGACCATTTGTGTATTGAGCTGGAGTATCTGTACTATCTGTTTTCCAACGCCAGATTTTCCGATGCCTCGGCTTTTGCTCGTGACGTGATGCTTCCGTGGACACGGGTGTTCGCTCAGGCCGTGTCCGGGGCCGAACCGGACAGCCTCTACGACAAATCCTGCACTGTGCTGGGGATGGTGCTGGAAGCTGTGGCAGGAGCGTCGAACTGAGTCCTTACGGGGTTTCATTGTCCACCACTGCCCGGATCTGATCGAGAAGATCCTGCCCGGGGCTACTGAAATCGTTGCGGACCAATGCAATGATCCGATTGCCGGCGGCGTCGCGGCGTACCAGATATGCCAGCGGAAGCTTGGTCTGCCCCAGACATTCGAAGACCAATCCGTCCCTGTCCGAAAAAAGCGGAAAGAGCACCTTGTGGCGTTTGCGAAAACGCCGGGTTTCAAGTTTGGTGTTGTAAACGCCGATGCCGATGATACGCAGCCGGGCCTTGAGCTGCGTATCGTTTTCCACCTCCCTGAAGATTTCGTTGGTAACGGCCATTTGTCTGACGCAATCCACACACAGGCTGTTGTAGAATGCGACCAGAACATAGGGTGCAGGAACATCCTGAAGCGTAAGCCAGCGGTTGTCCGGGATCATGCTCAGGTATTTTCTGTCCGCATCTTTGCCCAGCATGGCCAGCCTGCATTCGGGAAAACGGTCTCCTGTGCCCAGAATCCTGACTGTGGATGTGGCCACAGACGTTTCCGGGTGGTGTTCCTTCCAGCCGTGCCAACCAAAAGGATAACGAATCACTTTGGAGTATCCCAGCCGTACGGCCCATCGGGCCGCAATCTCACTGCGTATGCAGCTGACGCTTCGACAGTAGAAAATCAGGGGAATGGTTTTGTCCGTCCCAGCCAGGGCAAGGAAGCGGGTTTTCTTGTCGCTGTTCAGGGTATGGGTGTCGCCAAGGTCGAATTCCAGATTTCGGGCGTTCGGAATATGCCCTGCGTTGAATTCATAATCGGGCCGGACGTCGATGATCAGCGGTGTGGGGTGCTGACCAAGCAGAACGTCCAGTTCCTGACTGTCTGCTATGGCATATCCCTGATCGGCTGCCTTGATGCGCGCATCATCGAGAAAGTCCCCGGCGTATGTCCGGAGAGCAAGGAGGAAAGTGGCCTCGGCCATGACAATCATGACCGCTAAGACGACTGCAGTTCTGCGCACACCCAGCCTCCCTGCTCCGTTTCGGATTCCGTTTGCCGGAAACCGTTACCGGGAACATGCCCGGCCGGGATCCACCTGAGCAGAACCCGGTCACGGGCTATCCGTTACTTGTTGGGCTTGATGTCATACGATCCATCGGGATTATACGAGCATTCGGCTTCCAGATAGAATACTTCCTCAAGTTCGGGACGCATTTCGCGAATCATGTAATACGCTTCGCCGCTCCGTGCGCCCGTGGAGCAAACGAACACCACGGGTTTGTCCGAGGCAATGGCTTCGGGATTTTTTTCGATCTGGTCCACCGTCATGTTCACGGCTCCAGGGAGGTGCCCGTCCGAAAATTCGGCCGGATCGCGTACGTCGATAACCTGCATGGCTTCGGGATTTTCGGATAATGCCTTTTTGAACTGTTCCACATCAATGGAACCTTCCACTTCTCCAGCCTGTACGACCATGCCCGAACCAGCACCGTACATTTCCTTCCAGCCCGGATAACCAGCTTCGGCCACCATGACTTTTCTGTAGCCCAAAGCACGCGCCTTGATGGCGGACTTGTGGGACAGAAGGCACTTGTAACCACCGCAGTAATAGATCAGCATGGTGTTCTTCTTTTCTGTAGGCAAAAGACCACGCTTTTGTGCGAACAGGCGGTCCGGAATGCTGATGGATGAAGGAATCGCACCTTTCAGGAATTTTTTGTGAGGGCGTGCGTCCACCAACATATAGTCGTCGCCGTCCGCCAACATTTTGTTCAGGGTTTCAAGTCCTACGGAATAATAAGGGGCATGTTTTTTCCAGTCCGGGAATCCTTTCGCGTAGACTTTGATATTGGTGTAGCCGAGCGCCTGTGCTTTGAAAGCCGACTTGTGGGACAGCGGGCATTTCAGGCCACCACAATAGAATATGAGCAGGGTGCCTTTATCCGAGGGCAATTGGTCGGTCATCTTGTCGAACTGCGATGCGGGGATGCTCACGGCTGTCGGGATGTAGCCTGCCACATACTTGGGTTTGTACGGCCGCGAATCAATGATCATCGCCCCTTTGGGTTTGGGCACCTTTGCGTACTTTGCCACGAGGCTGTAATCCGCTATTGCCGGGTACTTCTTGAAGCTTTTAGCTTCTTCGGCCTGGGATATGGCCGGATACGACGCCAGAATCGCAAGGCACGTCAGCAACGCGCCGAGCATGGAGATGTTTTTTCGTGCAAGCATAACGGCTCCTTGTTGAATGTTCCTTTTCGCGGACGTTCCCATGACGTTCCGCTTCCTCCCTGTTATCCCGTTTCATCGCCTGTAGAGGCGTTTTCCGACTTAACGGAGTCATACCAGAGGCCGTGGTGGTGCCTGGCATAATCTTCAGGAACACTGCCTGTGAACATGGATTTGAATCCTGGTCGTTCTTCCGGGGAAATGGCTGCCATGTATATGTGCACCAGCAATCCGGCAAACACCAACCCTACAGCCACGAAGTGCAGGGTGATGGACCAGCTTACGATCCAGGTGCCCTGTGCCGTGAAGACCTTGTCGGACAGGAACATGATGATGCCCGTTACGGCGATGATCACGCCGCCGACAACGCTTGCCTGTGCAAAAGCCTTTTGCCCCATGTTGTAGAATCCCTGTGCCGGAAGGTCCGGATTCATGCCCAGTTTGCGCAGCACCTTGGGGCCCAGTGTCATGATCACCATTTTTCGAATCATCCAACCCATGTCCCGGGCCGGGGATACCATGAATATTTCCCGCAGGAAGAAGAGTGCTCCACGCGCGTTGATTGCCAGATAGCCCACGAATGCGAATATCCAGATAAAGCCGACGGCCAGATGAATGTTCAACAGGTTGGCTCCGCCGCCGACTAGAGCTCGTAATGTGCGTGGATACCAACTACCCACGGGGTCCAAATCCGGATTGCCGATCAACCCTACGCCTGTAACAAGGAGGATGATCCAACATGCGGCGTTGAACCAGTGCATGAAGATGTCCGAGCGGTCATGCCGCTTGAATTGTCTAGTCATGGTGGTTCTCCTCCTGTTCATGGGAATCTCCGACAAGAAGCTGCCTGCCGAGCATGGCCAGCACGCCCAGCCCGGAAAGGCCGACGATGCCCTTGACCAGTGGGGTGAGCTGTTTCATGGCCGTCATGGATGCCGGAACCACTGCCGGTTCTGTCCAATCTCCGGGAGCGGTCTTGTCCAGGTAGTACATGTTGGGTTTGGTATCTGTAACTTCGTTGACGACCGTGACAATGGGATTTTTACCGCTCTTGAGCAGTTGGTGCGCTTCGGACATGGGGTCGTTGATGTCCCCGAACACGCGGGCCTTGGTCGGACAGGTATCCACACAGGCTGGCGGCAGTCCGGCAGCCCTTCGTTCCGGGCAATAGTCGCATTTGTCCGCCTTGCACGTTTCCGGGTTGCGGTAGCGCGCTCCGTATGGGCAGGCAGGAATGCAATTGCCGCAGCCGATGCACAAGCCCTTGTCTATTTCGACGATGCCGGTTTCCAAATCCTTGTAGGTTGCTCCGGTGGGACATGCGGCAACACAGGTGGGAGTGTCGCAATGCATGCATGCGCCGGGCTGGAAGTGCATGGACGGTCTTGCCGTGCCGGAAAAATCGGGAGCCTGTTCCTTGATCCAGTTTCTGGAAAATGCGCCGGGAACCTTGTTGGCCACCTTGCAGGAAATTACGCAGGCCTTGCAGTCGATACATGCGCCCGAATCGATTACCATGGCGAGTTGCTTCTTGGTCATGCGGGCACCTTCCTTGTTACGGAAACTATGGTTTCATGCATGGAAGCATTGCCGGAGATGGTGTCAAAGCGATCTTCCAGAATGTCCGCGATGCTCGCACCCGAATCCTGAATCAGGCTGAGACCTTTGGAAAGCGGGCCGAATCCCGTGAGCATGTAGACGGTGTCCTCCCGTATTTTTTCTGTGACACGAACCTTGATTTCTCCCTGTCCGACCGCGCTGCTCACCAGCACTGTGTCCCCGGTATCAATGCCCTGCTTTGTTGCGGCAGAGGGGTGAAGCCACAATTCGTTTTCCGGCACCAGTTCATGCAACATGGCATTGTTACAGGTAGAGCCGTGTGTCAGGTAGGCATTGCGTCCGATAACCAGCCGAAAGTGGTTTTCCGGAACAGAGGACGGCGGCGTATACACGGGCATGGGATCTTGGCCCATCTGTTCATACCGCTTGTTGTAGAGTTCGATCTTGTGGCTGGTGGTTTTGTAGATCCTGCCGTCATAAATGCCGTATACCTTACTGGGATTGTAGTAGACCCCGTCCCGGTCCAGTGCGTCCATGGCGTCGGGCAGGCCTCGCAATTGCTGGTCGCGGTATTCGTCCATGGAGAAGTCGAAGTGTTCGCCCAGTTCCAGACGGTCGGCAATGGATTTGAGGATATCGAACACCGGGCGTGTCTTGTAGAGTGGCTCAACCACGGGGTCGCGTTTGACCACACAGGCGCAGGCAACAGAACCCTGCAAGCCCGAGCACGGATCCTGCCGCTCCAGATAACTGGGGGCAGGGAGTACGAGGTCGGCCATCCATGCGGTATCGCTCATGGTGATGTCCACCACGGTCATGAATTCCATTGCCTTGGCCATTTCAATGCTTTTTTTGCGGTTGGGGGCGTTGACCAGCGGATTGGTCTTGTACACGAACCAGCCCTTGATCGGATACGGCTCGCCCTTGAGGACTGCGTCACGAGTGATTACGAATGAACCCTCATGCTCGAACATGCCCGGCACTTTGTGCGCGTCCACGCGATCATCCGGGTTTTCGTCGTACCATGGCGGATCGTAGGGAACGCCCTTGAGACCTACCTGGCGAGCCGCCAACAAACCTCCGGGGCGGTCCCAGTTACCGAGCAGTGCGTTGACCAACGCGAAACTGCGCCGAATTTGCGTAGAGTTTTCATAATCAGAGGTGCGGCGCCCCGGATAGACCATGGATCGGGGGGCGGCTTCAGCCAGTTCACGGGCAATACGCACGATGTCTTCACGCGGTATGCCGCATTGGTCTGCGGCAGCCTGGGGAGTGTATTGGCGGACGTGTTCTGTCAATTTTTCAATGCCAGAGGTCTTTTCCGCAATCCATTCAGGATCGAAAAGTTTTT
>Ga0207831_100457_pt1 | contig 13977 bp, 12 predicted proteins | sample TtanPargueraPR_7_FD_187741 | JGI IMG/M metagenome (GOLD analysis project Ga0207831, IMG submission 187741) | Aerobic enrichment media microbial communities from Bioluminiscent Bay, La Parguera, Puerto Rico - Tt and M1 (2) (SPAdes) | ecosystem: Environmental > Aquatic > Marine > Unclassified ... | reverse complement strand
CCCCCAATAGGTAGGATTCGTCTCATATTCCTCCTCCAATGGACCGCGATAACAGCGGCTATTACGACTCTATTATCCGGAAGATACTACGATCCGGAATGCAGGTCAACCTGAGTATCGATGCGCGTTCTTCCTCGGTAGTTCAATAGCCTCAAATGAGAATCAAGTATGCGACCGCTACACTACCTCTCACCCCACGCTACTTGATCTTGTGTAACATGAGAGCTCTGTAGAGGGACGCTCGTTAGAGTAATGACGGAAGATCTCGTAAACTTGCTGGCGACTCCATAGGCATTCTGCAACCCAAACGAGTTCCATTCCGAGGTGCCCTCGAATCCTCTTAACACCATCCGAGTTACAACCTGAAATATGAAGGATGCATCTCAGACCATGAGCCATGCTTCTCAGACCACGAGCCATGCTTCTCAGACCACGAGCCATGCTTCTCAGACCATGAGCCATGCTTCTCAGACCATGAGCCATGCTTCTCAGACCATGAGCCATGCTTCTCAGACCATGAGCCATACTTCTCAGACCATGAGCCATGCTTCAATGTGCACTGCCAATGTGAGGGGAATCTCGAGAGCGACCATCTCATAGCTGTATCGTCATCTCCCTACAAACTGAGCTGGTGGACCGAAATCCTACAACGAGGCTCAGCCACTTAGAGTTGATTAGTGATCGAGTTTTCAAGGGGTTTCGGATCGAACGTAGGTCTTCCGAACAGGATCGACGCGCACGTGTCCTCGATCAATGGCCAATCTCATCCACTCCTGGATTAATACCGGACTCAAAGGGCATGAGCGCTCCAGTTTCTCCAATCAGCAAGGTCGATCCAGGATCGGGCCTATCCTGTAATCGAATTCATTGAACAAGTTCATTGTTGAACCAGCATGTTCATCTGCTCCAGGCAGAGGCGTCGCACTCGAGGTGCCTGCCATCCGGCTTCTCCCACTACCCTCGGATCCGCTCCCTCGACTTCGCCTCGGAGTAGCCGCGGCTACGTGTGGCGCTCGTGGTCTTACTCTCCTTCTCTGTGTACTATGTGATCTTTCCGCTGGAATCGTATCCGGTGTTTCCGTGAACAGGTTCAGCTGCTTGTTTTTCATTTTCATATCCTCCATTACATGATGATTGTGGATGCCTAGGCACCCAGAGTGACTATTATCACCTTGATTCTTGTGGAGTTACGAGGAGCGATTTAAGGAGGTCGAATTCCTTGAAGAGCAGAATGACCTCGATCGGCGGGTCGAGAAATAAGTTGTGGAATGTGTCTATGAAGTCCCGCAAAAGCCCCTCAAATGAGGGGCTTTTCTGTTATGGGGCATGTTCCGTGCTCCCTGATTCTTCTCGCCCATCCTATCTCGAACACACAGCGCTCGCACTGCATCTACCACATTCAGATACGCTGAAGCTACGCGATGAATAGTGCTGCGACGCCGAGTTCAATCACTTTGGAAATCGCAGCAGCGTCATTCTGGTATCACGCAGTCAGTGAACCTCATTTCATCACAACAAGAATACCCCACCAGAGACCGATACCATAGAAGAAATGGCTGAGAAGGCTGGTCTGCAATGGTTTCAGATGCGACGACCTGCGGCCGCAGCATCCAAATCCCAGTGCGGGATAGACGACGAACAGTGGAAACACAACGGTGGAAGTGCTGAAGCCGACTGCCGCAAGGAAGCTTCGAGGGGACAATCCCAGCCACCAGCAACCGTAGACATAGGCGATGGCAAGCACGATGCCGATCGCGTAATGCCCCGCCATGGCAACGGCCTTCTCCCCCCTGTGTTCAGGCAGTGAACTGATGTTCGCGTGCGCAAATCGTCCATGGAACATGCCCAGGTACCATCGGCCGACCCACGCGCCTTTCGCACCAACCGCGAATCCGAGGCGCCGTGCAATAGTCGTGAGCACATCCATGGTCGCCGTTGCGGCGATACCTGGAATGAGTGATTTCAAAATGGAAATCGGTGGTTCAATGAGCATTGTACTCTTCGGTGGCGACGTTAGACAACCTGGATGAGAAGTTTGCCGAGTTTTTCTCCCGTAAAGAGTCGCTGAAAGGTCTCCGGGAAGGTCTCTAGGCCTGGCACTATTGTCGTTCTATAGCTGAGCGTTCCTGCTGCAAGCCAGCCTCCGATTTCTTCGACCGCACTCTGGTATTGCTCCGCGTAATCGGAGACGATGAATCCCTGCATGCGCGCTCGCTTGACGAGGAGGGAAAGATAGTTTTTCGGTCCTCGCACGGCCTCAAGGTCGTTGTACTGGGAGATGGCCCCACAGAGAACAACCCGGGCTCCTATGCGGAGGTGCGCGAGTGCGGCGTCAAGGATATCCCCGCCGACGTTGTCGAAATAGACATCCAATCCCTCAGGACAGTGTTCGCGAATTCTCTCGCCAAGTGCTTCGGTCTTATAGTTGATCGCCGCGTCACATCCGAGATCCTCGACGAGGTGCCTGCACTTCTCGTTACTGCCTGCGATACCAACGACGCGCCCCGCTCCCCGGATTCCGGCGATCTGTCCGGCAATCGATCCCACGGCCCCGGCGGCTGCGGAAACGAGTACTGTGTCGCCCGGCTTGACGGCACCCACCTCTGTCATGCCGAAATACGCGGTCAGTCCCGGTATGCCAAGTGGCCCGAGGAATGTCGGCAGCGGAGCCACGGTGTCGTTGACTTTTCGCAGCGTGTCCCCTGGCACGAGAGCGTGAGACTGAACGCCGGTATGCCCGACGACCTGCTCTCCCTCCCTGAAGTCCGGGTGCTTTGATGCGATGACCGTGCCGACCCCTCCCGCTCTCATCACTGCGCCGATCGCTACGGGTGGGAGGTACGATTTCGCGTCTCGCAGCCAGCCACGCATCGCCGGATCGATCGAGATGAAGGCTGTTTCAACGAGGACTTCGCCGTCAGACGGCCCGTTGATATCGTTCCAGCCCATGTCCCAATGCGTTCGAGCGGGCATCCCATCCGGGCGGCTGGCAAGACGAACCTGGAAGGTGTGTTGCGCGCACATCGCTCAATACTCCATGTTGACTGTTCACAAGATCTTTCTACTCTGCTGAGTCGTCCGCGTGATTCCATATTACGCATCACCAGCTTTACGGCAAAGGCTCCCGCTCACAGGTCTGGTGTGGCATTCAATTCTGTGAGAGCTTCGATGAGTCGCCCAATCGTTGTTTCGTCGGAAAAGGGGAAATTCGATCCGAAGCGGATCTGTTCGCAATCTACCAGGTGATTGAGTCCGAACAGGGTGAAACGCGGTCCGATGTCCGCGGTGTCGTAGGAAACGGATTTGACAAGATCCAGGCCGCTGTTTCGCTTCGTTACCAGGTCGATAATAATGCGTCCCCAGCGAAGCTTCTTGCCGTTCGTATAGTGAAGTTTACCGATCCTCTCCGCGAGGAAAGGCACGACACCACCCGCGCCGGCAAATACCCAGCGGATGTCACGAAAGCGTTCGAACGCGTGGCTGTACACCAACCGTGCGAAGGCCCGGGATACATCCGTTGGATACTCCACAAAAGGATTTGCACCATCGTGATCTTCTATGCCCGGACGGTCGCTTGCATGGACAAGAACCATTGATCGTCGATTGTTGAGTTCAGCCAGGATCGCATCGTACTCCGGATCACCCAGGTAGGCGCCTCCCACATTCGAAAAAAGGATCACGCCGTCAAGCGCAAGAACATCCAGGGCGTAAGCGATCTCGCTGACCGAGGCCTTTACATCAGGGAAAGGAATACACGCAAATGCTCCGAACCTTTCCGGATGCGAAGCCTTGATCTGAGACGCGTAAGCGTTGACGGAGCGCGCCACCTCACGATCACAGCCTGTGGGAGACGGCACGGAAAGTATTGCCTTCTCAATGCTCATCGTCTCCATCATGTCGAGGGAGGAATCGGGAGTCCAGTCCGGTACGGTACTCACATCGATCCCGCTCCGTTTCAGGGCTTCGATATAGACTGGAGGCAGCATGTGGTGGTGAACATCGGTGTTTGCTGTTGGCATGAGATACCTCCTTTTATGCAAATCTGGGGAACAGGGGCAGAGCGTTGTCTCGATCGACCAGTCTGTGCTGTGCCTCACTGAATCCGTTGAACGTCGATACCGCCCTGGTTGTCAGACGTGAATCAATCGGGGTAACCCAGCCGGAGTCGGTGCCGAACAGAATATGCTCGACGCCTGCGAACTCCTTCACTGTTTCCAGGTGAGCCTCTCCGGGCTGAGCCGTGTCGAAGTAGAGTCGCCTCAGTAATTCGAGACCTTCGTCGATATCGACGGGAGCGATCAGCGATCGATCGAGTGCCGGCCATGCTGTACCGTTCAGAGCCGCGCCCGCCGCGATTCGCTCTGCCAGAAAGGGCACCGCTCCGCCGCCATGGGCCAGAATGAAGCGTATCTTCGGATACCTCGCAAGTGTTCCCGAAGTCAGCAGGTTGGTGACGGCTCGTGTCGTCTCCAGCGGACGTTCGAGTATGGGTGTCAAAATGGCGTATCGGTCCTCCATGACCAGGTGGTCGTCCGGATGCACGAAGACCACCGCCTCCCGGCGGTCCAGCTCGGTAAATATCGTTTCGAATCGGGGGTCACCGAGATAGATCCCCTGATAGTTGGTCAGGAGGCCCACGCCGTCGAGACCGAGCGTGTCGAGAGAATGTTCGATCTCTGCAAGCGCTCCCCCCACGTCCGGCAAGGGCAATGCTGCAAATGCTCCAAATCGCCCGGGATACCTTGAGATGAGCTCAGCGCTGTATTCATTGGTCACCCGGGTAAGTTTACGCGAGAACGCATCATCCTTGAAATACGTACCGGGCGTGGACATCGAAAGTATGGCGGTGCGGATGCCGTTTCGGTCCATGACCTTCAGCGCCTTCTTCGGCGACCAGGAGGGAAAGTCCACAGCCGGCGTGCCCTTGATTCCAAGAGTGGCCAGAAGAGAGACGTACTCCTCAGGTATGAGATGGTTGTGTATATCGATGCGGTTTGTCATAACGACCTCTTTGAGCTTCATGAATACCTGAAACATTGCGGGTCTCGAGCCAGCATGGGAACAGCGTCATTCAACATGTTATAGATGCACTGCGGCCGGAGACGCCGGCTCCCGCTGTAACAGGAACATATCGTGAAAGAATGCGGACAGTCGCCGGGTTCCCGCCGCCGGGGCAATCATATCTCGCGACAGAACCGTTACGAAAAACTCGATCGGTCCGTAGATATGAACAGGGGTGCACAGCCGCAGCAGCCTCAACACTGCCGTTGTGATCCACATCGGTATGCTGACAATGTTCGCCGGTTTATCCGATGCTTCGAAGGCCATGGCGGCAATGTCCCGATGCGTGAGACAATCAGGACCACCGACCGCAATCTCCTCCGTCCCGTTTTCCATGGCGTCCACAGTCACGGAGGCAAGGTCCGCACCGTGGATCGGATTCACGCGCGTGCTCCCTTTCCCGAAAACATACGCCCTGCCCTTTTCCGCCATGCGCAGGTATTCCTGCATGTCGGAGAAAAAGCCATTCGGATAGACAATGGTGTATGGGATTCCGGACTGCTTCAGGCATGCCGCGAAACGCGCTTTTGCCTTCACGATGGATAGTTCCTGCATGTCATCACCCGCAGTGAATACTGAGACGTAGACGAACTGCTCCACCCGCTCTTTTTGCGCCTCCGAAAGGAGATTCCTGTTTCCCCCGTAGTCGACATCCATGTAGGTGAATCGATCCTTCTGTTTCGTGATTCCGACCGAGGAGATCACGATATCGATATCCCTGCACACGCCTTCAAGCGTATCGGCGTCGGTAATTTCACCGACAAAGATCTCATCGATATACGGCTTGAGGTGTCGCAGCCTGTCCGCGTTTCTCGTGAGCGCGCGAACCCGGTATCCCCGCTCGTGCAGTTCCCTGACGAGGTAACCTCCCAGATATCCTGTCGATCCGGCAACCAGTACGTGTTTCATTGCTTGTTTCCTTTTCCATTTCGTGATTTCAACACCGCCAGCCACCCCAGTCGGAAGGAACAGTACACTCATGTATCCTGAATCCACACCGTGCGATTCACCAGGCCGTAGTCACGCAGCACGCGCATCAGCTGCGACCCCGCATGTGAGTCCTCGTTCGCCGAGTGTTCGTAGGAATGTTCAATGTGAACGGAGAAATCAGACTGCATGTGGTATCGCGTGTACACGCGGACGGATTCATTCCCCATCGATGCGTTGATCTCATTCGCGAACTGAATCAGCTCCGTTCGCATCTGCTCGTATCCGGCAGCGTGTGATCTGACTTCGATGATTTCAAGGAATTTCATGACTGATCCTTGCGTGTTGTTTCCTCACCCAGGGACATGCCAATCCCGTGCCAAACGTGATTATCGCTGAAAATGATGTACTTAGGATCAGACGAGCTTCGGATTTCGCTACATACGACAATCAAATTGCCATATTTGACGATATTGAGTATTATCGTCATATATGGCAATACTGTATGCACGATCATGGAGGACAGCATGGATGAGAACGTATTCTTCCGTGAGATCACGATGCGAATATGCAGTCACCTGGAGATTGAGGAAGGCCTGCATTCCTGCATGCAGTATCTCGCGCAGCATATGCCCGCGGACAGGATATACCTCGAGAGGTACGAGCCGGAACTCAGCAGCATGCGGGTCGTCGCCTGCGCAACAGCGGAGCGGGGAGAAATCATGGATGTGCTCGTGCCAGTGACGCAGTTTGCGAGTGCCGCGCTGGGGAAGCTCGCCGAGAGCTGGCGCGCCGGAGAACTTCCATCCGTGTTCGTGGTGAATCGGCCGAATGAGGAACCGGTCACACGCAGCATGCTCACTGCGCTCGACCTCCCGATGAGCTCGGCAATGAGCCTTCCGCTGATATCACATGGAAAGGTGCTCGGTGCGCTCGCGCTTCTCGCCGAGGGAAATGACCGATACTCGGATGAACACGCGCGGCTGTATTCGCTCCTGAAAGATCCGTTTTTCATCGCCATGTCGAACACGCTCAAGCACCGGGAAATCCTGCTACTCAAGGAGCTGCTCGCGGACGACAACCGCTACCTGCACGGAGAGCTGCGACGGATTTCCGGGGAGGAAATCATCGGAGCGAATTTCGGCCTGCGCGATGTGATGATGAAAGTCCGGCAGGTTTCCACGCTCGACAGTCCGGTCCTGCTTTCAGGAGAGACCGGTGTCGGGAAGGATGTCATCGCCAATGCCATCCACTACTCCTCTCCGCGAAACGAAGGTCCATTCATCAGTGTCAACTGCGGCGCCATTCCCGATACCCTGATCGACAGCGAACTGTTCGGCCATGAAAAGGGCGCGTTTACGGGAGCCCTTGCACAGAAGCGCGGACGATTCGAACGAGCCGACCACGGGACGATATTCCTTGATGAAATAGGCGAACTCCCTCTCGCCGTGCAATCCCGCCTTCTGCGCGTGCTTCAGCAGCGGGAGATCGAACGGGTCGGGGGAAGCAGCACGATCAAACTGGATATTCGGATCATCGCGGCAACAAACAGGGACCTGCGGGAGATGGTGCGGGCGAAGGAATTCCGGGAAGATCTCTGGTACCGTCTGAATGTGTTCCCCATCGAAATCCCTCCCCTGCGCGACAGACGCAGCGACATCCCCGAACTCGTGCATCATTTCATGAAGCAGAAAGCGCGCGAACTGAAGCTGCCGGCCGTCCCGCCGCTCGCGTCCGGTACCATGGAAAAACTCAATGCGTATGACTGGCCGGGGAATATCCGTGAACTGCAGAATCTTGTCGAGCGAGAGCTTATCCTCTATCCCCGGGGGCCAATCGCATTCGATCAATTGACTCCGGAACCGGTGTCGGAGGCAGCGCGCGATCAATCGACAGAACCGGGAACGGTGACGAACCTCGACACCGTGATCTCCAGCCATATCAGGCACATCCTTCAGCGAACGGAAGGTAAAATTCACGGTCCGGGGGGCGCTGCAGAACTGCTCGGTATCAATCCGAGCACATTGCGGAATCGCATGAAAAAACTGGACATCCCGTTCGGACGGCAGAATGACCTTGATCGCTAAAGGAGACTCACTCCCATGTTCCCGGGGTAAGATATTCCCCGGAGAAACCGTCATGTACCGTGTGCTTGCCCGGCTCTGACACTACATCCGTCGTATACCGGCCAGCTTTCTCTGGATGCTTTTTCTGAACCTGTACTTCGGATACCCGACAACAAGCGAAGTGATAGCCTTGTTCTCTTTCGGGATTCCATATCGTTCCCGCAGGGTTTTGGACCTGTCCACGACAGGAGGGACAAGACCAATGACGGTGCTACCGAGTCCGAGGGACTGAGCAGCCAGCATGGTGTAAGTACACACGATGTGGGCATTCTCTGCATAGGACAATGCGCTGCGAGCAGTTGATCATTTTTCTCATCCTCGACAGGGACTTTATTGAACACGCGAACGCTGCGTCGGCTCTTCAGAAGAGCGAGAAATTCAGTGTAAGACATCTGCGATCCTGGCAGATCGTTGAATTCCTCCACCTGCATCTGCGGCATGGTGAGAGCTTCATTGGGACAGACTGCGACGCACTGACCGCAGCAGATGCACGCATCGGCACGCGTATGCACAGTAGCTGCAATGCCATCCACGATCTCCAGCAGACCTTCAGGGCATATCTCAACACAGATGCCGTCACCACGGCAGGCCGCCGGCTGAACCAGGTGTACATTTTCTGTCATGACTTGGATTCCGTATTAAGAAGGAATACAACCAAAATACCGGATCCTGTCAAGGACCGCGATAGATTGCAGGTTGCAGCCACGCCGCAGGTTCGAGGGGATTACACGCAGAAGGCTGTGTTCAATAACATTCTCAGCTGCTCGATCTCAGCAAACATCCACTTCATCTCCACAGGCGGATCGACGCATAAGTTGCGGAATGAGGCTATGAAGTCCCGCAAGCCCCTCAGAAGAGGGGCTTTGCCTATTCTGACATTGCTGACACTCCGGGGCGTAATGGAACTGTCAAACGTCGGACGACCGAGTACCCCTGCGACGGAGCAGCAGCAGTACAGAGATCAGACCAATTACGACCAGAATGATGACGAGCTCCGTGAAGCGCGAGCGCAGCGGGTACCAGGGATCGAGAATTTCCAAAACGGCTTCCTGCACTTCGTAGATGTCTTTTCGTGCGGAGGCATAGTTTTCGCCTCCGCTGAGAATCGCGTTGACATTGCAGAGGATGACATAGCCCGTTCGGCGGGAGGGATTGTATCGTGCAAGACACTGATAGCCGGGAGCTGAACCGCCATACCCGTACCATCCCCCCCTGAAGGGATGCAGGCCCAGACCATGCCCGCTTCTCTGCATCTCTTCACAAGTCCGGAACACCACCTTGAAATCTGTCACCGCTTCACTCATAAGTTGCACTGACGCGGTGGATAACAGCTGAACGCCATTGTGCCGTCCATTATTCTGCAATGCAAGAAAGAAATGCGATAAATCGTCAGCAGTGCAGCGCATGAAGCGCCCATGTCCGTCCCACAGCGGCAGGAGAAGGTTGCGCCCATCGATGCGCGTGTACGGGGCCGCATGCCTCCCTGGAAATTCTTCAAGCAGGAATCCGGAGCTGCCCATCCCGAGTGGCGTGAAAATATGTTCTCTCACCCAGGACTCATAGCTCTGTCCCGCAGCCCGGCGGACGATGATGCTGAGCAGAGGATACGCGGTCACAGAATAGAAATAGGCCTTCCCCGGCTTGCTGCGCCAGATGCTGTGGCTGTAATTCTTCTCCCCAGGCACCAGCGCGGCTTTCATGAATTCCTCCAGGGGCATCGTGAGAATGTAATGCGGAGGAGTGGGACGGTATTCCGGTGAGAAGGTGGCTCGGGTATCCCAGCCGAATTGATACCGCGCATCACCCAATCCTGAGCGATGGGAGAGCAGCATGCGGACGGTAATAGGGACGTCCGGGAAGTCGGGATGTCGCAGCTTGAACGGCAGATAAAGACTGACGTCATCTTCCAGATGAAGCTTTCCGCTCTCACAGAGCATCATCACCGCGACCGCGGTGACCACCTTCTGAACCGATGCGATCATGTATACATGCCGCATCGATGTACCGTCACCAAACGCGCGGGACCAGATGATGCTGTCATCAGAGAAAACCGACACCTGCATGGATGGTGCCAGACCATCACGTACCACCCCAGGGATCGATGCATTCAGTTTGGAAACAACAGAGGGCACATCAGGCTGATCGCTTTGGCATGACGACAGACAGAGAATAATCAGAATGCTGTAGCAGGTTAGCCAATTCATCCGACGTACCTCGTTTGGTTGACTGATTCTACTGAAATGTCAGTGGAAAATCTACTTTTTTTGCCTCGTAACAGGACCTGGCGGCACTTGTCCACATGGTGCTTTCCTCGTTTATCATTTGCCAAGGTAGTCATCTCTGATCTTGTTGCTTATGCTTGAAGAATCCGGAAATGCTGGTACTACCTAAATAAATGCAGTTTCCAGAAGATTCCTCAGTTGCTCCAACTCGCTGAAGATGAGAATCATCTCAACCGGTGGATCAATCAATAAGTTGCGGAATGAGGCTATGAAGTCCCGCAAAGCCCCCAGAGGGGGCTTTGGAAATAAGGGAATAGGGAAAGACACACTCGTCCCTCTGTATATCCACTGCCAGCTTGCAATCAGCCCTCTACCGCAAGACCACCATCTTTTTTGTCAGCCGTTGATCGCCCGTGATCAGGCTGTAGAAATAGACGCCAGAGGGTAGTTCTGCAGTGTTGAGTTGCACCTGATGCGAGGATGCCTCTTTGAAAGAGCCATCGAGCAGCCGCTTTACCTCACGGCCATAGAGATCTGTCACGACGAGTGAGACAATCTGAGGTTTCTGTAGAGTGTACTGGATCGTCGTCGTGGGATTCGGGGGATTGGGGAAAACCGGTTCGAGCCGTGTCGCTGTTGGCAGCAGGTGATTCGGGGTGTCAATACCAACAGTTCCGGAATAGCGAAACGCGATGACTCCTTCGCGGCCCAAGGCAGCATACACGAGTCCGTCAGTGCCGACTGCAAGTTTGTTTACACTGCTGCCGGTGACAATATGTGCGGTATTGATCAATTCAGATCCGGTGAACTGAAACGCACGTAATCCCAGTGTTCCGCATCCCGTGAACACTGTCCCGTCCGGTCCCACGGTAACGGTGTAGCCTGTGATGTCACTATGTGCCCGTTCGCTGAATTCGTGGCCATTCCATGCATACGCAGTCAGCCCCAGATGGCCGTTGACCAAGTACACTGTATGATCATCTCCAACAGCTACGCCTCTCGGATTATCCCCGACATTGACAAATGCCCCGGCACCAAAGCTGAATCCGTCATAGTGGCGAGAATTGAGACCGACGTCTCCATGCTCCCAATAGTCCCATTTCGCTGTGAAAAACACGGCATGTTCACTGTTGACGGCGATTCCGTTGACGATCCCGCCCACGTCCCGATGTGCCGTGTTCATCAGTGTGCTATCACGATGTGTGAATGCATACAGTCCATCGGCACCGTATGCCAGGAACACATGGTCACTGTCGCTCACGGTGACGGCGTATGCCCCTGTGTCGCTGTCAGGGATCCGGCCCGTACGTCGAAATACCGATCCATCGAATCTGTAGGCACGCAGCCCGCTGCATTTCTTATGGTTCGTTCGGTTTGCCAGATACACTGTGCCAGCCGATCCCACGGCGACGTCTTCAGCCCAGTCACCGTCGTTGACGTATGCCACGCGTGAAAATGTATCATCCTCACGACGGAGTGCCTGGAGGCCACCGCGAGCACAGGCAAGGAACACTGTTCCGTCATCATGAACGTCCACGGCGAGGGCTTCTCCACCGACTGCCGTCACCGCGAGGCGTGTGAGCTGGCCATTGTCATAACCATACGCAACGAGACCTCCTTCGTATGACGCAAGAAAAAGCGTACCATCCGGTCCAGTCACGGTAGCCCTGGCCCATCCGCCGACATTATCGCTGGATGTGACGCGCAACTCTCCATTGTCGTACAAACAGACAAATAGTCCAGTTGATCCGGCAGCAACGAGGACCTTTCCATCCGCCGCAATTCCGACAGAATGGATATTGTCAACGCGGACATAACCGCATAATTCATATCCATTGTTGCCGGCTCGGTAAGCGGCGAGACCGGCGTGGTCAATCGCAATGTAGACGATCCCGTCCGGGGATACAGCGACTGATCGTGGTCGCGTCATGTTTCCCGCGAGGAGCTCCGTGTGCGTTTGTTCGACCAGTATTGCATCCACCCAGCGGTAGCTTCGCATCTCGTCGTACGCGCTCAGGGCATGTATGGTACCATCGGGTGCGACTGCGACGTCATCGCAATTCTTCAACACCGAGGTATCTACCTGATGTATCTCTTCGAAAGAGTCATTCTCCAGTCTATAGACAGCTAAACCATGTGTTCCCCTTGCGACATAGATTCGGTCCTGGAGATCCACGGTCATCCCGATCGTATGACCATCCAGCTCCAACTTTGATAGGATCGAAAACACTCCATCTTCAAATCTGTAGGCTGTGATACCGGTGAAATACGAGCTTGCGATGATGGTGCCGTTGCCCATCACCTCGACGTCCATTGGATTGCTGACATACCCTGGCTCGCGATCGTCGGGAAGAGACGTCCTTCCGAGAGGGATGAATTTATTACCATCGAAGTGATACGCGGACAACCCACGGTACTCATCGACTGAAAAGACTGTGCCATCAGAGCCGACTGTAACATCCCCGACGGCACCGATCTCGCCTCCCTTTGCGACCATGGTGAAAGTGTGTGGCAACTGTGCACAGGCTTCGATAGCGTGGATTGCGACGAAAAAGGCTATCAAAATCATTTTTCTCATCATCTCATCTCATGGCATATCAAGATTGGTGCGACCGCGCTCCTTCCTTGGTCGCATATATTTCAAAGACTTACTGCTCATTGCAGAACAATCAAGAAAGAAGCCGTTCCTCACTCAGGATGAGACTGATCCTTATACGAGTGTAGACAAGATACATAGGCCCAGGGTACATGTATGTCATGGATTTGTCATTTGTGAATGATGTCAGCACCTCCGTGGAGATAACAGCGTGTCTGAGAGTACGGGTGAATTTCTGAGCGTATTACTGTAGTAAGCTTGGCCGAACAGTTGCACGGTTGCGCGACAGGTGCTGGAATGAAGCAGGAACGTATTGTGCGCGTTTCGAAGCACGTGGAGTGCCGTCGAGCATGTACCTGTTTATCCTGCAGCCAGCAGTGCTTTCAGCTGGTCCAATCCGTTGAAGACCAGCCTCATCTCCACCGGCGGATCGAGACACACGTTGCGGAATGAGGCTATGAAGTCCCGCAAGTCCCAGAAAGCTCCTCAGATGAGGGGCTTTTGTCTTAAGGTTAGAATACCGTCCCCCACAGCGTTATCTCGATCTTCTTACAGTTCCCATAGCTTACTGATCGGCGCAGCGAGAATATTCTGTGTGCCGAGAGGGAGAACATCCTTCCCGTCATAGAGCAGCATTCCTCCCTGGAAGTGCTTGCCGCAGCGCGCGGCCAGCAGTTCAAGGCCTCTGACATCCTTTCGGTGCATGGCACTCGAAGCCTTGACCTCTATTCCCCAGGTCTTCTTTCCGCGAGTGATGACCAGATCTACCTCCTTCCCGTCCTTATCACGGTAGTGCCAGAACCGAAGATCCGAGTCTGTCCATTCTGCCTGGGCCATGATCTGCTGAACGACGAAAGACTCGAGAAGATGGCCCATTCGTTCCCGCTGTTCAAACCAGTCTGCTGCCGTGAGGTCGGCCAGTGTTGCCGCGAGACCGCTGTCACAAACATGAATCTTCGGAGTTTTGATCAACCGATGTCCGGGACTGTTGTGCCATGCCGGGAGTCTCCGAACGAGGAAGAGACGCTCAAGCACTGCGATATAG
>Ga0207831_100456_pt1 | contig 14005 bp, 8 predicted proteins | sample TtanPargueraPR_7_FD_187741 | JGI IMG/M metagenome (GOLD analysis project Ga0207831, IMG submission 187741) | Aerobic enrichment media microbial communities from Bioluminiscent Bay, La Parguera, Puerto Rico - Tt and M1 (2) (SPAdes) | ecosystem: Environmental > Aquatic > Marine > Unclassified ... | reverse complement strand
CACCGTGTACAGTCCGATTTCGAAACGATCAGGGGGAGGAAGGTGCTGCGCGGTCCCGCGCGCGGCAAGCAGAACAAAAAGCAGGAAGAGAAGGATTGTTTTCATCCGTGAATCCGTGGTGTTGAACGTCAGCACGGGAAAAATACCCGCGGACGACATGCGCGGCAAGACGCGGCGGCATGGACGGGAACGCGACCCACTCGCGGGATGTTCGTGAACTATACGCACTTTGCACGCAACTGGAATGGGACGCCAACACATTACACGCACCGTGGAACTGCTGCTTCTGTATGCACTCCTCCCCGTTCTGCTGACGCTCATTCGCGACACCGCAGGAGATCTGATCATTCCCATCCTCCTGCTCGTCGGAGCTGTCATGCTCATCATGCTGTTCCGTTCACCTGAATTCGACCGGGACCGGCTCTGGAAGCGCCGTCCGGACAGGCATGCGCTCGGACGTATTTTCCTTCGCTGGCTGGGAGGGGGTCTCGTCTTGACCCTGGCAGTTTTCGTGTTTACGCCGGAGAATCTCTTCCGCTTCCCGCGGGAACGGCTGGATATGTGGATTGTCGTCATGCTCGCGTATCCCCTCCTGTCAGTGTATCCCCAGGAGATCATCTTCCGCGCATACTTTTTCCACCGCTACCGCGGATTGTTTCCGACCAGGACGACGATGATTCTCGCCAGCGGGGCCGGCTTTGCTCTGGGGCATCTTCTCTTTCTCAACTGGATTGCCCTGCTCCTCTCGTTCGCCGGCGGGCTGCTCTTCGCCTATACGTACACCCGGACGGATTCGATCCCGGCGGTCGCACTTGAGCATGGACTGTGGGGAAACACCATCTTTACAATCGGACTCGGATTGTATTTCTACGGCGGAGCGATCAACTGAGCAGACAGTGTCCGCACCGGTGCAGTACCACCTCCGGCATCAATGCGCCTGCGGACGTCCGTGCCGGCCGTTGAAGCGCAGTTCGTAGAGGTCCAGGCGGCGGTCCTTGAGCGTTCGCACGCTCCCGAATTCATGCAGTTCCTTGAGCAGCTCCAGATCCACGTCGGCGATGATGGTCATCTCCGTGTTCGGTGTCGCCTCAGCCTTGATCGAATTGGTCGGAAAGGCGAAATCCGATGGTGTAAAGATGGCTGACTGGGCGTACTGCACGTCCATGTTGTTGACCTTGGGCAGGTTGCCGACACAGCCCGCGATGGCGACATAACATTCGTTCTCGATGGCGCGGGCCTGCGCACAGCGGCGCACGCGGTTGTAGCCATTCTGCGTGTCGGTGAGGAACGGGACGAAAAGAATCTGCATTCCCTGCTCGCCGTAGAATCGCGCCAGTTCGGGGAATTCGACGTCATAGCAGATGAGGATGCCGACCTTTCCCGCGTCCGTGTCGAACACCTGCACGCGATCGCCGCCGGTGATGCCCCAGGCATCGACCTCCGACGGCGTGGGATGGATTTTCCGGTACTCGTCCCATGTGCCATCCCGCCGGCAGAGATAGGATATGTTGTACAGCCTCCCTTCCTCGACGAGCGGCATGCTGCCGGCGACGATGTTGACGTTATATGACACCGCGAATTCGACGAATTTGTCGCGCAGCGGTTCCGTGTGCTCGGCAAGTCCACGAATCGCCTTCGCTTCGCCAAGATGATTGTAATCGGCCATCAGCGGCGCGTTGAAGAGTTCGGGGAAGAGAATGAAGTCCGACTGATAATCGCTGACGGCATCGATGAAATAGTCCATCTGGTCCACGAGCACGTCGAAACTTTCGAAATGCCGCATCTGCCACTGCACCACGCCGATGCGCACCACCGGTTTCGGGCCCTTGATGAGCTGCGGCTTCTCCTCGTAGTAGATGTTGTTCCAGGCCAGCAGCACCGCGTAGTCCATCGATTCGGGATCCCCCACGAGGTAGTCTTTCAGCACTTTCCGCACGTGGAAATCGTTGGACAGCTGGAAGGTCAGCGTGGGATCGTAGATTTCCTTGAGTTTCACCTTCTCGATGTACTGCCGCGGAGTCATCGAGCCAGCATGCTGCGCGTACTTCGGGATGCGTCCGCCGAGGACGATGGCGCGCAGATTGAGATTTTCGCACATCTCCTTCCGGGCATCGTACAGCCGGCGCGCAATGCGCAGACCGCGGAATTTCGGGTGCACGAACACCTCGATGCCGTAGAGCACATCGCCGTCCGGTGTATGCGTGTCAAAGCTGTAATTGCCTGTGATCTGGCGGTAGGTGTGGCTGTCGCCGAAGCGGCTGTAATCCACGATGATCGACAGCGCGCTCGCGACGACCTTTCCATCGATCAGAACGCAGAGCTGTCCCTCGGGAAATATCTCCAGCAGCCGACGGATGTCCTCATGCGTCCAGTGCAGTTCCTCGTTGCCGGCATAGACTTCGTCCATCGCCGCCTTGAGATCGAGATAGTCTTCGAGGTGCAGATTGCGCAGCTCGATACGTGGTTCGCTTGATGTTCGCGTGTCACCTGACATATGTTTCCCTCTATCTGTATCACTTCCTCATTCTTTTCAACGGCGATCAAAACGTTTTCGTGCCGCTCGTCCCTCTGCACCCCTCTCCCCTGAATGTCCGCACGCCTCGGTCGCCGCGTTCACATCGGTCACCATGTTCACATCGGTCACCATGTTCACATCAGCCACCAGATATTCAGAAGGCCGAGCAGCGGGGCGAGGATGATGATGACATAGGCGACAGTGCGCCGGAAACCCTCGACATGCCGAAGACCTGCAAGTGCCAGAACCAGTGCGGCAACCGACGTCATCACGGTGATCATTTGTCGCGCGCCGTATTCCCGGAGCCACTCCGGAAACATCAGGTCATATTGCTGCTTCGCCTCGGTAAGGGATGCCGTCGTCGAAGCGATGATGATCCATCCCAGTGTGGAATAGAGCACGAACAGTACCAGAAGTCCGGCCACCGTGACCATGCCGCCACGGAAAATATACGATGTCTGCTGCTGCGTCATCATACCTCCATCTGCTCAGGATGTTTCCGGACGCGGGAGTCCGGCGAAAAGGTCCTCCACAGGCGGATCGCAGTTCTCACGATAGAATTCAAACGGGATGGCGCGTCCGACCTTCTCAACCACACCTGACTCTTCGATCGTCTGCTGATAGGTTTCATAGCATCGCAGGCAGGATGTCATCATGGCGATATCCGCGTCATCGAGAGGGACCACGCAGTCGATTTCCTCGTCGGTGGAATGCTTCAGGCGGATGCCCTGCTCGAGAAACACCGGTTCGCCGCTGTCCTGCAGCGTGAGCATGGCAAAGCGCCGCAGCCAGGTGGCGCCCTCCTCCCGGAGTTCGAGAAACAGCCGCTTGACGACAGCATGGGCGACGAGATGATCGTGAAAGCCGCTGATGCCATGCACCGCATAGGTGACGATCACTTCGGGCTGAAGTTGAAGGATATGCGCCCCTGTGGCGCGCTCGAGTTCGCGCGGATCCATTTCCTTGAGTCCGCTGTCGGGATAGTCCCAGACCGTCATGGATGTCAGTCCGAGCGTCTTCTCCACCGCAAGCATTTCACGGTAACGGACCTCGCCCATCTCGTCGATGCTCAGTCCCAGCCGGTGCCGCTGTTTCGTCGCCCCGCCGCGCGTCCATGTCAGCAGGTGCACCTCGTGTCCCGCCCCGAGCTGCTGGTGCATCACCGCCGCGGGACCGAACGACTCATCATCCGGATGGGGAAAAATGTATAGTATTCGCATATGTGATCAGAGCTTATGAATGAAGATTGCATAGTACTGATTTCGAAAGACATAAGGCAATCCGTCCGGATGCCACACGGAAAAAATATATAAATATTTTCGGATTTTATTGACTTTAGACGGCGGTTTTCGTATGTTTTTCGCCCTCTCCACCAAAAATATCCACCACCCATGAGGAGGTCTCCTGTGATACGCCTAGTTTCACAGAAGGGACGGGTACTTTCCGTCCGCGGACAACCGTGGATCGTCACGTCTCTTCTTGTCCTGCTTCTGTTCGCTGCGGGCGAAGCACGGGCACAGCAATCCCCGCGCAGCATTGTCAATCCCGCCGGCGAGAGCCATACGTCGCATCGGTCGTCACTGTCATGGACACTCGGCGACATCGCCGCCGGATACTATCTCACCCCGGAGATACAATACCGTGAAGGCTTTCAGAGCACACCGCTTCGCGTAACGGGCGTCGATCCCCTTCCGCTCGCATGGGATGTCAATGTCTATCCGAATCCAACGGATGCAGTCCTGACCGTCGCTTTCGGCGAGGAGCATCCGGCCTGCGTCCTGCGACTGCACGACCTGACCGGCCGCGAACTGCAGCAGATCGACGCCGCCGCAAACGCTCAGCGGCTGGAACTGCGCCTGGATGACCTCCCGGCAGGATCATATCTGCTCCGGATTCAGGACATCCACGGGGAACGGAATGCCACCTATCAGATACGGAAGACGCGCTGAACCCATACGCAACAACCGACGATCCCAATATTCATAACTCAGAATTGGAAACAGTGAGAGAAGAGGAATGAAGCACATACTCACAACACTTGTCCTGTGTATCGGACTGAGCGCCCCCGCGATGGCGCAGGCGCCGTCCGCCATGAACTATCAGGGAGTCGCCCGCGACGCGAGCGGAGCGCTCCTGCAGAACACCGACCTGTCCCTGCGGCTCAGCATCCTGCGCGGGAGCGCTGATGGAGAGCGCGTGTATTCCGAGACACACCGGGTGCGCACCGACGCCGCGGGACAGTTCTCCCTCCGTCTCGGCGAAGGCGAAAATCCAACCGACGATTTTTCGATGATCGAATGGTACAACGAGTACTTCTGGCTGCGCGTGGAAATGGACGAGCGCGGCGGTTCCGATTACGCCCTGCTCGGCACCTCGCAGCTTCTGAGCGTTCCGTATGCGTTTTACGCCGTCCAGGCAGGCAGTCTCGCTCCGTCGAATCTCGATGCGGCGCCGATCGGCAAACCCTCGCAGGTCTGGCACCTGACGGGCAACCGCGGTACCGATCCTTCGCAGGACTTCATCGGCACCACCGACGATGTCGACCTCGTCATCCGCACCGACAACGTCGAACGCCTGCGCCTGACCTCCAGCGGCAGCATGGGACTCGGCACCTCCACTCCGCAAAGCGCTCTCGACGTCAATGACAACATCACCGTCGGCGGCACCTACGCCGGCACATATGCGGCTCCCGTCAACGGTGCGATTATCGAGGGACAGACTGGTATCGGCACATACAATCCGGCCGGGAAATTGACCGTCAAGGGACAGGGCAGCGACGGAACAATCCGGGTCTGGCCTGAAACCTCAAACCACGAGACCAGCATTGGACTTTACAGCGACCCCGCTGGCACGACCACTCCCTGGATCATGGGCCATGGAAGCTGGAACAATGCCGGTGATTTCATCATTGGTCACTCAACACCAAAAATCCTTGTCCAGCAAGACGGGAAGGTCGGAATCGGGAGAACGAATCCTGAGTACCTGCTTGATGTCAACGGCGATGTAAAGATTCGTGGCCACATCGATATCACAGGAAATACGAATATCGGAGGAACACTGGATGTGGGCGAGACCGTTACCGCTCACAGCGATCTCGATGTTGAAGGAATTCTCACCGTCAAAGATCAGACCAATTCAACCTCGAAAGACAACGGCAGCATGGTTCTCGAGGGAGGCGCAGGGATTGAGAAAAACCTCCATGTCGGTAAGGATCTTGAAGTCGGTGAAGATGCACACATTCTCGGAAATGCAATCATCGATGGGACACTTGACGTGAAAGGTAAAAGTACTTTCGGTCTTTTCGAAGTCTCCGCTCAGGGGAATCTGACATTCAACAGTCAGCTTGATGATGGAAAAAACCACGTTGCCTTATTCGGGAACAGCGCTGACGAAGATGATGCGGACGGAATCGCGATAAAAGTCGGGAAAACCGGGATAAACAATAGCAGCAACAACTATATCACATTCTATGATGGTGATAATGATATTGTTGGGCGTATTGAGGGATATAAGCATGAGGGTAACGTATATCTCTCTGAATTGCAGAGCATGTTCCTTGATGTCTCTGATTTCCTGAATTTATTCCAAATCGAGCTATTTACGTTTGACGAAAACTTCATTGATTGGGATGAAGGCTCTTTACCAGATGTCTGGCCACCAGGTCTTAGTGCTGGCTCCCTGCCGAGCTTGGATATTACTGGTTCACCAATCAGCTTGAACTGGCCTCCAAGTTTCTCACCGAATACAAATGCTATCAAAAACAAACTGCAACCCCTGATTTGCAATGCAATCCGAAATGACTGGGCATCCCTGATTCAGACCGATTGGGTGTCGCTCGCAACAGTCGCAGCTCGAATGGAAGCTGAGAGCGTGTGCAAAAATGGTGGTGTCACATACGGATCAAAGGGTGCCGACTATGCGGAATGGATGCCGAAAGTTGATCCACAACAAGATTTTCTTTTTGGTCAAATCATCGGCGTCAAGAATGGAAAGATCAGTCTGAACACGACCGGCGCCGACCAGGTGATGTCCGTCTCCATGGCGCCGGTAGTCATCGGCAACGTCCCGCCTGACGGAAAAGAGGATGAATATGAGAAAGTCGCGTTCATTGGTCAGGTCCCTGTGCTCGTACGCGGGGGTGTCGAGGCCGGCGACTATGTTGTTGCATCCGGGAAGAACGACGGTTTCGGGATCGGCGTGAAGGCTGAAGACTTGAGCATAGACCAACTGCCGCAGATCCTTGGCCGTGCACTGACATCAACGACTACAGACGGACTCGACGTCGTCAATGTGCTCATCGGCGTGAAAACGAACGAATGGGTGCAGATTTTCCGCAGCCAGGACGACCGCATTAAAAAACTCGAAGCGCGCATGGATGAGTACCGGCGCACCCTGGCTGAATCCAACGCCGCGCGCATGGAGTCGCTCGAAGCAGAAAACAGGATGCTGCGCGAAGAAATCCGCACCATCCGTACTGCGCTGGGACTCCCGGAGAACAGTGGAAACGCGCGCGAAGTGAAGCTCGTCAACAACGAATAAAACCGATCAACAACCGTGACATACGGGCGCCGGCAACGGCGCCCTTTTTGTATTACCCCTGAACACACAGCTTCGTTTTGCGTCGATCGGATTCCATGCATTGGAAAATATTGTGAACCATGTGCGCCAGTTCCACACGCACGTGTGGGTCTGATGCATACTGCAAAATTCGATGGTTGCTCCTGCCAGTCTCCCCACGCTCACGCGTGGGGCTAATGCTTCCTGCAAATTTCTTACATTTCAAGATGGATCACATCGATCCGTGACCGCCTGAATTTGAAAGGAGACATTATGGATTCCGCCATCAAGCATGATTTTATCGCCGGCATTGAGTTGTTCGAGGATCTGACGCCGGAACAGAAGGATATCGTCATCGAGCAGTTCGAGACACTCACGGTGAAGAAGGGCGAATTGCTGTTCAGTGAAAACACAGAGCGGCAGTATCTGTACATCATCTTCAGCGGGGAGATCGAGCTGTTCAAACGCACTCCGTTCGGTGAGGAAAAACGCATTTCGATTTTCTCGAAGCTGGATTTCCTCGGAGAGGGCGTGCTGATGGATGACTCCCCCCACGCCACGTCCGCCCGCGCCCTGCTCGATGCCACGGTGTTCGCACTGCGCAGGGACAGGATCGATGCCATCTTCGACAGGCACGGTTCGATCGGTGTGCGCGTGATCTCGCGCACGGCGCGCGTGATCTCGCGGCGCATGCGGCAAATCACAACGCATGTCGTGAACGTGGCGTCGCAGTACGAGAGCGGACGCACCCGTCGCGAACACGATCTGCTCGGAGACCGTGACGTGCCGCATGAGCGCTTCTACGGCATCCAGACACTCCGCGCGCTGGAGAATTTCAACATCAGCGGCGTGCCGATCAGCTTCTTCCCCTCCCTGATCGAGGGACTCGCCCTCGTCAAACTCGCCGCGGCGGAGGCGAACCGTGATCTCGGACTGCTCTCCGAGCCCGTGGCCGATGCCATCGTGCAGGCCTGCACCGACATCATCAACGGACGCCTGCACACGCACTTCGTGGTGGATATGATTCAGGGCGGCGCCGGCACGTCCACCAACATGAATGCCAACGAAGTCATCGCCAACCGCGCCCTCGAAATCCTCGGATACGAGAAAGGCAATTACAAAGTCGTACACCCCAACAATCATGTGAACCTGTCTCAGTCCACCAACGATGCTTATCCCACCGCGGTGAAAATCGCCCTGCTGCGCAGCAACGAGGTGTTCCTCGATGTCCTGCGTGAACTGATCACATCCTTCAGAAAAAAGGCGGAGCAGTTCAGCGGTGTGATCAAGATGGGACGCACTCAGCTGCAGGACGCCGTGCCGATGACCCTCGGACAGACTTTCGAGGCCTGGGCGGTCACGCTGGAGGAAGAAGTCGAACGGCTGGAAGAGAACGCCCGTCTCTTTCTGGAAATCAACATGGGTGCGACGGCCATCGGCACCGGACTCAATGCGCCGGAAGGATACGAGGAAAAAGTCGTCGTGCATCTCCGCGACACCAGCAAGCTTGACCTTCGGCTGGCGAAAAACCTCGTCGAGGCGACGCAGGACACCGGCGCCTTCATCATGTATTCATCCGCCATCAAGCGGCTGGCCGTCAAGCTCTCGAAAATCTGCAATGATTTGCGTCTGCTGTCGTCGGGTCCGCGTGCGGGACTCAACGAAATCAACCTCCCGCCGATGCAGCCGGGCTCATCGATCATGCCGGGTAAGGTCAATCCCGTCATTCCCGAGGTGGTCAATCAGATCGCGTTCAAGGTCATCGGCAACGATTTGACGGTCACGCTCGCCTGCGAGGGCGGTCAGCTGGAGCTCAATGTCTTCGAGCCGGTCATCGTACAGAGCATGTTCGAAAGCATGGAGATGCTCAAGAACGGCATGCACACCCTCGACTACCGCTGCATCCAGGGTATCACGGCAAACGAGGCACACTGCCGCACGACGGTGGAGAACAGCATCGGACTCGTCACCGCCCTCAATCCCGTCCTCGGCTACGAGACCTGCACCGCCCTCGCGAAGGAGGCCCTCGAGAGCGGCCGCGGCGTCTACGAGCTGGTGCTGGAGAAAAAGCTGCTTTCGCAGGAAGAGCTGGATCGGCTGCTGTCGCCGGAGAGTATGATTGGATAAACGGAACGGCCCAGCAAATGCTGAGCCGTTCCGCGTGGCAGAGGTAGGTTGGGTAGGTGGGTCGTTCTGCCGGCAGTTTTTATTTCAGAAGGTGCATGCTGCGCGAGAGCGTATGCCCGTCGGCTTCCAGACGGTAGATGTATACACCGCTTGGGAGATCTTCAGCATTGAAGCGGCACTCGTGCCGTCCCGCCGCGTAGACTCCATCGGCAAGCTCGGCGACTTCGTTGCCGAGAAGGTTATACACCGACATCCGCACCCGGGCACGATCATACACGGTGAAGGATATCGCTGTGGACGGGTTGAATGGATTGGGATGATTCTGATGAAGTACGGGACGACGGGCGAGCGGTGCCGTATCCTTACGCAGTTCGTCAGCGGCTGCATCGTCTATCCGCATATAGCGGTCGGCCACGGCGACACTCCAGTTTTCACCGGCGGCATGCACATCCGCCGTGAAATACATCGCCGTCCCTGCAAGCGCGGAGAGATCGATATCCTGCGTGGCGACCGCCGCCGCCGAAGCGAAGCCCTGCACGGGAAGGCTGACTGTCCGCAGCGCCTCGTGCGTCTCGGCGTCGTGCACACGCAGCAGCACTTCGGACTGCGTGGATGGTGCATCCTCACCGAACGTCTCCACATCCATGCGCAGATGCGCACCCGTTGATGGAGTGAAGACGGCAGTGCGCATTTTTTCAGGCAGCGTGCAATTGATACCGATGCGCAGGGAATCGTGCGCGGGGTCCCAGAGCAGAGACAACTCATCACCCATGTCTCCCGACAGTCGCGGGTCCGAGATCCCCAGCGCAGCACGTGATTCCCCGTCTGTCAGAAGGATCTGCCGCTGACGCAGCAGCCTTCCCTCCCCTTCCCTGGCAAGATGATTCGTCGATGCATGCAGATACCAGTCGTACGGTGCGGATGCATCCGCGGAATACAGATCCAGAAGGCCACCGTCCGTACCGGACCAGACCGTCATGCTCGGATCCTGACCGTCCTCGTGGGGACGGATATCCATGAATCCGTCGAGACGCGCGACATCCAGACGTCCCGGCCTGTCATTGTATGCGATCCGCAGCGATGTGCTCTTCACGCCTTTGATGCTGTTTGCGATCTTGGCACCGATCGTCGGAAGGCAGAGTCCAGTCCCTGTATTCTGCGTGCTGACGATTGTGGCCGTTGTCCTCCAGCTCGGGCCGAAGAGCGAGGGACGCGTGCGTTCGCGAAGCACGAAAGTACTGTTCGCTCCGGGCGCCACGCCGATATTCGGCCACGGCGACCAGGATGATACCACGTCGAAGGCGACATGCACCGTGCCGAGCTCGGATACTGCGATGCTGGGCGCGTGACGGGCGGGATACAGGGCGCCGACACTGCCGGTGCGCGCATGCACCTGTTCTTTCACCGCTGTCCCTCCCGGCATCCAGCCGGTGATCCTGAGCATGGATGAGCGGCGATCGACACCGAGCTGACAGTAGAAAATCGATCCGTTTTCAATCCACGCGACATGAAAGCCATGATCGAAAAACGTCACGGTGAACGGCATCGTGCTTGCGGCAATGCTCGGATAGCGGGGCTGATCGACCGACAGTGTATTGCGATGACCGCGAATGAGCACCTGATCATCCACCAGTACTCTTGTTTCGTTCAGTATCGTAAACTTGAGCACCTGGTCATCCTCCCAGACGACGCAGATCACATGTCCGCCTGCGGTACAGTTCTCGTAGTCATCAAGCACCGCAACGACGGGAGTCGCTTCCTGTGCCATACCGACAGGCGCCATGTAAATTGTCTGCCAGCCGCGGCCCGCCTTGATGCGAAGCACGATCATGCCGTCGGCGACGTAGGTCACCCATGCCGTCTGACCGCTGGCGGCAATACACGGACGCGCAGCCTCCAGCCCACTCGCACTTACCAGCTCCTCGCCAGACCATGTCGCTCCGTTGTCCGTGCTGCGGGTGTACCAGATGCGGCCGCTGCTCTCATACACTGCGTGATGCGTCGCAGCGTCATCGAGCGCGACTTTCCGCTGTGAATTGATGCGCGTGGGAGCCGCGGCAACCTGTGCCGCACTGCGATGCGCCTTGTAGTGCGCATTCACGATGGCATGCGGCGAAGCAAAATCTACGATGCGCGTGTCATACTCCTCCGGAAAGGGATAAGACGGATCCGGAGGATTCATGCCGTCACGTGGATCCTCATACAGTGCCGCATCGATCGTCTCCCAGTCGATGAACGCATAGTCCCCAACGCTCAGCGCATCTGCCTTGTGCGCCAGCGATCCACCTTCGAGCCGGTACGATGCGCGGATGGAGTAGTAGCCCTTGGCGGGAGACGTGGGATCGTAGCAGTCAAGAAACATGCCGCCGTTGGAGATCACCGAGGACTGCGGGATGTATTCCTCGAATACATCCGGCTGAGTCATTCCCCAATCGGTAACGGTATTTGCGTGGACCCGCCATGGATTCCGGAACGTGGGATACACCGTGTGCAGCACATTTCCCAGTTCATCGCGGTTTGCAAGCAGTGGTGATTGGTATGTGTGTGATGATCGATATTCAGCCAATACCTCATCAAGATCTTCAGCCACAAAATCATCGAATTGATGTTTTGTGGTAATTCCATGTTGATCGTCGGACCAGTACCTGAATTTTGCCTCGGTGACGGGATGTGGTTCAATATGGGATCGCAGTGAGAGGGGGTCACCTACGTTCTTCGTAAAGGGTGTTCCAGATAACGTGCCTGTACGCGGGAAAGGATCGGTGAAGCTATGGCGGACAAAGAAATCATCGTACCCCGCCGCACCGACATTACGCACTTCATAGGTCTCCTGCATCTGCAGCTGCGAAGCGAACCAGTGCAGCAGCGTCGCCGTGGCCCGGATGGCGTAGGGCAGCGTATTGTCGCGGATGTTGCACATCATACTCCGCTTGAGAATCGTCATCTGCTGATTCACCGGAAGGTTGTAGCGCTGCGGGATCTGCGACAGATAGCGCGGAGTACCGCGATCGTCTCCCGTACCGTCGAAATCGTCGGATGCATAGCTCGCCGCCAGATTACGCATCGTGATCATGAGATGATACAGCGGATCCTGCACATTTGTCAGGTCGACGAGTCCTGCCTGAATACGATCCGCCGTCCACCAGGCGTTGATCGGATTCCCGATCCAGGTTTCGTAGCTGTCGGCATCCTCGACGGTGATGGTCACACTGCCCACACTCACATCCCACTTTTCAACATCCTTTGTGATATTGAGATTGCCAATATGCATATCCTTGTGCGTATGCGCTGGCACGCTCATGTCTGCAAGCAGATGACACATGCGGCCGAGGATCTGCCAGACGTATCGATCTCGCTGTTTCTCTGTCAGCACGACGTTCCGCCAATGTGATTCACCCGGAAACATAACCGCACACATCCCGGTATTGTATAGTTCTGTGAGTGTATTGTACCGCCAGCGCACGAACTGCGTCGGAAGGACACGTATCGGAAGAACACAGACAAGATTGTTCTGTGCGTCGTACATCCTGTCCTGCTCCGTCCACCAGCGATCGATAATCGCTTCCCCCATGGGCCGATAGAGTTTCTGCACCTTGTCCCAGGCGTTGACGGGTGTCCTGATCATGATGCTCTGCCTGTTCGTGGTCAGACATTCCACGATGCCGGTGCCGACGACCTTCATCCCGTTTTTCTCGATGTAGTTGTCGGATGCGTTCGGATTCCAGAAATGCGTGATGGTCACCAGTCCATCTTTGACATCCTGTGAATTGATGATCTCCTCGCGAAAGTCATCGTAGACGACATCGAAGCAGGGACCGGGTCTGTTGATGACAATTGGCGGCTGCATGGACGCATCGGGTCCTCCATACCCGTAGATGATATCCTCACAGTCTTCACGCCAGGCACCGGCCATGATGGTCTGTACCTGCCAGGGCACGCTGCCCGGGTCTTCGGTTCCGAGATGCTCCCTGATGCGCATGTACATCCCCGGATCTTCGCGTTGCAGCAAATCTGCCGCCTCGCGAACAATGTATTGGTGCATGGTCCGGCTATGCTCGACCTGCGGCACGGATTGTGCGACAAGCAGTCCCCGAAGCAGAATCAGCCAGAAGAGTATGGCGAGCAGGCGCAGTGGTGTGTGTTTCATGACATCCTCCCAGATGATGAGTGTTTTTGGTTCTCCCTGAAGACGCAGCGCTGCTCCTTACAGGCGCGTCCCGTGTATGACAAGGCAGTATTGCTCGGGCGTATAGCCGACGATGTAGACGTGCCGCCCGGCGATATCAAGATCGGTAACCGTAACGACCTTTGGATAGGGATAGGAAATCTCCTTCCAGGTCGAGCCGTTGTAGTGCAGAAATGTATTGTACTGCGTCGTCGCGATGATGTTGTTCGGTGCATTCATTTCCACGTCGCATATCGTGCCCGACGCCCGCGTGACAGGCCAGAGCAGATTTGTTTCCTCTACCGCGAGCTGGTATATCATATCCTCGGAACTGAGAAAAAGGGTGTCCCGCAGAAACCATGTATTGTAGACCAGGTAATTCTCCAGCGTCAGCCATGTTTCAACAGTCCTGTCCGGATGGATACGATAAATGTGGCTGTCTCCCAGGTCCGGATTCCCGCCGGCGATGTATATCGTCCCGTCTTCTTTTCCATTCACGTCATAGAAATGCTCATCCCGCGGCATGTCAAACCATTCGAAGCTGTCGGATTCAGGCGCATACAGCACACAGGAGCGCCTGTATCCCACCGCGCAGGCATGCTTCTGATCCTTCGATGACCAGATATCAGTGATCCCACTTC
>Ga0207831_100455_pt1 | contig 14021 bp, 9 predicted proteins | sample TtanPargueraPR_7_FD_187741 | JGI IMG/M metagenome (GOLD analysis project Ga0207831, IMG submission 187741) | Aerobic enrichment media microbial communities from Bioluminiscent Bay, La Parguera, Puerto Rico - Tt and M1 (2) (SPAdes) | ecosystem: Environmental > Aquatic > Marine > Unclassified ... | reverse complement strand
CCCCGCCGCTCAAGGCAACAACCTCACCAGTGTCCGGCTTCACCGAAACAATGGCGCCTTCAATGGCAGGATCACGCTCCAGACCAAGCTTCCAGACGGCATTGACAACCTCGGGGACTTCCGAAACGGATACCCAAATCACGTCACCTTTTTTCAAAACCTTCCGTGCATCCCTGGGATCCGGAACGTCTTCATGTGACTTTTTAATATTCGGCTTGCGGCACCACCACATGGATTTGAGTGTCACAAAACCATTAAAGGCTCCAAAAACAACTTCTGCCCCATCTTTTTTTACACGGGTAACAACAGCGCGGAAACGGTCCCCCTGTTTGATGCCTTCCGCATCCTGGGGCCCTTTTTCCTGAATCTGTCCGGCATCAGCAAGACTGATGTTCTCGGAAGGACCATTCCAACCACGCCGTTTGGCGGATTCCTCCAAGCCATGACGCAAGGAAGCCGTGGCAGCCTTCTGGTGTTTAATGTCACAAGCTGTAGTTACGGTCATACCGTCATTGTATACCGCATCTTCGCCATAACGATCCACAAGCCAGCGCCGCACTTCTTCAAGATAATATGCCCCCACCTTCCATGAGGGATCCGGCATGGTATTATACTCAAGAGGCTCGTTAATAGCTTCTTCATATTCCGCTTTGGAAATCCAGTTCAGATGCAGCAGCTGTTCCAACACGTACATCTGGCGTTTTTTGGCCAACTCGGGATTGTGCAGCGGTGAGTAACGGCTGGGAGCCTGTGGCAAACCGGCAATAACGGCAGATTCGGCCAAATCCAGATCGACGGCATGTTTGCCGAAATAGGTACGGGCAGCAGCTTCCACACCATACGAATGAGCACCAAGGAATATCTGGTTGAGATATATGGTCAGAATTTCGTCCTTGGTCAGGTAATGCTCCAACCGATAGGCCAAAATGGCTTCCTTGAGCTTGCGTTTATATTTTTTCTCCGAACTGAGCAGCAGCCTTTTAATGATCTGCTGCGTGATAGTGGAACCTCCCTGCTTAACATGCCCAGCCTTGATGTTAATCACAAAAGCACGGGCTATCGCCGTGAGGTCTACACCTTCGTGCTGATAGAAAGAAGCGTCTTCCGCGGCCAGAAAAGCCTTGGGCAACCAGGGACTCATCTGGCTCAAAGTAACCAGAAATCGTTTTTCCTTGAAAAAATACCCAAGAACCTGATTGTCATTGGCATAAACCGTTGTCACCAGCGGAGGCTTATAATCAGTGATCTTCTTGAAGCCGGGCAGATCGTGAGAAGCCCAGTTGTACAAAAAGACAACGCCGCCAACGGCGGCAACGACCATCACGGCAACTGAAATGAGAAATATCTTAAGAAGTTTCATGATTGTTCGTCAGAATCCTTTTTTTACGCGACACATGCCCCTGGCAGGAGACAATCCCCATGCCAGGCGCAATCGCCCGTACAAGTCACGAATTTCGGCACGATTCGTACCGATGCTGTTGAGTATCTGGGGGAGGCTGTCGCCTTCTCGCCGCGCGAGGCAAATCTGAGCGTCAAAATGGATGACCTCACCTCCGACGACCCAAAAGGGAAACAAACGGCAATAATACGGCCTGCATTCACGGGGGATTGTGCATCCTTCAGAACCAAGAAAACGGCACTCTCCGTCTTCATTGACAGCAAGCCGAAAATGACTGTCCGATTCTGCAAAAACCGCACGGACGGACTCGTCTTCGCCTGGAAACAAACGGCAGACATTGTCAACGAAGGCGTTCGAATTGGATTGAAGCACAAAACCACCCGAGATCGGGGAGCAGTCCAAAATACGATTTTTCTCCATTTCGGAGAGGGGAAAACAAAACTCGGAATCAACCGGGTCCAAGTGGCAACAGGTAGGCCCCAAAGCCGCACACCGGGCACATACACCGGGGTCGGATTCAGTCTCGCCTGCCCTTCCTATTTGCACGCCCATTACCATGGCCTGCTCCGTCTTGATTCGTCAGCTTTGAGAAAATTTCAATTTACCTTTGCCCAGCAGGTCGTGCATATGCACCAATCCGGCCAGAATACCGTCATCCCCAACCACAGGCAACACAGTGATCTCGCTGGTTTCCATAAGATCAAGCACATGGGCAGAAGATTCTCCAACAGTAACACTGCGAGGTGACGATGTCATGACGGCGTCAACACACGCATTTGGATCCAATTGGCCGGAAACGACGATACGGCGCACATCGCCATCCGTAAGCACACCCAGCAGCCGGTCATCATTCCCAAGCACTGCCACGAGCCCCAAACCACCTTCATGTAAACATGAAAGGGTGTTGGCAAGCGTTTCACCAGAACGCACAACAGGCAGGGATTCCACATGCATAAGCTCTTCCACACACAGAGAAAGGCGTTGCCCGAGAGAACCGCCCGGATGAAAACGTTTGAAGTCTTTCTGGGTAAATGACTTTAGCTCCATGAGGCACACAGCCAAGGCATCCCCAACCACGAGGTGGGCTGTCGTACTGGCCGTTGGAGCAAGCCCAATGGGGCACGCTTCGCGAGGAACATGGGCCGTTATGGTAATATCGGCCAGTTCGCTCATGAGAGAATCCGAACCTCCGGTCAGTGCGATGACCGTCGTTCCAAGACTCTTGAGCGTAGGGATGATGGCATTGACTTCATCGGTATTGCCGCTATTGGATATGGCGAGCACAACGTCTTCCTGACGGATCATGCCCATATCGCCATGAGCACCTTCCACCGGGTGCAAAAAGAACGACGGAGTCCCCGTACTGGACAAGGTTGCGGCAATCTTCCGTCCAACAAGGCCGGATTTCCCGACACCAGTTATAACCACCCTTCCGGTGCAGGTCGCCATGGCCTCCAACGCTTCGGAAAAACCGCCATCAAGCTGCTCTCGAACAGCTTTCAGCCCTTCTATTTCTATATCAACGGCCTGACGGGCCACATCAAGCATACTATGGGTACGACATCCCATCCGGTACACGTCCTAGCAGAATTGTTTTATTATTCCGGGCTTTGAATCGGAATCTTCGAGACAAAGCTTGCCTGCATTGTCCTCTATCGCAACTGGGTAGTTCCCGTCAAAGCATGCGAGACAGTAATCGTTCTTATGGGAGACCGAACTCAACAAACCGGGGATAGTCAGGTAGTGCAGTGAATCCAACCCAAGGAAACGAGCGATGTCTTCTACCTCATGGTTGGCGGCAATCAATTCTCCCTTGGACGAAAAATCAATGCCGTAAAAACAGGGGTGTTTGATGGGAGGACAACTGACTCGCATGTGAATTTCACGAGCACCCAGGGCTCGCAGCTGCTTGACCCGGGTACGGATAGTTGTGCCTCTGACAACAGAGTCTTCAATAATAACAATACGTTTCCCTTGGATCATGCTCCGAACAGGATTCAGCTTCACCCGAACACTGAAGTCACGCATCCCTTGCGTGGGTTGAATAAACGTTCTGCCCACGTAGTGGTTGCGGATCATGGCAAGCTCCAAAGGCAAACCGGATTCCTGAGAATAGCCAACCGCGGCATAATTACCGGAATCCGGGAATGGCATGACCATATCGGCGTCCACAGGAGCTTCCCGAGCCAGAACCTTGCCCATTTCCTTGCGCCGTTCATACACAACTTCGCCAAAAACATAAGAATCCGGCCGGGCAAAATAGATCAGCTCAAAAATACACTGTTTCTTGGGTTGCGGATCACAGATGCGGTCACAGGTCATTTTGCCGCCGTCAATAACAACCATCTCGCCGGGGGAAAGAGGACGCAGATGCTCGGCCTCGACCAAGTCGAAAGCACACGTTTCCGAAGCGAGAACATACGAATCATCCAGCCGTCCAATGGCAAGCGGGTGAAAACCGTTGGGATCCTTGACCGCGATCAACTTGTCATTGGCCAAAATAAGCATGGAATACGCTCCACGCAAACGCTGGCAGGCCAGCTTGATGGCCTCTTCAATGGTATTACCGTTGAGGTTGCGAATTACAAGATGCACAAAGACTTCAGTATCTGTAGTCGTCTGAAAAATACTGCCCTGCTCTTCCAGCTCACAACGTAACTCAAAAGTATTCACAAGGTTTCCATTATGAGCCACGGCAAGGCGCAAATCACCATGACGTACCAAAAAAGGCTGGGCGTTGCGCAACAGGGAGGAGCCTGTGGTGGAATACCGGATGTGCCCCATGCCGATATTACCTTTGAGCTCCTTGCCTATGTGCCGCTCGTTGAACACGTCGGCCACCAAGCCCATCCCCTTCTGTTCGCGGATTTTCTCGCCATCCCACGTCACGATACCGGCGGATTCCTGGCCTCTATGCTGCATGGCATAAAGCCCAAAATACGTCATACGTGCGGCTTCCTTTTGGCCGTAGACACCAAATAATCCGCAATACTCTTTTTTCATGCCTGTATTCCTCTCGTATCTTTTAGCCGTGATAGGCTTGAATGCTTTTAACCTGTTGACCGGATTCACGCAGCTCATGAATAGCCTGTACGACAGCCCGGGCACCAGCTACCGTGGTGCTATAGGGAATGTTGTACATCAACGTTGTTTGGCGCAGCATCTTGGAGTCTCCCACGGTCTTTTTGCCTGAGGGAGTATTGATAACCAGATCGATTTCGCCGTTCTTGATCTGGTCCACAACATGTGGGCGCTGTCCTTCGTGCACCTTGTGGACCCGAACAACTTCAACGCCACGTTCTTCAAGATATGTTGCGGTTCCGCCTGTCGCCATCACCCGAAAACCAAGAGAGGTAAAATCCTTGGCACAAAGGACAATCTTGTTCTTGTCCCAATCGTTCACGGAGATAAAAACAGTACCGGATGTCGGCAACTTCTGACCGGCAGCAAGCTGGGCCTTCATGTAGGCCAGACCAAAGCTTTCATCAATGCCCATAACCTCACCGGTGGAACGCATCTCTGGTCCAAGAATGACATCCACATTGGGGAACCTGTTGAACGGGAATACGGATTCCTTGACGGCAACATGCCCCTTCTTGCGCATCTCCCACGGCTTGAGATCCTTGATTTTCTCTCCAAGCATTACTCGAGTCGCCAATTTTGCCAGCGGCACGCTGGTGGCCTTGGAAACATACGGTACTGTTCGAGAGGCGCGCGGGTTGACTTCGATGATATACAGTTCTCCATCCTTGACAGCATACTGTACGTTCATGAGTCCGACTACGGCCAACTCAAGAGCCATAGCTTTTGTCTGGCGTTCGATCTCACGAACCATTTCCGGGGCAAGGCTGAATGGCGGCAATACAGACGCAGAGTCACCGGAATGAATTCCGGCCTCTTCAATATGTTCCATAACGCCACCAATATAGACGTCTTCGCCGTCACACAGCGCATCAACATCAACCTCAATGGCATATTCAAGAAACTTGTCGATCAGAGTGGGGTGTTCTGGGGATACGAGAGCAGAATGTTTGAAATAACTTTCAAACTCCCCTTCCGAGTACACGATGTCCATCCCGCGACCGCCCAAAACATAGGAAGGCCTCAATACGAGGGGATATCCCAAAGTTCCAGCAATTTCTTTTGCTTCCACCAGACTCATGGCGGTTCCATTCGACGGCTGTTTGAGGTGCAAAAGATTGATCAGCTGCTTGAATCGCTCCCGATCCTCTGCCCTGTCAATGGCGTCCGGGGAGGTTCCAATCAGCGGCACTCCCGCATCCATAAGGCGCAAGGCCAAATTCAAGGGAGTCTGTCCACCAAACTGCACGATAACGCCATCAGGTTTTTCGAATTCGATGATGTTCATCACGTCTTCGAACGTCAACGGTTCAAAGTACAACCGGTCCGAGGTATCATAGTCTGTAGATACGGTCTCCGGGTTTGAGTTGACCATGATGGAGGTTACACCCATCTCCCGAAGCGTAAATGAGGAATGGCAGCAACAATAATCGAATTCAATGCCCTGCCCGATCCTGTTGGGACCGCCCCCGAGAATAACAACTTTCTTGCCCTCGGCCGGAGTCACTTCACATCCGGTTTCGTACGTGGAGTAATAATATGGAGTGTACGCCTCAAATTCAGCAGCACATGTATCCACAAGATAGTACGTGGGGACAATATTCAATTTTTTCCGAAGAGAACGAACGGCATCCTCTGAGATCTTCCAAAGCGTGGCCAACTGCGGGTCAGAGTATCCGAGCTGCTTGGCACTCAACAGCACCTCTTTCAATTCCGGATTGTTTTCATCGATACCCGAATCAAAACCAAACTTCTGAAGCTGCTGCTCCATATCCACCAATTCGGCAAACTGGCGAATGAACCAGGGATCAATAGCCGAAGCATCAAATATTTCCTCTTCAGTCAGCCCTACCCGCAGTGCGTTACGCAAAACCAGCATCCGCTCGGAATTTGGTTTATGCAACTGGGCCAGTATATCCTTGCGGCCCGGCTTGCACTCGGCAAAACTTTTACCCAAACCTGGCTGGCCGGTCTCCAAAGAACGCAATCCTTTTTGCAGGCACTCCTTGAACGTTCTGCCGATGGCCATAGTTTCACCAACAGATTTCATGGCCGTGGTCAGAAAATCATCTGTTCCAGGAAATTTTTCAAAGGTGAACCTGGGAATTTTAATTACGCAGTAATCAATGGCAGGCTCAAAGGAAGCCATCGTTTCGCGAGTAATGTCGTTCGGAATCTCATCCAGAGTATACCCGACGGCCAATTTGGCTGCGATTTTGGCAATAGGGAATCCGGTCGCCTTTGAAGCAAGCGCAGAAGAACGGGATACGCGCGGATTCATCTCGATGACGATCATATCCCCATCTTCGGGATTGATGGCAAACTGCACGTTTGAACCGCCAGTTTCCACGCCAATCTCTCGCATGATGGCCAGTGAGGCATCCCTCAGCATCTGGTACTCGCGATCCGTCAAGGTCTGAGCAGGAGCCACTGTTACCGAGTCACCAGTATGAACGCCCATGGGGTCAAGGTTCTCAATGGAACAAATGATGACACAGTTGTCTTTCTTGTCCCGCATGACTTCAAGCTCATATTCTTTCCAGCCGAGACAGGACTTTTCGAGCATAACCTCATTCTTGAGAGAAGCTGCGATACCATGGGAAGCAATCTCCACGAGATCTTCCATATTGTAGGCAACGCCACCGCCCGTTCCGCCAAGAGTATACGCCGGACGGACGATAATGGGAAAATCAATCTTGCGGCCCCACTCGCGGACTTCCTCCACGTTATGAGCAATACCGCTTGGAGGAACTTTCAGGCCGATATTCTCCATGGCCTCACGAAATTCCTCACGGCTTTCAGCCTTCTTGATAACATCAAGGTCCGCGCCGATAAGTTCTACACCAAGCTTATCCAGAACCCCCATCTCGGCTACGGCAATTGCCGTATTGAGTCCGGTTTGGCCGCCAAGAGTCGGAAGCAAGGCATCCGGTCGTTCTTTCTCAATAATCTTGGCTACAGTTTCGGGTTCAATAGGTTCAATGTAGGTCCGGTCCGCAAGGTCGGGGTCAGTCATGATCGTCGCAGGGTTCGAATTGACGAGTACGACTTCGTAGCCTTCCTCTTTAAGGGCCTTGAGCGCCTGGGTTCCGGAGTAATCGAATTCGCAGGCCTGGCCTATAACAATAGGGCCGGACCCGATGAGCATGATTTTCTTCAGGTCGGTACGTTTGGGCATGTATTTTTCGCCAGCGGGTTGAGGTTATGACTTCGTGAGGAGTCTTGGTTGGGCTATTCCCTGCGGGCGGGCAACCCTGCCGCCGTGCAGAGTGATGCGGTCATACAAGGTTATATCCGGGAAAGCAATTTTTATATGCCGCATCATACGGTTTTGGACAAGTCCGAAAGAGTTTGGAAGCTAACTATTTTCACGCCTTAACCATACTCCGACCAAACATTGCGGGGATAGCATTTCTTCATTGACAACCTGGAAGTTGATTCTTATTTTCATTGTCCCAAAAGGGAAGGAAGTGCCAACATGTCTGCAAAACCACTGAATTGCTTCTGCAAGGGAGCAAAAGTACTTGTGATTGACATAAAAGGCGGGTGTCATGCCCGCTCTCGCCTATTGGCCATGGGCCTCACTCCGGGATGTCCCGTTGAAGTATTGAGCGATGGTCAAGGCCCCATTCGGCTCAAGGTCCGAGGTTCTGAAATAGCCCTAGGTCAAGGGATGTGCGACAAACTCATGGTCTGCGACAGCTGCGAACAACCAACCTGCCCTCACAAAAATTTTACTCATTGCAGGGCGACCTCCAAAGCAAGCTGAAATTATCAAAGCGTTCACGCCTCCGATACAGTATGCTCCCTGCATACTACTGCCACCGGAGGTCCCCATGGCCGATACACTTCGACTTGGCATCAGTTCATGTCTTCTTGGCAACAAGGTGCGCTATAATGGCGGTCATCAACTTGACCGTTATCTCACACATACACTTGGAAAGTTTGTTGAATATGTCCCGATCTGCCCGGAGGTAGGCTGTGGCATGCCAATCCCCCGCGAACCGGTCAGGCTCGTGGGTGATATTGACAATCCACGCCTTGTGGGTCGCCAGTCCGGTACGGATTGGACCAAGGTCATGCAGTCGTGGGCAGAAAAAGAGCTTAAAGCTTTGAACGATCAAAATCTCTGTGGATTCATCTTCAAGGCCAAATCACCATCCAGCGGTATGGCGCGGGTCAAGGTCTACCCTCCAGAAGGCGGTCAACCTCGTTATGATGGTCAAGGATTGTTCGCAAGCATGTTTATGAAACAATTCCCTTTACTTCCGGTAGAGGACGATGGTCGGATGCACGATCCGATACTGCGAGAGAATTTCATCACTCGTGTTTTCACAATGAAACGCTGGCGGGACATGCTGGCTAAAGGCAAGACAACAGGAAACTTGGTAAAATTTCACACCCAGCACAAACTGTTGCTCATGTCATGCAGTGTGGAAGCCTACCGAACGCTTGGGAAAATGGTGGCCACAGCTGCGAAGCATAAGCCTGAACAACTATTCGATGGTTACTTGACGCAACTGCTCAAAGCCCTCTCACTGAAAAGTACAATCAAAAAAAATATTAATGTACTGCAACATGCTCTCGGGTATTTCAAAAAGGATCTGAGTGCCGACGAAAAGCAGGAATGTTTGGGCTTGTTTGAATCATACCGTGACGGACACGTACCGAGAATTGTACCCATCACACTTCTCAACCATTACGTGCGCAAATATGACAAACAATACCTTGCCTCACAGGTGTACCTGAATCAACACCCAACGGAATTACGATTGTTAAATCATGCGTAGGATCTATTTCAGAACAAGATAGCTATGGGAAAAAATTTGCAAAATGAGAGATAATCAAAAAAACCAAAAAAAGGCCCGGCAAATTGCCGGGCCTTTTTTTGGTTCATAAGCTGACTAACTGACTTTGGAGCCCGGGGCAACTTCACCGGATGGAGAGACCAACTCCATACCCTTGTCCGTTTTTACGGCCAAGATCATACCTTCGGACATCTGCTTACGCAATTTACGAGGTTTGAGGTTGGCGACAAGCACAACCTGACGGCCCACCAAGTCGTCCGGCGCAAAAAACTCGGCCAATCCGGCAACAACCTGACGAGGTTCGTCCTCGCCCAGATCGACCCTGACCAACAGGAGACGATCTGCATCCGGATGCTTTTCCACATTCACCACAGTGCCGGTCCGCAAATCAAGCTTTTGAAAGTCTTCGAATTCAATGAATTCATCATCTTTCTTTTTGCTCTTTGCCGACGATTTGGATTGATCTTTTTTTGATGCCTTGGCCTGAGGAGGAACAGCCTTGATCTCTACACGAGGAAACAGATTGGACGTCTTTGCCACGGTACCACCAGATTCCAGCAGGCCCCAGACATCAGGTTCTTTTGCCAATGCGACCTTACGGGGATCAAACTGAATGCCTAGCTGCTCAAGCATACGCTCACTGGCTTCGGGCATCACCGGCCACAAATGCACTGCTATCTTGCGCATATTTTCCAGCAGGACATAGATTACTGTGCCAAGACGAGACATTTCCTTGTTCTTGAAAAGCGTCCAAGGAGCTGTCGTATCAATATACTTGTTCAGTCCGCGCACCAATTCCCACAGGCCTTCCAAAGCCCTGGAAAACCGCAAGTCGACATATTCTTTCTGGTACGTCTTCATGGACTGTTGGCCAAGACGCTTGATTTCCAAATCCTCAATTTCTTCATCTTCAGGAGTTGGAATAATGCCGTCAAAATACTTGTGTGTCATGGAAAGCGTACGATTGAACAGGTTGCCCAAATCGTTCGCAAGATCTGCATTCAAACGGTTTACAAGAGCCTCTTCGGAAAAACTCGAGTCCTGCCCAAACGACATCTCCCGAAGGAGAAAATAACGAAACGCGTTGATCCCGTAAGTATCCTTCATGGCCAACGGCTCGATAACGTTACCAAGGGATTTGGACATTTTTGTATCCTTGACCAACCAGTAACCATGCACATTCAAATGCTGATAAACATCAATGTCTGCAGCCTTGAGCATTGTCGGCCAAAAAACGGCATGAGGCTTCAGGATATCCTTGGCCACCAAATGATTGGCAGAAGGCCAGAATTGTTTAAAATCATCTCCATCAGGATACCCTAGAGCCGTCAGGTAGTTAATGAGGGCATCAAACCAGACATAAGTAACGTAATCCTTGTCAAAGGGCAGATCGATTCCCCACGTCAGGCGGGATTTCGGCCGAGAAATACACAAGTCTTCGAGTGCACCGGATTCCAAAAGACTCAGGACTTCGTTTCGATAACGTTCAGGACGAATAAAGTCGGGATTGTCCAGGATGTGCTGACGTAGCCAATCCTGATATTTCGACATCTTGAAGAAATAGTTCTTTTCGGAAATATATTCAGGAACCGTGAGGTGATCCGGACACTTGCCGTCCACCAATTCCTTCTCAGTGTAGAACCGCTCACACCCGAAGCAGTAATGACCGCCATACTCACCGAAGTAAATATCGCCCTTGTCATAAACCTTTTGTAGAATATCCTGCACCACCTTGATATGGCGGGGTTGGGTGGTCCGGACAAAATCATCGTTTTCACACATGAGATCCGGCCAAAGTTCCTGAAACTGTTGGCTTATGGTGTCCACATATTCTTGGGGAGATTGCCCTCCGGCTTCGGCAGCCTTGACAATCTTATCCCCATGCTCATCCGTGCCAGTAAGAAAAAAAGTATCCTCGCCCATAATCTTGTGGAAACGATTCAAAGAATCCGCCACGATGGTGGAATATGCATGCCCCAAATGGGGTTTCGCATTCACATAGTAGATGGGCGTGGTAATATAAAAACTATCCAAACTGAAAGCTCCTTGTGCTCTATTCAAACGGCTTTTCCTCTAAGAAAAACCGCATTACTGCTGCTTGGGTTTGGGCGGACGACGCCTTCGACGACGCCTCGGACGTTTGCTTTTCTCATCACCTTTTGCAGGTGATACTTCATCGGACCGGGAAGGACGAGAGCCGGGTTTGCTGCCGGGCCGCCCAGTCTTTTTTCCTCCGGAACGCCGTTTACGGGAAGAACGGCTGTCGCCCTTTTCCTGGGGTGAGGCTTCGCCGGACTCAGGCTCTGGACTTAACGCTGTATCCGGTGCTTTTTCCGTAGAGGCTTTGGCTTCATTGTCTCTTGGTTCTGAGTTCTTGCGAGAAATGTTCTTAGGCGAGGAAGCCCCGGCACGACGCGGTTGCCGTTTGCGGGATCGGGCCGGAGCAGGGCCGGGTTGACGTTCAAGTCCTTCGCCGACGGGCTTGTTGACAATATCATTCCATTCGTCAAGGGAAACTTCGTGTTCCTCGCCAAATTCCGTATACAAACTTAAAGTCTTATTGAAGAAATTGGATCGAAGAACTTTGGCCTGTCCAAGAGCGGTGGGATACTTACGCCCGACTTTGGGACACTGCCTGTGGAACTCTTCATATGATTGCTGTTCAAAACTCAGGCAGCAAAGTAATCGACCACAAATTCCTGAAATTTTTGTTGGATTCAAAAAAAGATTTTGTTCCTTGGCCATTTTGATGGTCACGGGAACAAACTTTCGCATAAAACGTCGGCAACAACAGATCTGACCACAATTCCCAATGGCTCCCAACATCTGAGTCTCATGACGGACCCCGATCTGGCGCAATTCGATCCTCGTACGATATTGACGGACAAGATCCTTGATCAACTCGCGAAAATCAATTCTTCCAGGCGCAGTGAAGTAAAAAACCATTTTGCTCCGGTCAAAAAAGACTTCCACATCCACGAGCTTCATTTCCAACCCGTGGTTGCCAATGCATTCCTTGCAATAACCGAATGCATCACGGGAAAGTTCATCATTTCCCTCAACCGTGGCCATATCTTCATCATTGGCCAACCTATATATGGCCTTGTGCTCTTCGGACGCCTCGCCGTCCGGCGGCGCCTGGCGAATCATGACGACTTTGCCGAGCCCCATGCCCTGATCAGTTTTCACGATCACCCGCTGGCCTTCATGGACCACAAAAGGCCCAGATGAAAAATAGTAGACCTGACTGTAATCGTTAAATTTAATACCAAGAATCTGGCTCATGCAACCCTGCTTGTATATGCGAACTCCTCAAGGGAGGGCGCGTTCATTTGGAGCGGGTAATATAGTTGAATTCCCTCGCAACTTCAAATGCGAAACAAAGGCAATTCTCAAGGCTCTCTCTTCAAGAAAAAACCGCCTCCCTGCAAAAGCCGGGAGGCGGCAAAATAAACTAAAATTATAGACTCAATTAATAAGCCCAAGGCTTTTCACTTCGCCAATCAATTTCTGCTCATCAATAGGCTTGACCAGATATGAAGAAGCGCCGCCAAGGAAAAAGGCATCATGTGTTTCCTGCTCGTCATCAAGCATGGTAGTCACGATAACCTTGGCCTCATCGTTTGGGTGCACATCGAATTCCTTTTCGATAGCCCTGATTTCTTTGAGAGCATCCTGACCATCAACTTCCGGCATCATCAAATCGAGACAAACGAGAGTATACGGCTCATTGCGTTCCATTGCCTCCCGAAAGGCAAAAATAGCCTCTTCGCCATTAACAGCAATGTTGCAAGCAGCATAAGGGCGTAGAATTTCATGAATCATGTTCCGGCTGTAGAAATCGTCATCAACAATCAGGGCTTTCATCTGATCCTCCGAACTGAGGTTGTCATCAACGGTGAATCTGCCAACCATACACCGTATGCACTTACAATCCAAAAACGAACAACACAATGGAAAAATATTGGTCAGTTTCACTCAAGACGCAGAATCATGTCTTGAGCAACAGCAAAACAATCGAGCAATTTTCCTCGCCCGGCCAAATCTGCACGGCAATGATCGACGATCGCATCAAGTTCATGATCCGTTCGATCCTGATTATGATGGAAAAGGCCCAAGCTTTTCACACCGGCAGCAAGAGCAAGATCAAGAGCCTCCATGTAGTGCGAATGCCCCCATCCTTTTTTTCCAAGGTATTCCTGGGGAGTATATTCGGCATCATGAATCAACAAGTCTGCTCCTTTGCAAAAAGAGGTATACTCTTCGAGTGACGCTCCTCCCTTGTGAGCATGGGAAAGCTCATTATCCGTCAAAAAAACAAAAGAACGATCTCCTTCGGAAAAACGAAATCCGACACCTTTATTAGGATGGCTGAGCGGTATGGTTTGCACCTTGATCGACCCAACATGGAAAAAATCTTCACAGTTGCTTTGATATTGCACATCCGCCTTAATGATATCATAAGGAACGGGGAAATAAGGCGGACTCATGGTCTTAGCCAAAAGAGTTTGCATATTCCCCTGCTCCATTGGGCACCCGATGATACGGACCGTATTTTTCGGATCATAGATGGGACTAAAAAAGGGAAATCCCAACAAATGGTCCCAATGAGCATGGGAAAAAAGCAATGTGTATTCCCTGTTACCTTCTTCCTGCAACCGCTTACCGAGCCGCCGAATCCCGGACCCGGCATCAACGATAATCACATCACCATCTGAGCTTCGAACTTCCAT
>Ga0207831_100453_pt1 | contig 14075 bp, 9 predicted proteins | sample TtanPargueraPR_7_FD_187741 | JGI IMG/M metagenome (GOLD analysis project Ga0207831, IMG submission 187741) | Aerobic enrichment media microbial communities from Bioluminiscent Bay, La Parguera, Puerto Rico - Tt and M1 (2) (SPAdes) | ecosystem: Environmental > Aquatic > Marine > Unclassified ... | reverse complement strand
CGCTGGCCTTCATGGGAGACGCCACGGACGTTTGCCGCTCCCTGCTGCTCACCTGCACCAAGTACGGCATGAACTTCAAACAGATCGGGCCCAAAAAATACCACATGGAGCAGGAATGGCTTGATATGGCCGACGGCTTCTGCAAGGAGTCCGGGGCTTCCTACGAAATAACCGAAGATGTGGAAAAGGTCAGCGAATGCGACGTCATCTATGGTGACAGTTTCTACTGGGTCACCCAGATGGATGAAAAGAAAGAGCGGCTCGCTGCCTTCATGCCCGACTATGTCATCACCGAAGAACTTATGGCCAAGGCCAAGCCCGGAGCAATGCTGCTGCACTGCCTGCCAGCCAATGACAAGGAAGAAGTCACCCGAGGCGCTCTCGAGGGCCCACAGTCCGTGGCTTTTGACGAAGCGGAGAACCGCCTTACCGCGCAGATGGCCATCCTCGTCTACTTCACCCACAAGTTCAATCAGGAACCCACGGAAGAAGTAAAGAAATCCCACGAAACCAAGATCAAGGATTTTTTGAAAACTATCTAACCGGAGACTGAAAATGTCCAAAAAGATTGATAGCACACCCAAGGCGGACGGCTACAGAATGCCCGGTGAATTCGAGCCGCATGCAGGCTGCTGGATGATCTGGCCCGAACGGACAGACAACTGGCGCAATGGAGCAAAACCAGCACAACAGGCTTTTGTGGAGGTGGCGGAAGCCATTGCAGAACATGAGCCAGTGACCATGTGCGTTTCCGAACGCCAGTATATGGCCGCAAAAGAAGTGCTCAGCGCCAATGTCCGCGTGGTTGAGATGTCTTCCGACGACTCCTGGATGCGAGATGTCGGTCCCACCTTCGTGGTTGACGGCAAAGGGGATGTCCGGGGTATCGACTGGCGCTTCAACGCATGGGGTGGCCTTGTGGACGGCCTCTACTTCCCTTGGGACAAGGATGACAAGGTTGCGGTAAAAGTCTGCGAGCTTGAGAACAAGGACTACTACAGCCTGGAAAGCTTCACGCTTGAAGGCGGTTCAATTCACACGGATGGAGACGGAACCGCCATCGTAACAGAAGCGTGCCTCTTGCATGAAAGCCGCAACCCGGACCTGACCAAAGGAGAAATCGAAGACACGCTCAAGGAATATCTGGGTGTGGAAAAGGTTCTCTGGCTACCCAATGGCATCTATCTGGATGAAACCAACGAACACGTGGACAACATCGTCCACTTTTGCGCCCCCGGAGTTCTGGTCCTGGCCTGGACCGACAACGAAAAAGATCCCCAGTACCCGCTGTCCAAGGCAGCCTTTGACTATCTGGAGGGAGAAACAGACGCAAAGGGCCGCAAACTGGAAATCCACAAACTTCATATCCCGGATGAAGTCCTGATCACCAAGGAAGAAAGCATGGGCGTTGACTCAGTGGACGGCACCCTCCCCCGCGAGGAAGGAGATCGTCAGGCGGCATCCTACGCCAACTTCTACATAGCAAACGGCGCAGTGATCCTGCCTCTTTTCGGTGACAAAGAACATGATGACGCCGCAAAGGAAACATTGCAGAAGGTGTTCCCGGACAGAAAAATCGTCGGTATCTACGCCCGCGAAATCATCCTGGGCGGTGGCAACATCCACTGCATCACACAGCAACAACCGCTGGGGTAGTAGATAAAGTCGTCGTCGGCACCGCTGTGACGAACGGTGCCGACGACATAGCCAAGACCAGACGCGAGTGACAACGCTTTTTGAGACGGATGTTGCGCAAGGACACCAACGTCTGGCGAGGGATATGAAAAATGGAAGAAAAGAAAGTCAGCCTATTTAAAATGGTATCCTTTACCGTCTGCGGTATCGTGGTGCTTGATACGTTCGTCGCTCCGGCGGTCATGGGCGTTTCGTCCATCTCCGTATGGCTGTTGACGACAATCCTGTTCTTTGTCCCTTATGGACTCATCAACGCAGAACTGGGCGCAGCCTATCCCGAAGATGGAGGAATATACCTTTGGGTCAAACGGGCGTTCGGCGAATTCCAGGCAACCCTTGTAGCATGGTTCTACTGGGTCAACGTGGCCTTCTGGATGCCAGCCGTATTTATTGCTTTCACGACATGGTTTTCGCTGGCGTTCGCACCGAATCTGGGCACCTGGTCATCCTCTATAATCACCATCGCCATGTGCTGGGTGATCGTTTACATCGGTATCCGGGGTGCCGACCTGAGCGTTACGATGACAAATATCGCAGCCATTATCAAGGTTGGCGTCCTGCTCGTATTCGGCGTCCTCGGTGTCGTCTATGCAGCCACCAAAGGCGTTGCGAACGATTTCTCGCTGGCATCCTTTGCCATAGACTTCAATTTCGACACAATCGCCTACAGTTCAGCCATCGTATATAACCTGCTCGGCTTTGAGCTCATCAGTTCCATCGCCTCCCAGGTTGAAGAGCCGGGCAAAAATATTCCCAAGATGACCATTCTCGCCGGGGTTCTCATCGCCGGTCTTTACATCGTAGGCACATTCGGCGTTCTCGTGGCAATTCCCGCTGACCAGCTTGATCCGCTCGATGGCTTCTTCTACGCCATCAAGGAACTTTGCAGCGTGTTCGGTCCCGGACAGGAGATTGCCTTCAGCATCGTCATTGCCGCCACGCTGCTTACCCTTGTCTCCAACATGATCTCCTGGACACTGGGTGGAGTCGAAGTGTTGGACGAGGCTGAATTCACCAAGTACACCAAGGTGCTTGGGCACAGGCATCCCAAGTATGACACCCCTGATTACTCCTATATCCTCATGGGGGTCATCTCGACCGTACTGATCGTGATCAACTTCTCTCTCGGGGAAAGCGCGAATGAGGCATTCTGGACAATCCTGTCGTTCAGCTTCCTGGTTTTCTTCCTGCCCTACCTGTGGCTCTTCCCGGCCGCAGTCAAGCTGAGAATAACCGATCCCGACACCCCTCGCCCGTATAAAATTCCGGGTGGCATGTTTGGACTTTGCCTGTCCGCCTTCCTCGGGTTCGCCTTTATCGCATTGGGTTGTTTTCTTTTGTTCTTCACAGGCGAAGGATTCGATCCGCTTTACCATGGCACGCTTGTCATCGGCACAGGCCTGACGACTCTGTTCGGCGTGCACCTGTACCGTTTGAGTCACAAGCAGGCGAGCGTCTAACAGCATTCCACTCCCTGACACAATATCAATCACATAACTGCCCAACGCCGTTCCCAATAGGGCCGGTGGACTTAAAGTCCACCGGCCCGGAACGAGAGGGCTGCCGAAAGGTGTTTAAATATGAGTAAAAAAAATCCGGAACCAAGAATTGTCATTGCCCTGGGCGGTAATGCCCTCGGCAATACTCCGGAAGAACAGAAGGAAAAACTGCGTTTTTCCTCCAAGGCCCTAGTAGAGCTCATTACTCAGGGTAACGAGATCATCGTGAGTCACGGCAACGGTCCACAGGTCGGCATGATCAACCTTGCCTTCGAGGACGCTTCGAAAAAAAACGACAAAATCGTCGCGCTGGAAATGCCCGAATGCACGGCCATGAGCCAAGGATACATCGGTTACCATCTTCAGAATGCCATTCGCGAAGAGCTACGCGATCAGAACATGCCCTGGCACGCAGCGTCCATCGTGACCCAGGTTGTTGTCGATGAAAATGATCCCGCCTTCGAAAAACCGACCAAGCCTATCGGCGGTTTTTACACCAGAGAAGAAGCCGATGCCATGATGGCGAATGACGACTCTCTGGTCATGGTGGAAGATTCCGGACGGGGCTACAGACGAATGGTAGCCTCGCCAAAACCTGTCGATATTCTGGAAAGGGAATCCATCGTCAATATGCTCGACAACGAGTTTATTGTCATCGCCTGCGGCGGCGGAGGAATCCCGGTCGTCAAAGGCAACAACAACGAATACAGAGGGATCTCTGCCGTCATCGACAAAGACTTCGCTTCCGCCAAGTTGGCCGAGGCCGTTCATGCGGATTATCTGTTTATTCTGACAGCAGTAGATCGCATCGCTATCAATTTCGGTACTCCCGAACAAAAAGACCTGGAAAAAATATCCGTTGTGGAAGCCGAGCGCTATATTGAAGAAGGCCACTTCGCTCCGGGATCGATGTTGCCCAAAGTGCAGGCAGCCATTGAGTTCGTCAGCAGTGGTGAAGGGCGCAAGGCCGTGATAGCGTCTCTGGAAAAAGCCCCGGAGGCTATTACCGGAACAAGTGGCACATTGATTTATCGATAAAACAACCACACCCTTTTCACGCCCATAACAGACGGAAAAGGGTGTGCCATCCCATAATATCATTCAACCGTCACCCCAACAGTGTGGGATGCTCGTCAAGAGCTCAAGGGATGGAACGCCACCTATCCCCGTAATCCCACAAGCGGGCCAGCCGTTCAGCAGGCTGGCCCGCTCCTTTTTCCGGGCATTACTAACGGCAAAAATTCAAAAAAACATCTTATCCCCAAAAGAACGTTACAACTTCTTCCTTTTACTTTGATATAAAAATAATTATAAAGTCTTTATCGTATTCAAGTATTGCAAAATGAAAAATCTTTCCGTAGTCAAACACAAGTTTGACCACCAATGTTGATGCGGCATATCGCAATCGACTTTTTTCAACTTCTAACGACAACAAAAAGGTCACATATGAAAAAAGGACTTTTCATTCTTTTTCTCTGCTGTCTGCTTCCCGTGAGCGCGGCTTTTGCCGGTGACTACGAACAGGCCATGGAGTACTATCGGGCTGAACAATACCAAAAGGCCGTTCCGCTGCTCCAGAAAGAGGCGGACAAAGGCAATGCAAAGGCTCAAACCCGACTTGCCATTTGTTATGAATACGGCGACGGCGTTGCCAAAGATGCAGCCAAGGCCGTGCACTGGTACACCAAAGCAGCCGAACAGGGGAACGCCTGGGCTCAGGACAGCCTCGGCACATGCTATGCCCGAGGTCGAGGCGTAGATAAAAATCCTACCGCCGCTTTCAAATGGTATAAAAAGGCTGCCGAAAGCGGAGACAAATGGGGCCAGGTGCATCTCGCTCTCGCGTATGAAGATGGAACGGGAGTTGCCAAGGATCAGGCCAAGGCCGTTCAATGGTACATCAAATCCGCAAAACAGGGCCTATCCCTCGCGCAGGTGAACCTCGGTGTGTGCTACATGCAAGGCTCTGGCGTTGAAAAAGACCTGAAGAAAGCCGCGCATTGGTACACTGAATCCGCAAAGCAAGGCGATGAACTGGCGCAGCATTACATTGGCTCCTGCTATCGCGATGGGTTGGGTGTAGCTCAGGATATGAAACAGGCTGTGGTCTGGTTCGCCAAATCCGCAAAACAGGGATATGCCCCGGCGCAGTATAACCTTGGCTTCTGCTATGCATATGGCAACGGTGTTGCCAAGGACATGGCCAAAGCCATCGATCTGTACACCAAGGCAGCTGAACAGGGTGAAGCAAGGGCCCAGTACAACCTCGGCGTGTGCTATTACAAGGGAATCGGCATCGCCCAGAACGATAACGATGCCGTATACTGGTTTTCCAAGTCTGCAGAGCAAGGACATGCAGCGGCCCAGTACAACCTTGGCGTATGCTACCTGCTGGGAACCGGTGTTGCCCAGGACCAGGTTAAGGCCCGCAAATATGTTTCCATGGCCGCGGCTCAAGGAGACGAGGACGCAAAAGACCTCCTGCCCAAAATCTAACCGGAATGTAACGGGGACAAGAGGTCGCTTTGTTCGTTCCAGAGCGTCGTTCCTGTCCTCAAACTCATGAAGGGCTAAACACCCCGGCAACTGCTGGCAGTTGCCGGGGTTCTTTTCATACTGTGAACAGCACAATTATTGTTCAATCCTTTTTCCTTCCATCATTTCTTCCTGTTCCAGCAGCTCCTGCATATTCGGCAGGCAATCCGTACCTTGCGTTTTCATGGCCCCCGACATAGGCTTGAACGCCTTAAAAAGACTGAAGACGAGGACTTCCGCATGGTCAAACCAAACCTCAGGCAAACCATCATTCTCGGGATAGCCATTTTCACCCTCTCGTTTGGGGGCATCGCCCTGCTTTCCCTTTCCAACATCAACCGCCTGCAGCAGGAAGTGATAATCGTTGAACGGGCGGACGACCTGAGAAACCTGATTCTGGAAATCCGCCGGGAAGAAAAAAACTTTTTTCTATATCAGGACACGGCATTTTTCTCTTTGGGGCAAACAAACATAGCCCAAGCCCAAAAAGCTCTCACAGCCTTATCCGAGGAGCTGGGGCAACCTCTCGGCAAACAGCATGGTTTGCAATTGGAGCAAGGTCTTCACCGGTACAAGAGCCTGTTGGAAAAAATCAATATGGGCTTCAACCAAGGAAAGATGGCAGACAATCAGGCCGAACAGTCGCTCCGTGAAACGGGACAAAACCTTGTGGAACATTCACGGGCCATTGCCGAATTTGAACGGGAGAGCATTCTGCGCATCAACCGGAGACTTCGGACCACGTTGATTATTTCAATGGGCGTCATTGCCCTGGTCGTCCTTGCCTTGGTGATCTTTGTTTCAAAGAGCATCCTTACCCCGCTCCGCAAAGTACAGGAAGCCACACGGCAAATTGCACAGGGAACGTTCGAACCTCTTACAATCAACAACACCCATGATGAAATCCAGCAGGTTTTCGTTGCCTTGAATTCCATGGTTGATGAGTTGAAAAAACGGCAGATCCAGCTCGTTCAGGCGCAAAAACTCTCCTCCATCGGAACGTTGGCTTCCGGCATTGCTCACCAGTTGAACAATCCACTCAACAATATTTCAACATCGGCACAAATTCTGGAAGAATCCAACACCAACAAAGATGACATCTCGGATAAAATGATGGGCAACATCATCCGGGAAACCATACGGGCCCGCGATATTGTCAAAGGGTTGCTGGAATTTTCACGAGATCAGGATTTTTCTCCGGCGCTGAACAGTTTAGGGACAGTAATCCAAGGTGCTGTCAGATTGGTAGCAAGTCAATTGGGCCCACGCATATCGTTGAATGTCGACGTCCCGGATTCACTGGTTCTTCCTGTGGACAGGCAGCGCCTGCAAGAGGCCTTTATCAACCTGATCATCAATGCCATTCAGGCCATCGGGGAGCAGGAAGGCTCCATACAAATCCAGGCCGCCCCAACAGATGGTCACGTGCTCATCTCCGTAAAAGACTCTGGTAACGGCATGTCCGCAGAGACCCTCCAACGCATCTTCGATCCTTTTTTCTCCACCAAGGAAGTGGGGCAAGGAACAGGGCTTGGATTGTACATTGTATATGGAATCATTGAAAAACATCAGGGAACAATCCGAGTTGAAAGCACGCCCGGTCAAGGCACTACATTTTTCATCCGGCTCCCACTCACGATGGAGACCAAAGCATGACCGTCGCATCTTTGCTTGTGGTAGAGGACGAACATATCGCCCGGGAAAATCTTACCCATGTTCTGACAAACGAAGGATACAAGGTTAGCGCCGTTATTTCCGCCGAAGAAGCCCTTCAGGAATTGGGAAAAAAACACCATGAGCTTGTCATAACGGACCTCATGCTCCCCGGTATTGACGGAATCACAATGCTGGAACGCATCAGGGCGCAACATCCGGCCACGGAAATCATCGTGGTCACGGGACACGCTTCCGTTCAAAACGCAGTGCAGGCAATGCAAAAAGGAGCTCATTCCTATATAGAAAAACCGCTCAACCTTGATGAATTGCGCCTTCAGGTGAGCAAAGCGCTCGAACGTCAGGCTCTTTCTCAGGAAGTTCTGCGGCTCAAACGAATTGTGGCAAAGGGAAACAACGATTTTCCCTTTGTGGGACAAAGCGACGCCTTTGCCAAACTCAAAAAAACCGTACGGCAATTGGCTCAAATGAACTGCAATGTACTCATCCAGGGTGAAACGGGAACAGGTAAAGAATTGGTGGCCCAGGGAATACACCAGTTGAGCCAACGATCCGAAGAACGGTTCATGGCCATCAACTGCGGGACCTTCACGGCAGAACTCATGGACAAGGAATTATTCGGCCATGAAAAAGAAGCGTTTACGGGTGCCAATCGCGGTCAGAAAGGAATTCTTGAGGTTGCAGACGGAGGTACGGTCTTCTTTGACGAGATAGGCGAATTGGCCTTGAACATGCAGGTTAAACTGCTGCGAGTTCTACAGGAACGCACATTTCTGCGCGTAGGTGGAACAAAGGAGATTCCTGTAGATATTCGGGTCGTTGCCGCAACCAACCGGAACCTGAGTGAACTGGTGGAACAGGGAACCTTTCGGCAAGACCTCTACTACCGTCTCAATGTAGTCACGCTGCAGGCACCACCTCTTCGGGAACACCATGAGGACATCCCCATTCTTATCGGCCATTTTCTGGAAAAACACCGCCAGCCAGGGCAAACCATCACATCCATAGCGCAGGATACATTGGACATGCTCATGCGATATCCGTTTCCGGGTAACGTACGAGAGCTGGAGAACATCGTCCAGCGCGCGTTGGCACTGGGGCAAGGGGCCATCTTCACGCCGGACCTTTTGCCGAAGGACGTGTGTAACGCACAAACAGACACGCCTCTTGCAACCTTGGAAGACGTGGAAAAAACGCATATCCGAAAAGTGCTGGCAGCCTCAGGGGAAAACAAGACACAAGCCGCAAGAATACTGGGAATAGACAGGGTATCCCTGTGGCGAAAAATCAAACGCTACAATTTGGAGTAGCCATGGCGTCCAAGGCGAATTCGGCGGCCTCTTCCATAGTTGAAACCAGATGGATGTGAAGATCCTGCACTATTTCATCATCCATGGAAGCCAGCGAGGAGGCGCACCCCTTGGGCAGTATCACTGAGGAAATTCCGGCCTGCTGTGCTGCCATGAGCTTTTCCCGAATTCCTCCCACCGGGAGAATTTCGCCAAGCAAGGACAATTCTCCCGTCAAAGCGACATCCCTGCGCACAGGCTTGCCCGTCAGCAAGGAAAGTAACGCCAAGGTAATGGCTCCTCCGGCAGAAGGCCCTTCCTTGGTAACCGCCCCTGCGGGAATGTGCACATGAATGTCCGAAGATTCAAAAAAATCCGGTTCAATCCCGAACTTCTGAGCATGGCTCCGAATATAACTGAGGGCTGTCTGGGCTGATTCCCGCAGCACTTCCCCCAAAGAACCGGTCAGGATAAGTTGTTTGCTGCCTTGCATTCTGGCAGTTTCAACAAAGATGATCTCCCCTCCGTTCTCGGTCCAGACCAGACTTGTCGCCAACCCGACCTTTGCTTCGGATTGGGCCATAGTTGAAGCAAAGGGAGGTGCACCAAGCAGCTTCTCGGCCATGGCAGCATCCACTGTCAGCTGGCTACCCCCCTCCGACAGAGCCTGCCGGGCCAATTTTCTGCACAATGACGCCAATTGCTTACGCAACCCGCGTAGCCCAGCCTCACGAGTATATTGCATAATAATTGAAGTTATCGCATCCGGTTCCACATTTACAAGCTGGTCATCAAGACCATGCAGCTTCAGTTGCTCAGGAACAAGATACCGGGTCGCAATTTCAAATTTCTCCTGCCGTGTATAGCTGGAAAACTCTATCACTTCCATTCGGTCTCGCAACGGAGCCGGAAAGCGCTCCAAAGCATTGGTTGTGCAAATGAACAGCGCACCGGAAAGATCAAAAGGCAACCCCATGTAATGGTCGCCAAAAGCGGCATTCTGCTCCGGATCAAGCAACTCCAGTAAAACAGCAGTGGCGTCACCATGAAAATCCTGACCAGCCTTGTCCATTTCATCGAGCATGATGACAGGATTTCGTGCCCCCGCCTTTTGCACTCCCTGCAAGATGCGTCCGGGCATGGCACCGACATAGGTCCGTCTGTGCCCACGCAATTCGGCCTCATCCCGAAGCCCTGCCAAAGACAGACGGAAGAACTTCCGCCCCAGGGCTTCTGCGATAGCCTTACCTATGGATGTTTTTCCTGTTCCCGGAGGCCCTGTAAAACACAACACGGGGCCATGCAGTTGCCGGGCGAGCACACTCTGCTCCAACATTTCGGCAACATACGAACGCAATTTAGTCAGATTAACAGGTTTACCAAGGTATTGATCAGCCCCTTGACGCATTGCATCCACGGCGGTTTTGACCGTGGCATAACCGGTCAACATGATGACCTTGGTGTCCGGCCATCGCTTGCGGACAACCTTCAACAATTCAAGACCATCCATGCCATCCATTTTGAGATCGGAGACAATGACGTCCGCAACCTCTTTTTCCATGGCTGCAACAGCTTCAAGCCCGTTGCCCACAGCGCGAACGTTATACCCGTCATTTTCAAAAACAATGGACAGGTTCTCACGGGCAATAGCCTCGTCATCCACCAACAGAATGGAGGAGGTATGTTTCCCTCGCAAATTCTTCACTGCCAGAAACTCAAGAATTCGATCCTTGACTCGTTGCAAACCAAAATGGCGAGCATTGAGCACGTTTTCGGCACGTACGATATCCAAGTCATCCTTGGTCGTAATATTCCATGGCAGGGAAAAAAGAAATTCGAGATAGTTCAACCCAATCGCATATTCGGGAGAAGAGGGGGCAACAGATGCAATCCGCTCGCATTCGGCATGGGCTGCCTCGTATATTTCGTCCGGCAATTCCGCAGCTTCCAATCGCTCACGGAGCAGTTCGCGTTCAGTCGGAGTGGTTGTTTCTTTCTGCAACCGTTCCGGCTCTTTTTCTTCCTGAGGTTCAGTGCTCGGGGCAGCACCCTTTCTGATGTTAAACCAGCCCATTTCTGCTCTCCAAACATGTTGTCAAAGCTAAAATCGTATGCCCAAATCAACATATCCACTATCTTTTATGGCACTTAGTATTCCTAAATAACACGGCTCAACGAGGCTGTTAAGGTTGCACTTCGCAACACCACCCTTTTCAAATATGCCCACTCCACAGTCATGATGGGCTGGTGATGCGTAAAACAAAAGCTATTTTCACCTATTAACTTGAAATTACAGTAAATATATTTTGAGAAAAAACGAACAAACATAAAAGTCAGATTGATAAAAAAAGAATAAAGCGCTTCAGTTATATTTATATATAGAAATTAGGCTCAACACTGTTTCATTCTGCAACATAAATATCCCACCTACACCACCGAAACAAAATACAAATCAACGTTTTTTTGGTTTTCAGCGTTGCATTTTGCATCATTTCATACGGCAAAAAACGTTACAAAAAGAAATAAATTCAACAAAAACAAAATATTACAAACTTCAACATTCTTGGCATGTGTTTTGATCTAAGGAAGGGCGAGAGGCTGAAACACAATCTCCAAAACTCTAAAATTTGAGGAGTGAAACATGACTCTCTTCAGCGCTGTAAAAAACATGGTGAACAAGCATTACGAGGCACAGGCCGAGCACAACTGCAACACATGCCATGTAGGAGCATGGGTTATCGGCCGCGAACAGCATTTCACGGATACATCAGGAGGATGTACTATGAAGGCACTCTTCAAACGGCTTGTCGGCAACCGCAAAGCGGCAGTCGAAAACGTTCCCAATCAAAACGAAACAATCGCTGTAAAAGAAAACTGTGATTGCACCCATTGCAAAATTCTTGTCGTCTGCAAAGGATCTTCTTTCTCTGACGGCGTCATGGATTATGCCATTGATATGGCTGCAAAGACACGGAGTGGCCTGGTGGCCCTCAATCTTGATACCACAGGACGCGACTTCTCTGTTTTCCAGGCCCGATCCGAAGAAAACATCGATAGGTTCTCAGACAGAGCCGCCAATGCCGGATTGCTTTTTTCACATGAAGTCCGTCACGGCGATGAAGAAAGCGTCATTGGCAAAATGTATCAGGAAGATGCACAATTCCGTTATGTCATGGATGACTCCGCTGTCGTTTGCAAAAACAGGAAGGTCATTCCCGTCTATACCCGTGCGACGTTGCGGGCCAAATAAAACAGGCCTGACAACATCTTATATTGTAATTGCAAGGACTTCATATGACCCCTGAAATTATTACGGTTATGGCCGTACTCCTTTTTGCTGTCCTATTGTTCATTTTCGAATGGGTTCGGGTTGATGTTGTGGGCATTATAATGATGGTGCTCCTGCCCCTTCTGGGGCTTGTCACACCGCAACAGGCTATCAGCGGATTAAGCAGTAATGCGGTCGTGTCCATTATCGCGGTGATAATAATCGGCGCGGGGCTGGACAAAACCGGCGTCATGAACTCCATGGCCCGGGTAATCCTCCGTTTCGCAGGCAAGAGCGAATCAAGAATCATGACGCTTATTTCCGGAACTGTCGCTATCATTTCCGGATTCATGCAAAACATCGGAGCGGCAGCACTCTTTTTGCCTGCCGCCAAACGTATCGGGAACCAAACAGGAGTCCCTGTAGGCCGGCTTCTCATGCCTATGGGATTCTGTGCAATCATCGGAGGCTGCCTCACGCTCGTGGGATCAAGCCCTCTGATTTTGCTGAACGACCTCATGGTGGTGGGTGGCACACGGTATGAACCTTTCGGCTTGTTCAGCGTCACGCCGGTTGGCCTGTTGCTGATTGCTGCGGCACTCGTTTACTTCATCCTGCTTGGCCGTTTCATACTGCCAAACAGAGCCGAAGACGAAAACACCGGCCCCATGTCTTCTGTTCTTGCCAGCACCTACAGCAATGTAGGATCGCTTTTCGAACTCCATGTTCCTGATACCTGGAAAAGGGATGGACCTCTCCATGCCCTGGAACTTCGCCCAGTCTACTTCTGTACACTGGTGGCCATTGCCAGAAAAGGCGGAACTTCACATATCTTTGCACCAAACTCGGAAGAAACCATTCAACCGGGAGATCATCTTGTTGTGGTCGGGCCGGATGAATTCGTGGAACACATGGCAGAAGATATGGGGTGGGCGCTCCAGCCTGAATTGTCCTCATTCGCGGAAGAACTCTCTCCCAACAATGCAGGCATCATGGAAGGCATAGTGACGCCCCGTTCCGAATTCGTGGGAAAAACACTTCGGGATTTGCGCATCAGAGAACGTTTCCAGGTTTCACCATTGGCCATTTTCAGAGGTGAAAAAATCTTTGTCAGCGGCCTGACCGATATCGTCATTGAAACCGGCGACGCCTTGCTGCTGCACGGACGTTGGGAAATGTTCCATATGCTCAAAGGTCTGCCGGACCTTGTTTTTACTGAAAATGTTAAGGGTGAATTACTGCGGACGGAGAAGGCAAAACTGGCATTGCTCTGGCTAGTGGTTTCCCTTATCATGATCCTCGGCTTCCACGTTCAGCTTTCCATTGCGTTACTGACAGGCGCCTTGGGAATGGTCCTGACAAAGGTTTTAACCATTGACGAGGCGTATCAGTCCGTGGACTGGATGACGGTTTTCCTGCTGGGCGGACTCATTCCGCTGGGAATGGCCTTTGAGAACACCGGTGCGGCAAAATACATTGCGGACACCATCATGGCGGCGCTTGGAACACCAACACCGGTTATGCTTTTAACGGTCATAGGCATCCTGACCTCATTCTTCACGCTAGTAGCATCAAACGTGGGCGCAACGGTTCTCCTGGTGCCCCTCTCCATGAATATGGCCATTAATGCAGGAGTAGACCCGCGCGTAGCAGCCCTGACCGTGGCTGTGGCAGCATCGAACACCTTCGTGCTCCCGACACATCAGGTCAACGCTCTGATTATGCGGCCCGGCGGCTATAGAACCGTCGACTATGTCCGTAGCGGCGCTGGCATGACAGTTCTTTACATGGTGGTCATGATAACCGCGCTGATGATGTTCTATTGAAAAGAAACGGGTGCAGGATGGCCTGCACCCGTTTTATCCGTTGGGGAAACTCCGAATAGACGAAATACAGCCACTCATCAGATCTGCCTCCGAATGGTTAACGGCCCAGAGCCTGACCTTCGGGGCATTTTTTGGTGATTGAAGGAGATTGGAATGAAAACTTCGTTGACGCAGACGCTTGCCAAAACCTTTCTCGGCAATGCGCCTGTATGGTACAAACAGGTCCTCGTGGCCTTCCTGATTCTCAATCCGGTACTCATGTTCACGGCCGGTACGTTTGTGGCGGGCT
>Ga0207831_100451_pt1 | contig 14129 bp, 15 predicted proteins | sample TtanPargueraPR_7_FD_187741 | JGI IMG/M metagenome (GOLD analysis project Ga0207831, IMG submission 187741) | Aerobic enrichment media microbial communities from Bioluminiscent Bay, La Parguera, Puerto Rico - Tt and M1 (2) (SPAdes) | ecosystem: Environmental > Aquatic > Marine > Unclassified ... | reverse complement strand
CGGAATACACTCTATTATAGACATCGCCGATAGAGTCGGAATAATATCGGCTATTTCAAACCCGGATTTTTGGAGAATATCCCGAAATTCGGCCTCGGTACGTTCGCGGCCGCCTTCAAAAAGCGTCAACATGACAATATCCGATAACGTCTCATAGGATGCATCATAGCCGTAACTGATCACATAGTCTACAATAAGGAGCTTCCCATGCTTCGGAATACGATGTCGGATATTCCTCAAAATCGTGACAGCATGACTGTCATCCCAGTCATGAATGATTCTCGCGAGAATATAAGCGTCGCCAATAACCGGAACGGATTTAAAGAAGTCGCCCGACACGGTTTCACACCGGTCTGAAATAAACTCCTGTTCTATAAAATGCTCCGCGCCTTCAATAACCGTCGGCAAATCAAAGAGGATGCAGCGTAAATGGGGATATAATAGGGACATTCTATATTCCTTATGTCAACAAAAAAATTAATACTGTAAAAACAATTGTTTATAAACGGACTGGTTTAAAATACGCACCTCTCTTGTTGATTTTATAAAAGGGTTGGCGAGGTATTCTCTTCCTTCGGCGAACTTACGATCTGATCGTTACGTTTATCCGGCATGACCCGAACCGGCGGATCCGCCAATCATTCCTTATCCAGATTCTCAAGTTCGGAAGAGAGGCCCAGTGATTGTCCCCCACGAGGTTATTTCGCCTCTACGTCTATGGACGGGCTCTCTCGCCGAAAATGTTAAAGCGGTGCTTGTGTCAGCTGTTCAATCTCATCCTCACTTCATCGAGATGTATTACTTCTTAGATGGAGCTGGCAGGCCCAGGATTGTCCCTCCCGAAATCAATGTTTCAACGGGGATGAACGGGCTCTGCCAGCAGATAGTTTGGATTGAACGGTTCGTTATTTTTCAGCATGGTCCAGGCAATCACCAGCATTTTGGCTGCGATCTTTACGCGGGCCTTTGTCTTGATTCCTCGCTCCCCTTGGCGGCCTTCCAGCATGCGGTTGTAGATGCGTCAGAAGGCATCGTTGTGATAGGAGGCGATCAGGGCGGCCTGATACAAGCCGGGGAATAGGAGGGGGGACATTCTATAAGGAATATAGAATATCCCCAAATCTCCTACAGCGATCAATGAGTTGGTAGCGGTGTTTTTTTTACTCATCGTGTTGAGGTCTTAGGCTTTTGCAATATGTAATAGCGTCGTCCATCCCTTGTATTCTGGAACTCCTTTTGAAGTTCGTACCCCTGATTGTGGTAATTAGCCAAATCTGAATTGGGAATACCACCATTGGCCGGACCACGAAGAAATACTTGATCTTGAAGTTCTGGTCGCAAGACAGCCTCAGCATTCCACATAGTTCCTTCCATATTGTAAGTCACATTACGGAGATAATAGCCACTAAGCTTTATCTCTTTAAGCCAATTCGAAGGATCTTTCCCTGATGGGAGAGATAGTGTTGCGTTTAAGCGCTGGCGAATAGTGTAACGGAAGGTTTTACAAAATACAGTAACAAATTTATACCCCGCTGGCAAAGCTACCCCGCTGCTGTGCGATCCGGATATCCCGCCCGGGAATGAAATGGACATACCCCGCACTTTTGAAAAAATATCCCCCCTGTATTATGAAGTGAATCACCACAAAACACTAATAAACAGGAGGGATAAGCGATGCCGCCGACAGCGACATACAATGATATTAGAGCATATCAGGAAAAAGTAGAAAAGGATAAAATCACACCGCACAGCCTTCCGCCATGCCCGCGCTGTCAGGTTGAGTCCAGATTTTTCAAATTGCATGCATACCGCGAACGCCGGTTTTTGATTATCGTTGAGTTGCTTGTCGAAGCCGTGCTTTGCACATTGGTGCGCTTCAGGTGCCCGGATTGCGGAAAGACCGTCACGTGCTATCCGGATTTTGCCATTGCTAACAAGCATTACACCCGCCAGAGCATTGAAAGCTTCAGCCGCGCCTATGTGCAAGATGATCACAAGACCTACGAAGATGCGGTAATGACCGATGATGGTGTCCCCGAACGGCCGGTCAGCGGCCAGGCCCTGGCACCATCGAGCGTCCATCGCTGGATCAGCACATTAGCCGATCTTACCTGCGATGGGATAAAAAAATCACTTCCAAAAAGCAGCGTTGCACAGTCTTTTGAAAATCTGGATCTGATACAAATCCCTGAAAGAAAGTACAAAACCCCCAAAAGGAAGCATTGCCTTTTTGTCTGCTGGTGGTTTTTCAAGACGGTGGCGTTTTTGAACAAATCGGATTTCACCGACTTTGCAATAACATCTGTGTGAACTTGATATACGGTGCCTTCATAACGCCCCAACTTGAACGGGCGAGCACAAAAGGAGGCTGCGATTATGGGTTCATACACGGATGGTTTTTTAAAAAGGCTGCGCAATGAGATCGATATTGACCAGATGATCCACACCTTGGCACTAGAAACGCGAACCGGTACAAACTACCTCCGGTTTCGCTGTCCGGTTTGCCACGGATTTCACACGGCGACCAACCCAAAAACCAACCTGGCTAGATGCTTCGAGTGCAAAATTAATTTTAATCCCATTGATTTGGTCATGGCGGTCACCGCCCAAAGCTTCGTGGAAACGGTTGAGTATTTGAAACCTCATCTGACCGATACCCGCACAAATGGATAGGAATCGGGTACAGAAAATGGCTCTGTCCAAAAGGCGCCTTTCGCAGCTGGAATCGGTGATTAAACAATATCGACAGGATTTTTATGCCGTTGGAAAAGCGCTCAGAGAGATCCGCGATGGCCGGCATTATCACAAGCTGACCTTTAACAGCTTTGAAAGTTATCTCAGGCGTCGATGGGATATGGGCCGCTCTACTGCCTACCGGCTCATTGAGGCCGCTGCGGTGATCGATAACCTGTCGCCAATTGGGGAGGTGTTGCCCAAAAACGAATCACAGGCCCGGCCCCTCACCCGGCTGGATGCCTTTAGCCAAAGAAGGGTGTGGCGCGATTTTTTAGAAACCGGCCAAACGCTCACCGCGGTGAATATCAAAAAGTTCGTATCGGCTCACTTGGGTGAGCAAAAAACCAAAGCGGCCTTTCGCGAGGTCATCAGCACCGATTACCAAAAAGCCGTGCGTGCGATGCTCTGTCAGATCCGCATTGCGCAAAATGACGGCTGGAGAAAAACGTCACAAAAAACCGCTTTGTACTGGAACAATGTGATGAAAGAGAAAATATTGTGGCGATAGGAAAGGACATCTCAACGCTTTCTTTAGATGATCAATTCATGATCTTGCTGCATAAAAAGATTATGAACAAGACCGGTTCGGCCAAGCGCCGCGCCAAAAAGTATTATGTGGACCAGTATAAAAAAACAGGTATCATCCCCAAGCCACTGCTGCTTGCCGGCCGCGGCATCATGGAGGGCCGAAAATGCAGCGGACGGCCGCGTGCGCTGTCTTGTGACGTAAAAAACCGCTTTATTCAAATGGTCAAAGCCGCCTGTGATGCCGATGACGACAATTTTATCTACGTTACCCGAAAGGCGCGAAAGATCACGATCTTTCATCAATTTCTGGAAGAAGAATTTGAGAAAAAGATCTCCATACACGCCCTTTACCGTCTGGTTCGCCAGGAAAACCTGCATCTGTATTTGAAAAAGCCCGATTTTGATGAACTGCCGGCCAAGGGGTTTTTCAACCCCGAGGACATTTTTGATTTGGTGCAGGTTGACGGCTGCAGCTTTCAGTACATCAAAATCAAAGATGAAAACGGAAAGTGGCGTAAACCGCAGGTGATCGAATTTTATGATACCGGATCGCGGTATATGTTCGTATTGGAACTGTATTTTTCGGAAACCAGCCTCAATGCGCTGGATCTGTTTACCCGGTTTTTACTGTACGGGCCGTTTCCCAAAAAACGCATCCGGCTGCGTCCGGATCGCGCCAAAGGGTTTTTGAACCTGAAGCGGCCTATCCACGAACTGAACATCAAATACTCGCTGCCCGATGGATTTTATATGGAGCCGGACTTTACCGGCCCAAGGTCACCGAAGCACAAGGTGCATCTGGAGTCGAGCCATCGCAGTCTGCATCATTTTGAGATCCGTATCATTAAAAAGTTTGCCGACAAAATCTTAAAAACCGAACCGGGATGGGCCTTTAAAGGCAATAAAAAAGAGCCCATTGTCGTTACCTTTCTGGACATCAGCCTCGATCAGTTAAGACACAGCCGGATGCTTGAATTGTATCGCCGGCAGCACAATGAAAGCCTTCACCGATTTACCGAGGCCGGTAAATCGGTAAAATGGGTACCCAGGGAAAAGCTTGCGGCATATTTGTCGGATCAGGATACCCTGGCATTTGATCCGGATCACGTGCAGGGCTTTATCCGCTATGGATTTGATAAGCGAAAAGCCGTTGTCTCCACGCAAAAAACCATCACCTACGACAAACAGAAATATACCGTGGTTGTGGGGGCTGAGAAATTCAGTTCGCACAAAAGCACGCCCGTTCAGGTGTCTTGCTGCAACAACAAACTCTATATTTTTGAGCCCCAAAAAGACGGCGTTTTTTTGGGCGAGGCATTGTGCCAGCAGCGGTCGGAAAAACCCAAATCCGTGGTGGAAAAGTCAGAAAAAAGGCTGAAACAAAATGAGGTTGAACAGATTGCTGCATATCTTGAAGCCAGGCAAATGAGCGTTGATATGAAAAGCCTGATTGCCTGCTACCGAAACGGACTGACGTTTGATATCGCAAAGGCCGTCTTTGAAAACAACACGAAACGCTATGATCGGCTTGTGGCCAAGCTAGACGAGCCAGACAGAGCCGGTTTTGTGCGCTTCAACGCATTTGCCATCGATTATTATCGGTATCGGCGAAATCAGCTTGCACCGGGCAAGGCGAGTGGGCCATGAAAAAAAAGCGCAAAGAACACTTCATCAATGACAAGCGTCGGGTATCGTATCTGAGCAGCGTCTATACCCGCATGTACCGGGGCAAAAGCGTGTTGATTGAGGGCGCCTACGGCGCCGGCAAGACCCGCTTTTTACAATTGATCCAGCCGAAAAAATTAAAACCGGTTTGGCTCGAATCACTGGACAACAAACATGAGATCCTGGCATCAATCCTTCAGGAGCTAAATTATGAAGGTGTGGCAACCCATTGGCACACGTCCCGGAATCTGAAAAAGATCTGCAGTCTGACCGGTTTTTTTATTGTAATCGATGAGGCCAATGATCTGGATCGCCGGGTCTGGCCGTATTTTAAAAGAATTATTGATGCATACATCCCAATGGTTTTTGCAGGCTTGCCCAAGGTCAGAACGTATCTGGCCAGTGAACATCCGGATATTCTCAGCCGTTTAAAGGTACTGACGATTTATCCTATAATCGTTGAAGACTTTATTGCCGAGTATAAAAATTTTTCTTCGGAAGCCATTGAGCAGATATATGCCGCCACCGACGGTGATATGCGCAAATTTGAAGAAATCTGCATAGAATGCCAGGATAAGGCCAAGGAGCTCAAGTATAGCCTTGTGGATATCAATTTAGCCCTGGCGGTCCTCACCGATCTTCCCTCCAACCATTGATCCGATTTTAGCCGATACCGATCCAACCCCCTTCATTTTAAGCTTTAACCCGAGGATCTGAACAAAATCCCCATCATTTAGATTGCATACTTCCGGGGGCTTTTGACCGGAATCAGTCAAAAAATGAAAAATGACAGAAAACCGAGCCGGTTTTTTGCATTTGGATGTCATCTTGTAAGAGAAGTAAACTATCGATATCTTAGGGGCATGCAAAATGCGAGCATTATTATTTTGCGAACATTGGCGTTACACTATTCGCCAGCGCTTAAAAGTATACCATAATAATGATAAATTAGATGATGCATATTATGGAGAATGGGAAATCGGTACATATTATTGTGCTTGGCGAGTAATAAAAAATAATAAGATAATATGCGGTGTTAGCGACCCTGCTGAAAGTATTGAGGAACTGAACAGTGAAATAAACCGCATAAAATTTGGCTCTATTGTTTCTATAGCTAAACTCTCGGATATTGATGTACAATTAAAATTCGATAATGGGATATTTGTAGACTTTTTGGCAACAATAAGTGATGAGGATGAATACTTTCATATTTTTTGTCCGGACAATGTATATATCGAGCTGTCTTTTGATGGAAAATGGTCGATGGGAAAATCGAACGAAGGGAACACAGGGACAATCTTGAATATCTAAACAAACCATTTTAAAAGTTTATTGGGGAGCGCGTAGGCTGGGTTGAGGAACGAAACCCAGCATTGACTTAAAAGCTTGACAGACGGCGGTTAAAGAGAATCGATTTTCTTTTTAACCGCCATTTTTTTATCAAAATCGATCCGATCATTTGAGGGCATGAAAGAAGCAAAATTCAAGTCAACGCAAAAGCCGTGAGCGGTGGCAAAGGGACCGGCGTGCTTTGTGCGGGAGACATATTGCCGCGTTATCGGACGGCATTTTTGCCGCCAAAGCCGGAGGCCATCAAATAGACAAAATTCTGTACGATAACGACTCAATATGTATTGGTGCACAAAGCACGCCGGCCCCGTGGTTCGAGATCCCGCGGACCGGGTGGGCGGGATATAAAATAAGATCCGATCCTTTTTTAGGGTCGGCAGGGTGGGCATAAAATCAAGACGCACCGGTTATCAATAGTGGTAGCGGCAGGCAAGAATGCGGATTTTGTCTTCCTTGTGGGTTCGGGGACGGGCCAATCCAACCAACTGAAATAAAATTGAAAAGCTTGAAAAAGTAGGCCTATTTAGGGCCAATATCGCAATTTTCGGGGCCAAAAATCGTAATATAGCCTGAAGAACGGTGGTTGAAGTATTTTTCTTCTTTAACCGTTTTCTTTTACCCCAAAAAGGTTTCACTTCTCGTTGTAAGCCTCGACAAACTCATCGACGGTAATGCCAGCCTGTCGGATGGCGCTTCGAAGCGTTCCGAGGGCGAGCGCTTTGTGGCGGGGGATCACGCATCCCTTGTCCTGCCGGCGCAGGACCACATGGCTGCCCTTCTGGCGGGCCTGGTAAAATCCAAGCCGTATGAACACCCGGATGGCCTCGTCACCAGAAATCCTGGGCAGTTCAGGCATGCGCCGGCACCTCGAAGGTGGTCATGATCGGGCGGAAGCTCGCCTTCATGGGAAACTCCTCCAGATACAGTTCCGTGGCTTCCTGCAGGTTTTTAACGGCCTCCTCGATGGTCTCGCCCTGACTGGCCGTGCCGATCTCGGGGCATTCAGCGACGTATAGATTTTCCTCTTTGTGAATGACTGCGGTAAATGTGCTCATAGTCGATATCCTTGATTAACCGTTAACCAACGCTTCAAATTTGCGACGCTTAATAAACGCATCCAAAAATGAAATGATGGTGTTTTGATCTTCTTCCGGCAATCCGTTAATCTCCTCGATTTTGTGCAAAAGCTCCTGATTTTTTATTTTGCTGATAGCAACGTTTTTTTCTTCCCGGATCAAATAGTCAACGCTGACATCAAAGACCTTGGCAAGCCGAACCATAAGTTCCATGGTCGGCCACATGACCCCCCGTTCGTATTTGGAGATCCGCTGTAAATCAGCACCGATCTTTTGGCCGAGTTGACCTTGCGACCAGCCTTTTTTTGTTCTTAATTCCTTGAGTTTTCTGGGGAAATCTTTTGACAGTGTCGATTCTTTATCTTTCATATCGGCCTCCTGAATTGAAATATAATTCAGGGTGTGACCAAAAGAAATCAATTTATCCTTGACACATAGATTTATCTGGTTAAAAGTTAAGTCGATTTATCCATATTATTTGCTTGATAAGGAGAGTTTTTACAGAAAAAAGGGTCAACAACCGTTCAAGTCTTTGGCGGGACAAAGGTTGATGACCCTGGGAAAAACAGCTTTCAAAGGGGGTGAACCCTCCGAAGCCTTTTTCATTCTTATCGAATCTCCCTGTCAAAATCAAGAATCTGCAATGAAAGGAGGTGATTTTATTGGCTGAAGCCAGTCTTGAGACCACGGACATCTTCAGAGGCGCATTTTACCTGTGCATGGGCGGGAATCTCTCCGCCATCCGGTTCAAGGCAGGCGGCAAGCAGATCGCCGTGTTCCACTTCAGTGGAAACGATCTGCACCGACATGACAAAGCCTATGTGGGCGGTCATGCCCTGGTGAACCCGGTCCAGTTCAGAGAAGCGTTGAACCATCTGCGGGACATCCTGTTTGCACACTTGCGAGAACATGACCCGGCTACGCGCAAGCGCTACGCCGCTGCGAGAGGGAGATACGAGAATGATAGAAAAGGAGCGAATCGAACGCATCAAGCGCACCGTTGACCTTACAACTTACATCGCACACGCCACCGGCAGCACCTTCAAAAAGAACGGCAAGGGCTATGTGTGCCGCTGTCCGTTCCCGGACCATGAAGACAAGACCCCGTCTTTTGTCGTCACCCCATCGGAAAATCTGTGGAACTGTTTTGGCTGCCACCGGGGCGGTGATATCTTCAAATTCGATGAGCTGTATTTTAACCTGGATTTTGCATCATCCGTCAAAAAACACGAGAACGCCCCGCCTTCGAAAAAACGGGCACCCGGAAACAAACCACCGGCCAAGCCGAAACCATCTACCGTCAAAGACCGCAAATTCCTGGCCCGCGTGCATGCCTATTATCAACATACCTTTTCCGAAGACAGCGCCGGCGTCGATTACCTGAAAAACGAGCGGGGCATCACCGACAACCAGTCATTAAAGGACTTCGGCGTGGGATATGCCAACGGCACCTTGTTGAATATCCTGCCCCATGATGACGACATCGTCCAGACGCTGAAAACCATCGGCATCCTGAACGGCAGGGGCAAGGAGATCTTTTACAACTGCGTGGTGTTCCCGCTGTACGACGCCAAAGGCGCCATCGTGAACCTGTACGGCCGGAACATCGATGACGACTGCGAGATAAAGCATTTGTATCTTCCGGGCAAACGAAGCGGTCTGGTGAACCGTCAGGCCGCCATCCGTTCCCAATCCCTGCTGTTGACCGAATCCATCATCGATGCCCTGACCCTGTATGACCAGGGTTTTAAAAACGTCATGCCCCTTTATGGCGTCAACGGTCTGATCGATGATCATCTTTCTTTTTTTAACCGTAAAATCAAGGAAGCGTATCTGGTGTTCGACGCGGACGACGCCGGACGCAAAGCCGCGCAGGCCGTATCGTTGCAGCTAAAAGAAAAAGAGATCGTCCCCCATGTCGTGGATCTGCCGGTCAAGGATGTGAACGTCTACTTTAAACGCCACCCCCCGGAAGTGTTCGAGGCCCTGCTGAAAGCCGTCAACCCCAAATCCCTTGAGCAATCCGATAAAATCAACAACAGAAAGAAAACCTTGTACAAGGAGACCGATCACGGCTTTATCGTGGGCTACGGCGACCGGCAATATCACATCAAGGGCATCCAGCGGGGTGATACCCAACTGAAGGTCACCATCAAGGCCTCCACGGACGTTGAAAAAGGCAATATTCCCTTTGAACTGACCACCATCGACCTGTATTCGTCCCGGTCAAGAGTCTGGTTCGCCAAGCTGTGCGCCGATCTATTCGGAGCCGCTGAGGAGCTGACCAAAGAGGACGTCGGCAAGGTCTTGACCCACGTTGAAAACTACAATCCCAAAGAGAAAAAGACGGACGCACCCAAGGCCACCCAGGAAGTCACCAACCTGGCCATGAAGTTCTTGAATAACCCGGCCATGACCTCCGAGCTCCTGGCCGATCTTGAAACCATGGGCGTCATCGGCGAGCGGGTCAACAAGGTGGTGTGCTATTTGGCGGGCACCTCCCGCAAACTGTTAAAGCCCATATCGGTTCTGATCCAGTCCCGCAGCAGCGCCGGCAAGTCCACCTTGCAAAATGCCGTCTTATCCCTGATGCCAAGCGAGGAATACGAAAAATACACCCGCGTGACCGACCAGTCCCTGTTTTACAAGGAGGAGGACTCCCTGGTGCACAAGATCCTGGCCATCGAGGAGGACGTGGGCATGGGCGGGGCGGCGTATTCCATTCGCAACATCCAGTCATCCGGAGAGATCACCGTGGCCACCACGGGCAAGGACCCGGGCACCGGCAAGATGAAGACCGAAAATTACACGGTCAAGGGACCGGTGGCCGTGATGCTGACCACCACGGCGGCCGAGATCGACCAGGAGACCGCCTCCCGGTTCATCTTCCTGACCATCGACGAGTCCCCGGAGATGACCGCCAAGATCCACGAAAAACAACGGCAGTCGAGAACCCTTGAGGGCTTGGCCCAAAAAAAGAGAACCGAGAAAATCATCCGCAAACACCAGACCGCTCAGCGATTGCTGAAACCCATCGCCGTGGTCAACAACTTCACCCCGTATCTGACCTATCCCAACAAGTCCCTGGTGACCCGCAGGGATCATGAGAAATACCTGGGGCTGATCGACGCGACCACCTTCCTGCACCAGTATCAACGGAAAATCCGGACCATGGAAATCGACGGTGAACCGGTGGAATACATTGAAGTGACTCTTGAGGACATCGACCGGGCCAACCGGATCGCCAATGAAGTCCTGGGCCAAAGCCTGGACGAGCTGGCAAGGCCGTCACGGACGCTGCTTGACGGCATCTATAAGATGGTCAAGGAGTTATCAGAGAAAAACGGCATCCCCATCGACGAGGTTTACTTTACCCGGCGCATGATCCGGGAAACCATGGGCTGGAGCGACTGGCAGATCAAAGTCCATATCAAGCAGCTTGAGGAGCTGGAATACCTTCATATCCGCATCGGCTCGCGGGGCAAGGAATACGCCTATGCCCTCAATTACAAGGGCCAGGGCGAGGAAAACAGCCGGTTTTACCTGAATTTGACACCGGTGGAGGAAATCGAAAAGCTCATGGGGCTTCGTGAAACTACGCCCCCACAAGCGAACAAAGACAAGTCGCCTGTTTGATTCCACTAGTTGGGTAAAATCAGCAACTAGTGGGGTAGAAGTTGGGTCGTCAAATTCAGCTTATCCTTTTGCAATTAAAAGAAAAACAGAACTAGTTGGTGTCGGCGGCCCGAATACAAGCCGGGGGGAGAGGCCCGGCTTCGTAAAACTACACCGCGGCAAGGGAGTATTCGCGTATTGGACATTTTAACCACCATCACGGAATTTAAACATCGACTGAAAACAAGGGGCTATGCCAAGGCCACCATCGAGGGATACCGCAAACGGCTGGATCAGTTTGCACAGTGGCTGACCGAACGGGACATCGGCGATATGAAGCAGGTCACCCGGCAGACCATCGCCGATTATCAAGAATATGTCATGGCCGGAGACAACGCCATGGAAACCAAGGCCCTGAAAATCCGGGCGGTCAAGCGGCTGTTCGAATACCTTGAAGAAACCCACCAATTGCTGGTCAATCCAACGGAAGGGATCGTAGAGACCTGCCGGAAAAACCGCAAAATCGGCCCGGTATTGACCATGAATGAGGTAAAGAAACTGCTGCGACAGCCCAATCTCTCCCTGAAAACCCACGTCCGGGACCGGGCCATGATGGAGGTGCTGTATTCCACCGCCATCCGGCTGGATGAGCTTCTCCATCTCGAAGTGTACCACGCCGACTTTGCGGACAAGGTGCTCTATGTCCGCAAAGGCAAGGGCAACAAGCAGCGGGTGGTGCCCCTGGGCAAGCATGCCCTTCGATATCTGCGCGAATACCTGGAAAAGGTCAGACCCTTTTACGCCCGCAAGAACCCCAGGGAACGAAGGATTTTCTTGCTCAACACCGGCCTTGCCATGACGCCGCCCAGCGTGCGGGGCATCCTGTTCAAATACCGCAAGCAGGCAGGCATTGAAAAGAGCGCGTCCCCGCACACCTTACGAAGAAGCTGCGCCACCCACCTTGTGCAAAACGGGGCGGACATCCGCTATATCCAGAAACTCTTGGGCCACCGGCATGTAAGCACCACCCAGGCCTACATCAAGATCATGCCGGTGGAGGTGAAAAAGACCCATGAGAAGACGCACCCCGGCGTAAAAAAATCGGAGACCCAAGGAAAACCCGGAACAATTGGCGGCGGAAAGGAGGCCGGCGAAGGCCATGACGATTAGGGAATTGATACCGATCTATTTGAAACACCTGAAAACCCTTGGCCGGTCGTATTACACGATCCGAGGCGCCAAATACGGTCTGAGGGATTTGGCCCGGTTCCTGGAAGAGGAAAAGGCCCCCTGCCTTGAGGATTTGAACAGCGACGTGTTGTATGAATATCAGCAAGACCTGGCGTTCCGGTTGACTGCCAAGGGCAGGCTGCTCTCCCTGAGATCCCAGGGACAGGCCCTGGGCGTGGTCAAGGCCTTCACCCGGTTTTTAAAAGAGCATGATTACCTGATCGGCGATCCCGGCGAGGTGATCCACCTGCCCAAAAAACCCAAACGCCTGCCTAGGGTGATTTTAAGCGCCAATGAAATCCAAAAGCTCATGGATGCCCCGAACATCCGCACCAACCAGGGCTATCGCAACCGGATTATTTTAGAAATCCTGTATGATACCGCTATCCGGCGTTCGGAACTCTCCGGCATCAAAATCAACAACCTCGATCTGAATGCCGGCTTTATCCATGTCCGGGGCAAGGGCGACAAGGACCGCGTGGTGCCGGTCAGCCGCCGAGTCTGCGGCCTGGTTGAGAATTACATCATGATGGTGCGGCCCGAGTTTTTGCAGAGCAAGGACAGCGGCCATTTGATCCTGAATCGTTGGGGGCAAAAAATGGATCCCAACAGCATATGGGCGGTGGTCAAGCGCTGTGCTTATCTGGCCGGTATCCGGAAAACCGTATCCACCCATACCTTCAGGCACACCTGCGCTACGCACATGCTTAAAAACGGAGCCCCCATCCGGCATCTACAAGAAATGCTCGGCCACGAGTCCCTTGAATCCACGCAAGTTTACACCCACGTGACCATCAACGACCTGAAGCAGGTCCACGCCCGATACCATCCATCGGAGACCATCCAGGGCCAGGGAGGTGATTTATGACTCCGGATCGACGACTGTATGAAATCGCCTGTTCGTTCCCGGTCCTGCGGCACAAAGGCGTTGAAGAGGGACGCATCCCCGGCATCATGGCCACCGATTTTTTTGATCTGGAGCTTTCCGCCTGGCTGTACAAGGGCGGCGGCGGCCTGCTCTCCCACGGCGAATTCCTGATTTTGGAAGCCCTTCTCAACCTGTGCAACCCGAGCCTTTACGACCGCTTCAACCTGGGAGAGGCCCTCCAAACCCTGGACCCGGACAACATGCAGGCCTTGCTCGACGGCATCCGTAGAACCTACAACCGCAGATAAAGAAGCGGTGCGTCCGCCTCCTCGGGCTCCAGCCCTCTGGGCTTCCGCTGCCTGCGGGGGCGGCCTGCGTCTGATTTGATATGCCCACCCGGCCATCCCATCGTGCGGTAGGGCTGCGGAAAGGACTTGGGTCGATTGTAGACGCCCGCAGCCGTCTTGATTTTATATCCCCGCCCACCCCGCGAAAAGGTCTGCCACGGCGGCTACGGGCACTGAAAGGGGCTCCACATTGAGAAAAGCCGCTCCCGTTCGGCACATCCGATAATGCCGCATTATCCGACGTGGTTTTTTGTCATGCGGGCTGCAAAAAAACCGCAGCCCGCCCGCCAAAAACCTTCCCTCTCTCCCGCTTTTACATAATCAAATTATGTAAACTTTTCTCAATGTTCCGCCCCCTACGCGCCCTTCGCACGCCGCAGCAGGCCTTCCGCTCCCCGTGGATTGTCTCTGTGCTCAGGCTACAGCCCACCAAACAACCGGCGGGCTTCCGCTGCCTGCGCGCAGAGCCGGTCTGATTTTATGATCTATTCCCACCCTCCACCCTTTGAATAAGGTATTCTGTCAATTTTATTTTGCAGTTAAAAAGAAAAAAAGGATGCTGTTTTCTTTTTAATTGCCAGTAATTGCTTGATTTTACGGCCTGTCTGATATAGCCTCGAACCGGTTCTTTCACATATGGGGCGACGTGCCCAGGGGATTAAAAAAGAGGTCTTTAGGGGGGAACCCGCATCAGAATATATGCAGGCCAATATT
>Ga0207831_100445_pt1 | contig 14422 bp, 10 predicted proteins | sample TtanPargueraPR_7_FD_187741 | JGI IMG/M metagenome (GOLD analysis project Ga0207831, IMG submission 187741) | Aerobic enrichment media microbial communities from Bioluminiscent Bay, La Parguera, Puerto Rico - Tt and M1 (2) (SPAdes) | ecosystem: Environmental > Aquatic > Marine > Unclassified ... | reverse complement strand
AATGGACACCAGCTTGTCTATGATCTGGCGCAATTTGGAAAACTCGCGCTGTTCCGCATACACCCCACCGAGCCCCATATTGGCGTCGACATCCTCGGAATTCATGATGATGGCTTCGCAAAAGGTGCGCTCGGCTTCGTCCAGCCTTCCCAAGTTAAAATACCGCCTCCCCATGCGCACCTTTTTCTGAAGCGACTCCAGACAGGGCATCATGTTGTTGCGGTAATACTCCAACTCCGGTGTGTAGTAGCGGGTGAAAGTTTCATGGTCCACGATCTTGCGTGTGCCTGCGGGAATGTTGTTGGCGTTCAGCGGCTGGACTTCGTAATTGCGGTCATCGATCTTGCGGACAAACCAATAGGTGCCATGGCGATAGCGGGAAGCCCGCTCTCCGAACTGATATTGATACTTGGTGCTATGAGAGTAGACCCCCATCACCTCGTATTCCTTGGTTTCTTCCGACATGTATTCCCTTCCTCGCCCTTCGAAAAAACGGCGCCCTTTGATTTGTCTTGAAAAGCTCGGTTGAAAATACTTGAGGCAAAGCCAACAATCAACCCGTTTAAAGTGAGACGTCAGTGAAGATTCCTTCGCAGTTGTGACGCGCGCCCTTTTCATGCACCCTTGCGAAAAAGGAGGCCCGCATGGAACGTGGAAAAATAGAATCTATCTTCGAGGCCTATTTTGAAAAGTACAAGAAAACAGAAGGGGACAGGAGTGCGTGGTCCGCATTCTGGACCGAGACCACCCCGCAGGGTGTTCTGGAGCTGAACATGACCAAATGCTCCAAGGGCACGACATTCAAGGTGTTCGTGGACAAGAAAAAATATGCGGAAACCAAAGGTTGGGACGGCTACTTCAAAACCATGTCCGGACTCATGACCGAGCACCCGGGTCTGTACGACGAGGACAAGTTGTTCACGGACATGGAGTTCGTCATTTGACCATGGCGTTTCGCCAGTCATCAAGGCCGTATTTCTGCATGATTTCCTTGAGCCTGCCCGAGCTGCGCAGTTTCCTGACGCCTTCGTCGAGCATTCTGGCATAGACCCGGGCCCTTGGGTTGTTGGGAGAAAAGGCGATATACACAGGGTCCCAGTCTCCAACGGCCCCTGCCTGACGGATCTTTTTTTCCAGCCCCATGTCCCGGGCCGTATAGACCGCAACGTTGTAATCATCCACGAGGACGTCGATCTGTCCGTTGATCAACCGCTCCAGATTTTCGCGCAAGGGCTGGGCGCTCAGGGCATAAATGATATCCACTCCCTCCACGGCGTTTTCCAGATACTCGGACAGGATTTCGCCGTAGTAATAGTTCCGTATGACTCCGAGGCGCTTCCCCTTGAGGGAGGTAGTGCCCTGATATGTCCAGGTCGAATCCTTGGGCACGAACAGATCGTTGCCGCTCCGGCCTATCTCCTGTTCGGGATAGACAAAATCCGGCGCCTCGTCCTTGGCCGCCCCTATGGCTCCGTCATACATCCCGGAACGGGTTCCCTCCAGAGCATCCTCCCAGGAGGTGGTGACATACCTCAATACCATGCCTTCCTTGCCGAATATCTCCTGAACGATGTCGACGACGTACCCTTTCAGTGGATCGGTGACCGCACAGTTGTAGGGACACCACTCATCAGCGGCCAGGGTGAGGGCCTCGGCTCTGGCGGCGGAGCCGGTTCCCCAAAAAGCGAACAGGCACAGAACGGCAAACAAGTGTTTCATACTATTGCTCCTATTCCAGAACGATAAGAATATCCACGGAAATCTTATTATCCGTCACATGATACCCCGGGGTTGCCTTTCGGAACCATCCAATACCCCGTCGGGTTGCAGGCCGACAGGCGATAAAAAAACCGTTATGCATGACAACACACAACAGTTTTTTCTAAAATTATTATCGATCAAATATTACAAAGTGGTTCACACAAGACAGCGGACTCCTCCCATGCACCATTCGCAGTGTCCGCAAGGGACCTCGATCCCATAGCAATCCTTGATGAATCCTTCTGCATACCCCCGCACGTCGCTGCAAGGAGCAACGTTGCAATTGCCGCAATAGGGATAATCATACTCCAGCACGGCCTTTCGAAACTCCGCATATGCCGGGTCGTTCCAGATGGAAAGTACGTCCCGGTCCAAAACGTTGCCGAATGAGCGCGGCGTGATGTGCTTAAGCTCTCCATCCATGCACGATGAATACTCATGCCAAAGGGAATAGCAAGGGTGAACTCCGCCGTCCGGAGAAATGTGCATGACGCCCTTTTCCATGAAATCGCAACGCCGATTCAAAGCGGCCGCTTGTGGAGGCAGGACCAGTTCCAGACCAGAATCCGCCGCCACCTGTTCGGCCCTGCGGAGCACTCTCTGCAGTTCCTCCTGTTCGGCCTCGACTTCGGGAGCGGACCACTTCACAAGATTGCTCAAATGGAGTGGCAGCCCCTGTCGCGCAGCTTCGCGGTGCATGTCGGCCACAAATTTTTCCAAGGCTTTGCGGCGGTCGTCTTTGGGAAAACGCCACAATCCCCCAAGGTATTCGGTCAGGTCATGGCCCCGCTCCCTGGCAAAGGCCTGCCATTGGCGGAAAAACTCCAGACTTTCACGAGTATTGGGGTTGAACACGGCTTGCCGCTCCACCTCCGTCCCATAAGGCAGCATATGGGTGACGATGGCAAAGGAAGCCCCTTGGCCCGCGGCCCACTCCAGACTCCTCGGCAGCGCCCGAAACGTATCGCGCATAAGCACGAACTCGACGCCCGACCGCACCTGCACGCCAAGCCGCTCGCCCACCTCTCGCAACGCGACAAAGGCCCGCGCCACCGGCGTCACGTCTTCCCCGCCATGGCTGAGGTTCTCCCCGTCACCGAAGACGGCATCCACGGAAATGCACACCGTATCGAGACCGGCCCGTACCAGCTTGAACGCCTTGTCCCGGTTCAAAAGCAGACCATTGGTCTGAAAGCCGATCCAGGCTTCAGCCGGCATGTGTTCTCTGGCAAACCCGACCATATCGGCCAGACGCGGATGGAGAAGGGGTTCCCCTATGCCGTTCAGCACCAGTCCCTCGAGTGAGGGAAAAGCAGGGAGAAGTTTTTCGTAAACCGAAAAAGGCATATCCCGCTCGGGTATGCAGGAGTGCTCTGCCTGCTTGACGCACATGGAGCAGGACAGATTGCACCGAGTCGTTGATTCGACGTAAAGGATCCTGGGGGTTGTTTCGCGCATGTCCACCTGAATATTTCTTGAGTTCACCAGCAGGAAATTAAACGTCTCTTTTGAAGCCGGCAAGCATTTCAAAGTAAATAATTGAAACCGCAGCAAAGGAATCATAGTTGAGAATAAAGACAGATCCCCCGGGCCGCGACAACCCACAGCAACGGAACAGGCCATGCTGTCACTGAGAAAAACCACATTCCTCATCCTCGTACTCGCCTTCGGCATACTTGCGTCCGTCACCTACTTCACCTCCACGGCGACCCTATTTCCCCGTTTCCAGGACATTGAGCGCAAACGCATACTCGGCGACCTGGAGCGGGTACGATCGCTGCCGCTGGAACAGTCGCGCGCCCTGAACATGCTTGTTCGGGACTGGGCATGGTGGGACGACACCTATGCCTTTGTGATGGATCGCAACCAGGAATTCATCCGATCGAATCTCCCCGTGTCCACCTTCACCTCATCGGCCATCAATCTCATCGGTTTCTACGACACCATGGGGCAGGTGGTCTGGGGAGCATACCTCGGGCCGGACGAAAACAGCCTGTCACCCATCCCCTGGGATTTCGAGGACTTCGTCTTCAGCAGAGTGGCGCCTTGGGGCAAACGCTTCACCGGAAAAGGCTTCCAGGGAATCGCCCGAATGGACGGAACCCTCTGGGTACTGGCCTGCGAGCAGATACTGACCAGCAACGAGGAAGGTCCCTATCGGGGCTGGTTGCTCATGGGCCAGATTCTCAATATCGACGCCCTGGAAGAAAGCGCCAAAAACGCGCGCATTCACCTGACGGCCTTTCTGGCCCAGGGAAAAACAAGCATGGACGACAAGCCGTCCCATGTTTGGAGTGAAGGCGGATATCTTCACGCGACCTACACTCTGCACGACATCAGCGGCATACCGGCACTGCAACTGACCATCCGAGAACCCAGGAACCTCTTACGGGCTGGAAAAGAGCTGGTCCGGCTCAATTTCGCCATCATCAGCCTGGCCTGCTTCCTTATCGGCAGCCTTGCCATCTGGTTGATGCAAAAACGGGTGCTCGGTCGTATTTCCTCTCTGGCCAAGCAGGCCAAACGGGTGGCCCAGGACCCAAACGAGGCCTACGATATCGCCATCCCCGGCAACGACGAGATCACCGCACTCGCCAAGGACGTCAACGGAATGATCCAGCAGGTCAAGGAAGAGGAACGGTTCCTCGACAATATGATGCGTTCCCTGCAAGTGGGAGTGCTGCTGATTTCCGTGGACACCCGGAACATCGTCGAGGCCAATCCCTATGCCTGCGAGATGATCGGCCTGCCCTGCGAAAAGATTGTCGGCCGCATGTGCCATGGTTTTGTCTGCCCCAACGAGAAGAGGGAATGCCCCATTCTGGACCATAACCAGTCCCATGACCAGCGCCGCAGGCTGCTCATCAAAGCGAACGGTGAAAAAATTCCCATCCTCAAATCAGTCGTACCCATTACCCGGAAAGGAATTTCCTACCTGCTGGAGACCTTTGTCAGCATCGACGAACTGGAGCGGACGCAAAAGGCCTTGGAAGAATCCGAAATCCGCTACCGCACCATCTTCATGAATACAGGCACGGCAAGCGTCATCGTCAACGAAGACACCACCATCGCCTTGGGCAACAGCGAATTCTACAACATGTCCGGCTATTCCAAAGAGGATGTGGAGTCGGGATTGAGCTGGGACAAGTGCTTCCACCCCGACGACCTGCCGTGGATGAAGGAATATCACCGCATGCGCCACATTGATGAATCCTCGGTTCCCAAGCGGTATGAAACAAGATTCATCAATGGCGCTGGGGAAGTGCGCAACGTTGAACTGACCGTGGCCCTTTTCCCGGGGACCAAAATGAGCATCGCATCGCTGCGGGACATCACCGACAGCAAACTGACCGAACGGGAACTGGCCCACAAGGCCTTTTACGATACGATCACGGACCTGCCGAACAGGCAGCTTTTCCAGGAACGCCTGGCGCATGCTGTGGAGACGGCCAAACGCAAAGGTTCTCTGGTGGGAGTCCTGTTCCTGGACATCGATGACTTCAACACTCCCAACGAGGAACTCGGCTTCGAAGCCGGGAATACCCTTCTGCGTCAAGTGGGACGGCGGCTGCGAAGCTCCCTGCGCAACAACGACACCGTGGCCAGGCTCGGAGAGGATGCATTCGCCATCCTGACGGAAACGTCGACCTCTCCTTCGGACGTGACCCATCTGGCGCAAAAGGTCCTTCAACTGTTCGATGAGGCTTTCATGTCCGATGAGACGCCCGTATACCTGACCGCGTGCATCGGTATCGTCCTTTACCCGCTGGACGGGGGCTCGGCGGAATCACTCATGCGCAATGCGGACCTGGCCCTGCTCCGGGCCAAGGCCTCCGGGAAAAACATGTTCAGCCTTTACACCGAAGATCTCAATACCCAGGCCATGTCGCAACTCGAACTCGAAGCCGAACTGCGCAAGGCGCTCGAAAGCAATCAACTGGAGGTCTGGTATCAGCCTCAAGTCAAGCTCGATACCGGCGAAATATACGCGGTGGAGGCGTTGGTGCGCTTACGGCGTCCCGACGGCAGTCTGGTACAGCCCTCCGAATTCATCCCTTTCGCCGAGGGCACCAGCCTCATCCGGACCATCGACCTGCACGTCATGGAGGAAGCGTGCAATCAGTGCATGGCCTGGAAGGAAAAACTCGGCATGAACCTGATCATGTCCGTAAACCTGTCGGCCCAACCATTGAAGCGAGGCAAACTCATCGGGCAGGTCAACGAAATCCTGGACAGAACCGGGCTGCCGCCGAACCGGCTTGAAATCGAGATCACCGAAAAAACCCTCATGGACAACTACGACTCAGTGGTTCCCATCATCAACGAGTTGAGCACCCTGGGGGTGGGATTCGCCCTGGACGACTTCGGAACCGGGTACTCTTCCCTGTTCCAACTCAACCACATTCCCCTGCGGACCATCAAAATCGATAAAGCATTCATCGATATGCTGGAAAACAATCGGGCCGAGGGCGAAGCCTTCATGACCACCATCGTGACCATGGGCGAAAGCCTGGACATGCGTACAGTGGCCAAAGGGGTGGAGTCGCAAAGACAGCTCTCTTCCCTCAAAAGGTTGGGGTGCGACAATGTACAGGGGTTCCTGTTTTCCCCTCCCGTAAAACCCGAGGAGCTGGAAAAACTGATCAGGAAACAGCCATTCAAAAGCACATAAAAAAGGCCCGCCATTGGCGGGCCTTCTTGCGTTGTCTCCGTAAAGACTAAAAGCGTTCAAAATCCTCATCCATTGCCAGTTCCACACCGCCGTTCAAGCTTTTTCCGGCGGTCGCAGGTTTCCGTTGCGGCAATGCCGGAGCGGCGCGGCGCACCTGCGCCTTAGCCGGACCGCCACCACCGCCGGAACTTTCCCCGGTCTTGAAGAAGAGCATGATTTCACGGAGCTGGGAAGCCTGGCCGGTCAGTTCCTCGGAGGTGGAAGCAAGTTCTTCCGAGGCCGCAGCGTTCTGCTGTATGACCTGGTCCAGTTCCTGAATGGCCTTGTTGATCTCCTCGGCGCCGGTATTCTGCTCGATGCTTGCGGATGCGATGTTCTGCACCAACTCGGCCGTCTTCTGGATGTCGGGCACCATCTTCTTGAGCACGTCCCCGGCCTTGTCGGCCTTGCCCAGGGTCTGGGAGGAAAGCTCACTGATTTCTGCGGCGGCGGTGCCGGACCGTTCGGCCAGTTTTCGAACTTCGGCGGCAACCACCGCAAATCCCTTACCCGCCTCGCCGGCACGGGCCGCCTCGATGGCGGCATTGAGGGCCAGCAGGTTGGTCTGACGGGCAATCTCTTCGATGATGCCTATCTTTTCAGCTATTTCCTTCATGGACTCGACAGCCTCAAGCATGATGTCCCCACCGCTTTGGGCGTCTCGGGCCGAGGTGGATGCGATCTTTTCAGTTTCCTGTGCGTTCTGAGTGTTCTGCCCGATGTTGGACAGCATCTGCTCCACAGCGGAAGAAACCTCTTCCACGGAAGCGGCCTGTCGCGACGCACCGGCCGAAAGGTCGTTGGAAGATTCGCTCACCTCGCTGCTGCCCCCGGCAACGTTTCCCGCGCCGTTCTGAACCTGGATCACGATATTCTTGAGTTGTTCGGTCATTCGCTCGAGTGCGGCATTGAGCCTGCCCGGCAAATCGTCATACTCGACACTGAAGACACGAGTCAGATCGCCGCGGGCCACCTGCTCCGCAGCCTCGAGAGAAGTATTCAAGGGCTTGATGATACTGCCGTTGATGAGCAGGGAAATGGGCAGAATGATCAGGGCGAAGAAACCCACCACTGCAAGGCCGATGCCCCAGATATAATCGCCCGTGACATCGTCGATGGCCGAACCGATCCTGGCCTTCTCATCCCCCACGTTATCCAGATAGACCCCGGTGCCAATCCACATGTCGGTTCCGGGAATGGGTTCGGCGTAGGAAAGCTTCGGTTGGTCGCCCTTGCCGGGTTTGGGCCAGATGTACTCCACGAACCCGCCGCCGGCCCGCGACACATTGTTCATCTCCCGAACCGGGTGAACGCCGTTCTTGTCGGCCAGATTGTCGAGGTCTTTTCCCTGGAGTTCCTTCTTGGCGGGAAGGGCCACGTTCACCGTTCCCCTGTAAACAAAATAATACCCGGACTTGTCGTCTTCAAAACGGATTTCGTCCACCAGTCTTCGAATGGTTTCCACCGCCTCTTCACCAGCCTGCCCCTTGACGGCCGCTCCAAGACTCACGGCCATGGAATGCGTGCCCACCTGAAGTTTCCGTTTTTCACCATTGACCATGGCCTGCACTGCGCTGTCGACGCCGATATCTCCCACGGAACTGACCCCTTGGGTGAAGACATACAGACAAGCGAAAGTGAACACGGCCATGATCCCGGTCAACAACAGCATGCGGGCGTTGATGGATATCTTCCTGATCATGGGTACCCCCCTTTATTTGGCTCGTTTCCGATCGCTGCAGTCTATATATAAAATGGATAGATGGCTATTATTAATGAAAAACCCCGCGAAAGCGGGGTTCTCGAAAGCTCATGCAGATATGCTGAAGCCTAAGTATGAAGGACGACCTTGCTCAGAAAATCCCTGAGTCTCGGATGATCCGGATCGGAAAAGAATTCATGAGGATCCTTGTCCACCTTCACAACGCCTTCGTCGATGAAGATGACCCTGTCCGCCACTTCCTTGGCAAAACCCATTTCGTGCGTGACCACAACCATGGTCATGCCTTCACGGGCGAGCTGCTTCATGACTTCCAGCACCTCGCCAACCAATTCCGGGTCCAGGGCCGATGTGGGTTCGTCGAAGAGAATGACCTTGGGCTTGAGGGCCAGGGAACGGGCGATGGCCACACGTTGCTTCTGGCCGCCTGAGAGCTGCTCGGGATAGTTGTGTGCCTTGTCCTTCAGTCCCACCTTGTCCAGCAGTTCCAGACCCAGCTTGTTCGCGTCGGCCTTGCTCCACTTGCGCACCTTGATGGGGCCGAGCGTCACATTCTCCAGCACGGTCATGTGCGGGAAGAGATTGAACTGCTGAAAGACCATGGTGGCTTCGCTGCGGACATAGTTGATATCCGTCTTCTGGTCCATGATGTCGTCACCATCGACCAGGATGCGACCGGCAGTGGGTTCTTCCAGCTTGTTGATGCAACGCAGGACAGTGGACTTACCGGACCCGGACGGCCCGAGAATAACCACGACCTCGCCTGCCTTCACATGCAGGTCGACGCCTTTGAGGACCTTGAGATCGCCGAAACTCTTATGCAATTTTTCTATCTTGATCATTTCGGACCCCCCTACTTCACAATCTGCAAACGTTTTTCAAGCATACGAAGTCCCTTTGCAATGCTCAGGGTCATGACCAGATATACGATGGCGACGGCAATGTAGACTTCAAAGGCGCGGAAGTTCACGGCCACGATTTCCTGACCGGTGCGAGTCAGTTCGCCCACGCCGATGACGGTCAGCAGGGACGTATCCTTCAGACTGATGATGAACTGGTTGCCCAAGGGCGGTATCATGCGTTTGAAGGCCTGGGGCCAAATGACGTAGCGCATGGTCTGGGAACGGTTCAGGCCGATGGAGCGGCCTGCTTCCATTTGGCCGGGGTTGATGGACTGCACCGCGCCGCGAACGATCTCCGCGATGTACGCGCCGCTGTTCACGGCGATGACGATGATACCGGCCACCACGGGAGGAATACGCAGGCCCAACGCCATGGGCACCCCGAAATACAGGAACAAAGCCTGTACGATCATGGGTGTGCCACGTATTGATTCAATATAAATTCCGGCAAGTTTTCGGGAGAAAAAGTTGTGCGACAGCTTCATGAAGCCGGAAATGGTACCGAGAACAAAGCCGAAAAAGAGACCGCCGATGGTAATGATGACCGTCATCTCCAGACCACGCATAAGCAGCGGCAGAGTGTCGACAACCACGGAGGGTTCAAAGTTAAATGCCATAATTCCTCGCGTATAAGTAACGACGAAGGGCGGCACAATGCCGCCCCGCTTTATTTAGGTAATGATGTTCAATGATTATTTTGGTTCGGTCTGGAACCACTTCACGTACAGATCGCGATAGGTGCCGTTTTCGCGCAGGGTCTTGAGAGCTGCGTTGACCTTCGTCACCAGTCCGGAACCCTTGGGGAAGGCAATGCCGTAGGACTGACCCTGATACAAGGGACCGACGACCTTGACCATCCCCTTGCCGCGCTTGTTCATGAAGTCGGCGATGACCGGGGAATCGAAAACGACGGCGTCAGCACCACCGGCAATGAGTTCCATGAACATGGAGTCGTTGTTGGGGAAGAGCTTCACGTCCTTGGCGTTGGCGTTCTTCTTCACGAAATCTTCGGAGGTGGTGCCCAGCTTGGTGGAAACAATCTTGCCCTTGAGGTCCTCGATGCTGTTGATGCCGTTCTCGCCTTCCTTGACCAGAATGAGCAGACCTGCGTTGTAGTAGCCGTCTGCAAAGTCGACGACCTTCCGGCGTTCGGGCTTGATGGTCATGCCGGCAATGCCCACATCGATCTGACCGGACTGCAGCCCCGGGATGATTCCGTTGAAATCCATGGGCTGGAGGTCGTATTCCACGCCGATTTCCTTGGCGATCGCTTCCCAAAGCTCCACGTCGAAGCCGGTGTGCTTGCCGGTGGCGGGATCCTTGAACTCGAACGGCGGGAAGTTGGTGTCGGTGGCGACAACCAATTCGTCTGCGGCAAAAGCGGAACCGACCATCATGGCGGCAACAGCAAAAGCGGCGATAAGAGTCACAATGCGTTTCATACATCCTCCTCAAAAAATAGGTTTGATTTCCAAACGGCTACAGTGAGTGCAACCGGCCCCCGCACCGGGGAAGAGACGGCAGCCCCTTCCGGGCACTGACCATAGATGGATTGTTGTGCACCAAAACAAGTTTTTTTTCAAGATATCGAAATATCCTCTCCAGGATATTCACGGATGAAAAAAACCGTCCCTTTCATTTTTTGCAACACTCCAGATACAAAATCATTAAAAATAAAAATGAAAACTCATCTTTTTGCGTACCTGGAAGAGTCAAAAAACGACAAGAAAACCGTTAGCAAAAAACACAAACGGCCCGTCAAATAACTTCATAGCACCACTAAAATCAAGTCCCTCATCTCCATCCCATAATTGCCGACAGTCGTCACACAACCAGAAAAGCAACAGATATCATCAGCCAGGAAGGCATGATTGGCATATGTTTTTGCCCCACAAGAGCAAGAGTCATGATCCAGGCGGCGCCGGAATCTCTTGATACCATGCACACCGGAATGAGCAAAGCAGATGCATAAAATCCAGCTGAAACAAAACCAAAAAAGGGAATATCTTTGCACCATCAGCGGCTCAATTTCAAAAGAGAACAACAATCAAATGCGGTACGAACAAAGGCAAAACAAAAACATGCCCCGCAAAAAGTTTGAAAAAATGTCACCAAAATTTTTTCCCTCCAAGGCAGTCCACTTCTTCTCTGAAAATGATGCTTCAAAAGAGCCTGTTTCAAAAACGATCCCCTTTCTCAGGATCAACGGCATACTTGCGGGCAAAATGAAAATAACATCCTTCATATTACAACATATTTAAAGTACTCTCCACCAGGCATGTCACTTCACTTGGGGGCTCTGAATGGCCAGCAACAACAGGAAGACCAAAAAAGAACTTCTCGCCGATATCAAGGCACATCAAAGCCGGATAGCCGATCTCGAAAGAATGCTGTCCGACAACATGGCCGAGGAGTGGGAAGTGCTCCGCAGTCTTCCCTTCCCTGTTTACGAAACAGACCCCACAGGCGTCCTGCTCAACCTCAACACCGAATGCACCATCCTCTTCGGCGGATCTCCCTCCTTCAAATGGCAGGGAAGAAAGGCCACGGATTTCATCCACCCGGACGATCAGGCCATCACCAGAGAACAATTCCAAAGAGTTGAGCGCGGCGAACAGGTGCCTCCCAGAGTCATCAAGGCCGTCAAATTGGACGGCACCATCTTCTATGTCAAAACCTACCCACAGGTGCTCAAGCGCGGCGGCAAGGTCGTAGGCAACCGGGGCTGCATGGTGGATGTCACGGAATTGAAGAAGGCCCAGGACGCACTGCGCAAAAGCGAGGAGCGCTATGCCCTGGTGGTGCGCGGCGCCAACGACGGAATCTGGGACTGGGACGTGAAAACCGGTGAAGTCTACTACTCGCCGCGCTACAAGGAAATGATCGGCTATACTGACGACGAACTCCCCAACACCCATGAGGAGTGGACGAAACGGATACACCCCGACGACCTGGAACGAACGCTGAAAGCGAACCAGACATGCATCTACGGTGATGCGGACCAGTTCCAGGTCGAATACCGCATGCGGCACAAAAACGGCAGCTGGCGGTGGATTCACGGTCGCGGCGGCTGCCTGAGGAATGAGGAGGGCAAGCCTTACCGGCTTTCCGGCACACACACGGACATCACGGAACGCAAATATGCCGAGCAGGCCCTCAAGGAAAGCGAAGAGCTGCACAACGCACTCTCCCGAGCCACCTTCGAAGGCATCCTCATCTCCGAAAACGGCATCATCCTGGCTGCGAACCATGCGGCCTGCGAGATGCTCGGGTACCAACACAGCGAATTCACGGGGGCGTATACGCCCGATTTCGTGGCCGCCGAATACAAGAACCTGACCCGCAAACATATCAAGGAAGGGTATGAGGAAGCATACGAAGTGATCGCCATCCGCAAGGACGGCTCCGCCTTCCCGGTTGAATTCCAGGGCAAGACCTTCATGTTTCGGGGGAAAAAGACGCGGGTGACGGCCATGCGCGACATAACCCGGCGCAAGCAAGCGGAGGAGCGCTACCGGGCCCTGTTCGAAAACGCCATTGAGGGCCTGTACCAAAGCACGCCGGACGGCCGATTCCTGACGATGAACCAATCCTTTGCCGCCATCTTCGGGTACGCGACTCCCCAAGAGATGATCGAGGCGGTCACGGACATAGAAACCCAAATCTACGTCAACGAAGCCGACTGCGAAACAAAGACGGAGCTCCTGAAGAAACATGGCCGCATTCACAACCACGAACTGCAGCTCAGGCGCAGGGACGGTTCGGTCATCTGGGTGTCCGAGTCTTCCCGCATGGTCAATGACGACAACGGAAACCTCCTGTACTATGAGGGATTCATCGAGGACATCACTCAACGAAAGATCAACCAGCGGACCACTCAGGTGCTTTACGAAATATCCAATGCGGTCAGCACCACGTCGGACCTTCAGGAACTCTACCGCACCATTCACAAAATCCTGAACAAGGCCGTGGACGCCACCAACTTCTTCATCGCTCTCATGGACGAGGATAACAACAGGATCGTTTTTCCGTATCATCATGACGAAGAAATCAAGGACTTTCATGACATCGACCTTGCAACGGTGAATGAAGACATCCTGTCCCTGAAGGTCATTCGCTCACAAAAACCTCTGTTCATCACCCGGGACAAGGACGAACGGGAAAGCTGCGGCGATATCCCCGAAGTGCAGGAGCCTCCGGCCGCCGTGTGGCTGGGAGTACCGCTGGTGGTCAGGGGCACGGCCATCGGCGCCATGGCCGTACAGCACTATTCCAACAAGGACCATTATTCGGACGCGGACATCAAACTCATGACCGCGGTTTCCGAACAGGTGGGCATCGCCATCGACCGCAAAGGCACCGAAGAGGAACTTTTCAGGCTCAATGAACAACTGGAATCCATGGTCCTTGAGCGCACCCGCCAACTGGTGGACAAGGCAAAGGAACTGGAAGACGCCAACCAGCGCCTGCAGGAACTGGACAAGCTCAAATCCGCGCTCATTTCATCAATTTCCCATGAATTGCGTACCCCTCTGACCTCCATCAGGGGCTTTGCCAAACTGACTCTCAAGGACTTTGAACGCTATTTCGCCCCCCACAACGAGGAAAGCCCGGCTTTCGGCAAACAAGCCAAGCGCATCAAGCAAAATCTCAAGATAGTGGAAAGCGAAGGAGAAAGGCTGACAAGGCTCATCAACGACTTCCTGGACCTGAACCGCATCGAGTCCGGCCGCATGGAGTGGAACGACAGGCAGACCGCCCCGGGGGACATAGCCCGGGCCGCCTACGACTCGGTCATGGGCCAATTCGCCGAAACGCAGGGAGTGACCCTCAAGCTCGACATTGCAGAAGATCTGCCGAGGATCACAGTGGACCCGGACCGCATGCAGCAGGTGCTCATCAATCTGCTGCACAACGCCCACAAATTCACGAAAGAGGGTGAGGTGCGTATCACGGTAAAAGGGAAAAGAGAGATGATCCGCTTCATTGTTTCAGACACGGGCATCGGTATCCCGAAAGAAGACCAGTCAAAAATCTTCGAGAAATTTCAGAAAAGGCGGCACGGCGACACCCTGAGCGGAGCCAAGGAAGGCACCGGGCTCGGCCTGGCCATCTGCAGGGAACTGGTGGCCCGCTATGGTGGAAAGATATGGGTGGAGTCGGTTCCGGACAAGGGAAGCGACTTCATCTTCGACATTCCCATCCAGGACTGAGGCGCCCTCCCCCCCAATAAAGAAGCCCCCGGCCCGAGGGCCGGGGGGTCATTTCGTCTACCAGCGACGCTGGGGACGTGGCCGTGCTTCGTTCACCTTGAGACGGCGACCACCG
>Ga0207831_100441_pt1 | contig 14542 bp, 12 predicted proteins | sample TtanPargueraPR_7_FD_187741 | JGI IMG/M metagenome (GOLD analysis project Ga0207831, IMG submission 187741) | Aerobic enrichment media microbial communities from Bioluminiscent Bay, La Parguera, Puerto Rico - Tt and M1 (2) (SPAdes) | ecosystem: Environmental > Aquatic > Marine > Unclassified ... | reverse complement strand
TCACGAGCAAGACCCTCGGCCTCTAATTCTGCAGTCAATGTCGTATCGAGCATCAATACTGATTCTTTTGCCTGGGCACGACCAATAAACTCACGAACCTCACTAGTTTGCTCAAAATCATCAAGTGTCAAGATGATTGCTTCTTCATCTAAGGAAATCTCCACTTGGCCCTCGCTCATAAGCACCTCATAGAGACCATGAGGATCAAAGGATTTAATCTCCTCTGCAACGCGTTGAGCGTTCTGCTTAAACTTAGGCCCTAGCACACCAAAATTGGGTTTGACTGCTTTGCTTAAAAAATCTGATTCATCACGAGCAAAATCAATCTCTTTGACATTGATTTCCTCAATTAACAAATCAAGTAACTCCTTTATCTGTCCCTCCACTTCTTCACTGCAGACAATAGTTGCCTTGGAAAGAGGAATACGCACTTTGATGCCCACTTTACTTCTTAGAGCACGACCAACTTCAACTAGATCGCGGATCTTCTCCATTCCTGCCTCAAGATTCTCATCAATTAAGGCCGCATCACTTGTTGGATAATCATCAAGATGGATACTTTGCGGCATCACATCTGTTCGAAGATTCTGATACATCTCCTCAGAAATGAATGGTACAAAAGGCGCAAGAAGACGGATGAATCCTACAAAGACTTCATACATCGTTGAGTAGGCAGCCAATTTATCTTGTGTTTTTTCTTCAACCCACAGACGCTTTCTGCTGCGACGTAGATACCAGTTACTGAAATCATCAATTAAAAATGATTCCATGGCCCGAGCAGCCTTATGGATCTCAAAGACAGAGATATGTTTATCAACTGCGCTAACAAGAGCATTAAATCTTGAGAGAATCCAAGCATCCAACAACGAACGCTCCTTGAGAGGAGATGTCTCAACAACAGGGTTAAACACATCAAGTGAGGCATAGGTTGTAAAGAAATTATATGAATTCCACAGTGTCAACAAAAATTTTGCAAGACTTTCTTTTACTGCCTCTTCAAAAAATCGTGTCGACATCCAAGGAGCATTCGCACTCACCAGATACCAACGAAGTGCATCAGCACCAAGTGTTTCAACAATCTCATCAGGAGACGTATAATTTCTCTTACTCTTACTCATCTTCTGATTGTTCTTATCAAGCAGCAAACCTAGCGTCAACACTTGTTTGTATGGTGCTTTTTCAAACAAAAAGGTTGAAGTTGCCATCAATGAATAAAACCAACCACGGGTCTGATCCAATGCTTCACAGATAAAATCGATTGGAAATGCTTCTCCTGAATCAATCTTTTCTTTATTTTCAAATGGATAATGCCACTGAGCAAAATAAGCTGAGCCTGAATCATACCAACAATCGATTACCTCAGGCTCTCGTTTCATCACGCCACCACATTTTGGACAGCTCATCTTGAGTTTATCAACAAAAGGACGATGAAGGTCGTATTCTTCAAACTCATCATCAGAAAGGTCTTTGAGCTGCTTCACACTACCAACACACTCCATATGTTTACAGGATGAATTCTCACACGTCCAAACTGGAAGAGGAGTGCCCCAATACCTTTTTCTGGAAAGAGCCCAATCTTTTACTTCGGAGATAAAGGACCCAAAACGGCCAGATTTTAGATGATCCGGATACCAATCAACAGTGTTGTTATTTTCAACCAATGTCTTTTGGACTGCAGTCATGCGAATGAACCAAGATTCCATTGCATAATAGAGCAAAGGACTGTCACAACGCCAACAAAACGGATACTCGTGCTCATATTTCTTCACACCAGCAACAAGGCCCCTTTCTTCAAGGTACTCGATGATTAAAGGATCCGCTTCTTTTACAAACATTCTTGCCCAACGGTCGACTTCTGGTTTGAACGTTCCTTGCATTGTCACCAACTGAATCACGGGCAGATCATAGTCTTGACCTACCAGATAGTCATCCTCACCAAAAGCTGGGGCTATATGCACTATACCAGTACCATCCTCCATGCTGACAAAATCTGCAGCAACAACATACCAACATTTCTTTTCAGGAGTCTCAAAAGAAAAGAGTGGTTCATACTCCCAATTGAGAAGATCTTTTCCTTTTAATTGTTCTAAGACTTCATATTCATCTGGCTTCATCAACACCTTTGCACGTGCCTCTGCAAGATATAAAATCTCGCCGTCACTTCTCAGTTTCACATAGGTTTCATCTTTGTTTATCGCGAGTGCAACATTTGAGAGAAGCGTCCAAGGAGTCGTTGTCCAGGCAAGTAAAAAACCCTCTTTTTCTTTGAGTTTGAATTTTACAAAAATCGAGGGGTCCTCAACAGTCTTGTAACCTTGACCGACTTCATGAGCAGACAGAGCGGTCCCACAGCGAGGACAATACGGTACGACTTTGTATCCTTTATAGAGTAATTCTTTGTCCCAAGCCTGCTTTAAACTCCACCAAACCGACTCAATATAGTTGTTATCAAGAGTGATATATGGATTATCCATATCCACCCAAAAACCAATTCTCTCAGTCAAATCACGCCAGACTGATTCATACTTAAAAACACATTCACGACACTGCTTGCAAAACTCATCAAGACCATACTCCTCAATTCCCTGTTTATCCTCAAGGCCAAGATTTTTTTCTACCTCGATTTCAACAGGCAGCCCATGAGTGTCCCAACCGGCCATACGCTCAATATAGTAGCCGTGCATTGTCTGATACCTAAGCACTAGATCTTTCATCACTCGAGTCAAGACGTGACCTGGATGAGGCATACCATTTGCTGTTGGAGGGCCTTCTAAGAAGACGAAATGTTTTGATCCCTTCCTATTTTCAATGGACTTTTGGAAGATATTGTTCTGATTCCAAAAAAGTTGTATTTTTTTTTCAACTTCACTTGGATTATACTTCTGTGGAGGAGCTTCAATCATACTCGTGTCACCGGGGCCCTTTTTACGGTGGGGCCACACCCAATATAAGGATGTCTTTAAAAACCATTTCCCATAAGAAAAGAAAGCATTATGTCTTTTTGCATAGATATACTCTGATTCATATCAAAAAAATTTTACCTCCTGACCCTAGCCAATAGATGAAAAACGGGAAAAACCACATTATATCCAACCAAAACACCTTTTGATTTGTACATAATCCAAATTCTCTTAATCGAATCATCATTATGTTCAAAAATCAGATATTACATTTTATAACCGTTATAATACTCTTTAGTCTATAGAAAAGATTGAGGAATACAACTAATACAATCTACCACCCTACAATCTCTTCTCTCATTTAAAAGAATAATGGGGGACATAACGACTATGAAGCAGAAAAAATACTTTGTAAAAAAGCTGGTCATACTAGCAGTTGCACTCAGTCTTTGCATCACCACGATGCAAATAAGTGCACAAGAAACCGAAAATAACCACAGCAGCAATCTGGTGCCAATAGACACCACACATCTGCAAAGAGAAAAACAACAAAATCTTGACACACACCTTGTCAAAACTAAAGGCTACCAAGAAATGTTAATGGCGCCACTCAATGCAGACACTGAGATTTTTAGTTCAGAAAATGAATTGTTAAATCCCACTCTTGCTGCAAATGGAAATGATATCTTAGCCGTTGCAGAAGAATATCTCGGCCCAATGGAGACCAATCTTGTTGCAGCCTATTCAGATGATGCGGGAATCACCTGGAGCGAAACATATAGTATCGCAGGTGAAGGCAGCCAAACACATGCAACAATCGACTACTGCCATACCAGTGATTTTGAAGCATATGGAACTTGCGTTCCCGATTACAACAACAAAGAACTCTGGTTCTTACATTTTCCTAGCATGACTGATCCAACCCAAGCCTGGGGAGACTCAGAAGGATGGACAACCTGGAGCATCACGCTTAGCAGTATCGAATTCTATGATATTGGAATTGCTGGATACCCACATGGTGTCGACTCACCTGCAGAAGAATTTCATGGAGTAGTCACCCTTATCAGTAATGGAGACTATGGCGAGCAAATCGAAAACTTCTATGAAACAACCGAGGGAGGAATCGGTGCATGCTATCTTGGATTCACTGGACAACTTGGAGATACAGTCTCAGTTGCAATGGATCCAATCTCACAAACATATTACGAAGTCATGGAACTTCGCAATGACCCAGACTACCCAATTGAAGATGGAATTTTCTTTGAATATTGTTGGCTAGAACCTGGAAATGCAGACTGGTGGCTCAATGATTGGCCAGGATTCATCGTTGAAGGCGCATCAAATCCAGCCCTTGCATCATATAACAACGAAGTCTATCTTGTCTATGAACTCGATGGAGCAATCGTCTGCGAATATTCTTCAGATGCCGGAGAAACCTTCAACAGCATCACCATTGCAACAGCTGGCGAACATCCTGAGATCTCTATTGTAGGAGATAAGGTACTTTGTAGCTATGTCTCTGGAAACGATGTCTACACCGCCATCTCAGAAAACAGTGGCGCAAGCTGGACTGCCGATGCTGCATTAAATGATGAAGCAGGAAGCGTTGTCTCCCAACCATACGCCCTAGGCGGAGCAGGCCCATATGTTGCCTGGACCGACGATAGAAACGGAGTTCCAACAGTCTTCTTTGACCAAGCAATCGAAGTTTTAATTCCAATCATCGAAATAGACAATGTTGCTGGAGGATTTGGATTTTCAGCAGATATCCTCAACTCTGGAAACGCTGCTGCAAGCAACGTAGAATGGTCCATTACCTTTGATGGTGGTGTCTTCTTTGGTGGAGATGCTGAAGGAACCATTACCACTCTTGCACCAGAATCCTCTGAGACTGTGAGTTCAAGCTTCTTGTTTGGATTTGGAGGAACAGAAATTACTGTTCGAGCAGGTGTTGCAACAGAAAGTGTAACAGCAAATGTCTTGCTGTTCTTTGTCACTGGGCTTTAAAGCCCCTCTCTTTTTTTTCTTTTTTTGTTGTTATAATTCTTATTGAATATATCGTTTCATTTTCATTAAAATCTCAAGTCCTTTTGCATACCCATCTGCATACTTAGCTAGCATCCCACCCGCGCAAAAACACTATAAAAGAAGCTTGAAATGTGTATTTTTACCGAGGAGATTTGGAGATGCAACTGCCAGAACATATTGAGGATATGCTTAACACCGCATTTGTCGTAGGACTGACTATCTTTATCATAGCCTTTTGGTTGATTGTTATTCCTGCATAGACAAATACAATCCCACAATTTTTAGATTTTTTCTTTTGTTTTTGAAATGAGACTCTATCAAAATTTCATATGAAAACATTCTTCAATTCCAAAACACTCTCAGCAAAATAGGAAAGTGAGGACTTATCATGAATCCTTATGAAGCAACCAATCTTGTTTTTGCCGGAGGCGGAGTACGCGGGCTTGCCTATGTTGGAGCCCTTGAAGCCCTACAAGAAGCAAATATATTAGGCAACATCACCCATGTTGCAGGAACAAGTGTTGGTTCGATTGCTGCAACCCTACTTGCGTTAGATTATCATCTTGAAGAATTCAAAGAGATGATGACAAAAATCAATCTCAAAAGCTTTGAAGACGGCTGGGATCCACTACGAATTTTATCAAAATATGGCCTTTACAAAGGAGATGTTGCACTTGGCTGGATACAAGAGCTACTCGCAAAAAAAGGCCACAACAAAAATGCAACCTTCCAAGACCTCCAAGACGCAGGATGCCGTGAACTGCATATCTATGTCACTGATCTCAACGACGAAACAGTAAAAAACCTTAATGTTCACAGCACACCAAAAGTCATTGTCGCCGAAGCAGTACGAGCAAGTATCAGTATACCGCTCTTTTTTTGCTGCTGGCAATTTTCAAACAAACAACCAGACGCACATCTCTATGTCGATGGAGGCGCAATACAAAACTATCCGCTCAGCAGCTTTGACTACGAAGGAGAGCCAAATGCCCAAACACTTGGGATGTATTTTGAACACCAAACAAAAAAAACAACGGATCTTTCCTACAATGAACCACTTAAATATATACGAAATCTCTTTGAAACAGCTCTTCACGCACAAATCAACTCACTTCAACAATTTCCTCATCACCGAGTACGAAGCATCCCAATAGACGACCTTGGGATTGCTGCTACGAACTTTGGCATCGATGAATCACAAAAACAAGCACTTATTGAGAGTGGACGACGTGCTGTTAAACATTTTCTTGCCAGCTACGATATCGAGATAGACCTTGATTTGGAAACACAGCTCGAAGCTCCCCTATAGATTCTATAGATGACAATACTTAAAAGTAATCCAATACGCAAAACTTATTAAACCCCTCTTGCTACAGGCAGACTAGAATTGGGGTAAACAGACTATGAATCTACCAAAAACACGTGAAGAATTGCTTAATGCAGCATTTGTTGCAGGACTTGCAATTTTTATACTTGCCTTCTGGTTCTTCGTCATACCAGCTTAGGCTAAAAAAACACCATTTTTACTTTTAATTTTTTTCTTAATAAGCGTATGCTTTAATTTTTATTAGTTCACACAAAAAGCAAAGAAAGCCACTCAAAAAGTGGCAACTCTAAAAGGGCTTTGAAAAACTCTTGCCATGAAAAGACCCGTGGCATCGACACGGGACATGGGTCGCTCCATTCACTCTCATGACCTGAGCTATCTTTTGCTTTTATACGAATACTAAAAGAGCCTTGCTCTTGCCAGATATGTGAAAAAGAAACAGTCTCATTTGAATCAAAAGGTCCAAACCAACCACTAAAACTTCCATCTCCCCACTCAACATTATACCACAGTTCATCACCATCATCATCGACTGCTTTTGACTCATATGTATGCTCTACATTGATTTTTCCTTGTAGAGGACCTGATGGTTTCATCGGTTTTTGTGGAGGAGTGCCAGAGCCGTTTGTTGATTCTACTATCGGAAGGATGAGACATGATGCATGTGTTGATCCGACATATACGGTGTTTTCTGCTAAAACTGGTGTTACTTGCCCATATTTTATCTGATAAATCGAATCCCTTGTATTAGGATTTGGCTCAAAACGAGGAGCATTAGAGCTGCTTACTGCAACTCTGATCTGGTGGCCTTCATCCCAGATATAGGAAGTACTCCACATATCAACTTCAATCTCATAGACAACACCTGGCTGCATAAAATCCCAAGAATTGCGACTTTCACGATTCCTCATACGAAGAATGCCATCAGTAATCAACATTGATCTCCCATCAGGATAGACATCACTGAGTTTCACAGTAAAATCAGTATCGGGCTGGTTGCTTGACACATACAACCGGGCTTTAATGCTCCCTGTTGCCTCAACGGGCTGATCTAAGATATCGCTTGTAAACACTACTACATCATCACGATTCTCAATTTCTGATTGATCAAACGGTCCACGAGGGATACACAGATTCTGACCACCAACCGTTGGTACTGGATTTTGGGGATCATACTCATAGCTAAACTCCGATTGCTGCTGCTCAGCAGAAAGAGAAAGACTACCATCTGAACAAAAGAACACCGATGTTTGCTCTGCTGGAACCGGCCAGACCTCACTAAAACGCCACTCGTTACCTGGCGCATCAGGATTAGTCACATCACCCATCACATAGTAAGAGACCGCTGGCCACTGCTCAAAACCTGAAGGAACGCCAAGACCATATTCAAAAGCTAAATCCTCAAACATAGGCCAGGAAAATGAATCAACAGCATTTTCAGGATAGACTAACTCACCAGGATCCCTATCGCCGATGCTATGCGTCCATGGGCCCATCACAAGTTTTGCTTTTCCACGTGCCTCTGGTCCCGACTGATACTGATAGCCCATAAATGCATCAATTGTGCCTTGGCAGAAACAATCATACCAACCACCCACATGAACAGAAGGAACATTTACCTCTGGCCAATTATCCTCAAGAGACACATTTGTCCAAAAATCCAAGCTGTAATTCTCATGTGCTAAAAAATCGGGCAAAGCAAACAGACTCTGCTGGCCTTCTAACCACATCTCAACAAGAGCAGATCGAAACTGACCGCCCTGAAACATACAATGCTTATGAATATCAGGCGTTGCAACGGTTACAAATTGTCCTGCCAACTGCCCTGGGCCTGCTCCTGCCATATAGTATTGGTTGATACCAAGAGCAGAGCCGCCAAGTGTAATCACCTTTCCATCACACCACAGTTGAGATTCAATCCATTCAAGTGTGTCTGGACCATCAGTATGACTATTCATAAAAATCGTATCGATTCCTTCGCTTGCATACCGGCCACGCATATCCTGAATCACGGTTGGCCAGCCAGCATCAGCGTAACTTTCACCAGACATGTCGTTTTTGTTGTATGGAGTCCTGATGAGCAGCACTGGATGGGGTTCTGAAAATCCTTCATAGGGCAGATAGATATCTGTTGCAAGATGTATACCATCTCTCATTTCAACCATCTCAGTATACTTAAATGATTTTTCGCCTAGCGACAATTCTTGTTTTATCGGCAACGCAGATGAAAAGTAACAAAGCATCAACAAACCAACTACAACAACAGCACACCAAATATGTTTCATACTACAACCAACTAGGGATAATTTATCTTAAAGAGAATATTTAATCTTACTGGTAAGAACACTTGATTATCCTCACATTACAATGCCATCACCCTTATATATGAAAACAGCAATACTGCGTCTCACTTCCTACTTGAAGGACCAGTAGCTTAGCATGGTTGGAGCACCCGGCTGATAACCGGGAGGCCGCCAGTTCGAATCTGGCCTGGTCCATGTTTTTTTTGTCTTTTAAACCACAATCTTAAAACCACTCAATTTCATTTCAAAGCCATGCAGACAGAAGATGAATTCAGACGAGAAACCATTGTAACTCTTGGCAAACAGATGATTCTTACAGCACGAACCGCCCCTAAAGGTCGGGGGACAAACACTCTGAATTCAGCTCTCATCACCACTTCAGAAGATATCAAAATCTTACGAAAAAGTATGAGGGAGATAGCAGAGCAATACGACCTTGCCTTTTTCAAACGTGATGCAGATAATCTCAACTGTGCTGATGCCATCATCCTTCTTGGAAGTAAAATAGAGCCCATGGGCCTTGGAGAATCATGCCAGATGTGTGGCTATGCAAATTGTGAGAAAAAGCCAAAAAACACCCCTTGTGTCTTTAACACTGGCGATCTTGGCATTGCAATAGGATCTGCTGTATCAGTCGCTGCTCATCATCACATCGACAACCGCATCATGTTTTCTCTAGGGCAAGCAGCACTCAAACTCAACCTGCTTGGATCAGAGACAAAAATTGCGTATGGCATACCACTTTCAGCAACAAGTAAAAACCCTTTCTTTGACAGAAAATAGAACCACCTTAACATAATCATAGAGTCGTGATTTGAAAAAAAATTATGGCTCTTGATGAAATCTAGGGTTTGGACACAGTTTATTTTAAATAAAAAACATTAAAAAACTACCGAGTTTTTCCCCAAGTCATGAAAGCACTAGTTGTCTACTACTCACTTGAAGGAAACACAAAAAAACTCGCACAACAGCTTGCAGACTATCTCAAAGCAGAAACACTTGAACTTAAACCAACAAAAGAAGTCAACGGAGAAAAACGCAGTAAATACCTCTGGGGCGGACGACAAGCAATGATGAAGACAAAGCCAACACTACAGACTTATGAATTTGATCAAGACAACTACGATCTCATTGCCCTTGGAACACCAGTATGGGCGATGACCTATAGTCCACCACTACGAAGCTTTCTTTCTGAAAACAGCTTAAAAAACAAAAAAATAATACTTTTTTGCACTCATGAAGGGGGAGCTGGAAGAACTATTAAAAAACTCAACGAAGACTTAGACGAATCCAATACTGTAATCTCAAGTGTGGACTTTAACAGATCCGACCCAGATTATCAAAGCCAGATCAAAGAATGGCTCAGCAGCATCCCAGCTGAATAAATATAATCAAAACAATTAAACAATACCACATGATATCTGGGCCTCCACACCATGACAACAGTACACTACAACATGCCTCTGCTTTTTTGTAGCGACATACAAAAAGCAAAAGACTTCTACACCAACCAATTACATCAACCACTGACCCACGAATCTGAAAACTATCTTGTTTTTGGAGAAAAACACTTTGCCATCATGGCCAAAAACAAAGCAGAAAAAACAATTTATGGAAAAAAGCAAGACATTGAACTCAAAGACCACTACAAACCCTACGAACTCAGCTTTGAGACAACAGAACTCGATGACTTATACACCACCCTTCAAAAAAATGATGACATCAGCTTTCTTCATGGCATCAAAGAAGAAGCCTGGGGACAACGAAGCTTCCGACTCAAAGACCCCGATGGCCATCCAATAGAAATCCTTGAACATCTCAGCTCAACAATACAACGACTCAAAGACCAAGGCCTCAACGCTGGCACAATACAACAAAAAACAGGGCTTGATCAAGCAACCATCTACCACTATCTTAGAACACAAAGCCTCCAAAAAAAGTAAAAACACCAAGTCATTGTACAACACAAAAACTTACGCATAACGGTTGGAATCAATGATTAGCTTTCATAACATCAGTCTCTCTTATCCCCATGAAAAAAAGATTTTTGATTGCTTCAATCTCACCATACAACAAGGAGAAAAGATACTTCTCAAAGGTCCAAGTGGCTCTGGGAAAACAACGCTTCTAAAAATGCTGCTTGGCTACGTCAAACCCACACAAGGCACAATACTCATAGATGACAAAGAACTCAACTCAAACACAATCCATGACATTCGACAACGTCTCTCTTACATCAGCCAAGACGTCGACCTGCCAGATATGAGCATCCAAACACTACTTGACACCATCTACCACTACCAGGCAAACACCTCATTACATCCCCCAGAAGAAGAACAACTCAACACACTGCTTAGCACCTACAAACTCACGCCTTCCGTTCTCAAGCAACACACCCATCAACTCAGCGGAGGAGAACGACAACGAATCGGCATCATTCTCACACACCTTCTCAACCGTCCCATCTGGCTTCTTGATGAAATTACAAGCGCCCTTGATACTGAGCTAAAAACTGCAGCAATCACCAATCTTTTAGAAAGCAACAACACCATTCTTGCTATCAGCCATGACCCACAATGGAGTGCTCATCCAAAGATTCGCACCGTGGATATTTCTGCTCACAACAATGGAGGAGGCCCATGAGCCAAGGAGCAATCGATATCAGCATCATCGGTATGATCTACTCACTAGGCCTTCTTATCATACCATTTCTTATCACCATCTACCTCAAATTACAGCTTACAAAAGACATACTCATTGGAACATTTCGAATGGTCATCCAACTTGCAGTTGTTGGAGTCTATCTAGGAGTACTCTTTGAATACAACAACATCCTGCTCAACATCAGCTACCTGATTATCATCATCCTCATCACCTCAGGAAGCATCATACAAAAAACCAATCTCAAACTTAAACCAATGCTTCTTCCCATTTTCATCTCGATTGTGATTCCTCACACCCTCATCATCCTCTACTTCAACGCCTTTATCGTCAACATAGCCAACCTCTTTGATGCTATCTATCTTATCACCATTGGAGGGATGCTTCTAGGAAACTGTCTTTCTGGAAACATCATCGCGCTAAACACCTACTACAGCAATTTGCACAAACAAAACAACACCTATCTCACTATGCTTGGCCTTGGAGCAAACCGAAACGAAGCAACACTGCCTTTCCTTCAAGAAAGCATCAAACTCAGCCTTGCACCAACCATAGCCACTATGGCAACCATTGGACTTGTCAGTCTTCCGGGCATGATGACTGGACAGATCCTTGGAGGAAGCATACCACTTACTGCAGTCAAATATCAAATCGCCATCATGCTTGCCATCTTTGCAGCAAAAACTGCAAGCAACCTTCTTGTCATCCGGCTCAGCAGCCATGTCGCCTTTGACTCCTACGACGTCTTAAAGCCTGAAATGTTTCGCACACCACCTAAAAAACAACCAAGCAAAAAGAAAATCCGAAGCCTCATAAAGGACAACTGATAGTCTTATGAAACAACACTCAGATGCAAAAACACTACAAAGCGATCTTCTGCTTCTTCTTACTGCAGCCATCTGGGGATTTGCCTTTGTCGCCCAACGAGTCGGCATGGACTATATCGGACCATATCTTTTCAATGGAATCAGATTTTTACTTGGAGCAAGTGTCCTTATCCCACTCATACTTCTTAGCAAAAAAAAGACAGATATCGGACTCTTACTTAAGGCAGGAACCGTCTCTGGACTGCTGCTCTTTTTTGGATCAAACCTCCAACAACTCGGCATCACCACAACTACAGCTGGAAACGCAGGATTTATCACAGGCCTTTATGTTGTTATTGTCCCGTTCCTTGGACTCCTACTTTTTAAAAAACCAAACACAGCAAATCTCATAGGAGCATTTCTTGCCATCATCGGACTTTATTTTCTCACTAACACAGGAAATCTTCTTACAATCAACATCGGAGATATGTATGTTCTTCTTGGAGCGTTTTTTTGGGCAGCACACGTCCATAGCATCGGCATCTACAGCCCCAAACTCAATCCCATAAAACTTGCCTTTGTGCAATATCTCATCTGTGCCGGCCTTAGCCTCCTTTTAGCATTTTTAGTCGAACCAATCAACCCCTCTGCCATCTCAAATGCAGCACTTCCCATCCTCTACGGAGGAATCATGAGTGTGGGAATTGCCTATAGCCTGCAAGTTGTTGCCCAACAACACAGTCCACCAACACACTCTGCAATACTTCTTGGCTTAGAATCAGTCTTTGCTGCACTTGGCGGCATCTTGGTCCTTCATGAGTTTTGGTCACCAACAACACTACTTGGAGCAGCACTTATGCTTGCTGCAGTTTTTATAAGCCAACTGCAAAAAAACAACTAAATCCCTGCAGATATACACTTGAATACTCAACAACACATCCACCTGCACAAAACCCTTAAAAAGACCAAGCGACTAATTAAAGAATTGAGGAGAGATGGGAAAGAGACAAATATTTTTTTAGCTTACCCCCCTTCTTCATATTCCCCCAAAAAAACAAATGTTCTCTTTCCCCCTCTAACCCCTTTGTCAACACACTTTTTCTTAAAACAATACCAATAAAAACACATTTCCCATGACATCAGCTTATTATGTATCAGATCATCGGATGGATTGGAGCGTTTCTGTTTGCAACCTGCAGCATACCCCAAGCAATCAAAACATACAAAAGCAAAAGTGCAGATGATCTTAGCTGGCTTTTTTTGTTTTTCTGGTTCTTTGGAGAAATACTTACCCTCAGCTATGTCGCAATAGATAACATCATCACAGCTATCCCGCCACAGTATCCTCTCTATTTTAACTACATCATCAACATCATCTTTGTCATCTATCTTATCTATGCAAAACTAACCTACCCTCCAAAAAATATAGGAAAAGAAAGCCTAGCAGAAACAAGCTAACTTTTTAAAAAAATTTAATTTAAAAACAATTCTTGGAGCTGCTTTGAGCTAGAAACCACAACATCTGGGTCAACAGACATCAGTCTTTTTTCATCATGAAAACCCCACGTCACCACAGCAGTCTTCACGCCTGCAGCACGCCCTTCAAGCACATCACCACAGGTATCACCAACATACCAAATCGTTGCATCATCAAATTGTTGTTTAAGCTTAGATAATACCTTGATTTTGCTTGGTTGACGATCAGAGCCAATGATATCTTTGAATCCTACGATGCCATGTTTTTCTAAAAATTTTGACACAACTGCAGATTCATTAGAGGTTACCACAAATAATGGGACTTCTGCCTGATTGAGCAGGCCAATCACATCAGAGACACCAGAGAAGATCTTAAGGTCTTCTTGATGTTTTAAGAGGCCCTCACGAAGAGTGAATACAACTTTTAGCATCTCCTCTTTTGAAAGACCTTTTTTGAGCATGGTCTCATACATATTGCCATCAAAAAGAGACAAAAAGACCTCTTTTGATGCTAAGTCGTCTCTACCTATGCGCATACATCCTTTTAAGAAGAAATCTGTGAAAAGCTCAGAAGAGTCAACAATGACTCCGTCATAGTCAAAGACCACTACATTGTGCATTAGCACACAGCAACAAAACAAGATTTAAATAAATTGTTATAAATTTTTTTATGCGCAATATCTAGATAATTTCATTCTGAAATTCTTTAGGGCAATTTGAAAAAAATTTCATTCAACACGAAGAGCAACACCAAACAAAAAACCAGATCCCACATACACATCATAGGCATATGACTGAGGAATCTCAAAATACAGCGTCAACCCAGAAAAACCAACAATATCAACAAACAACTCATTTGAAGAAGTATTTTCCGTTACATACTTCTCACCCATAGATCCGTTTGAATACAGCCAAAACTGCTCACCAATACCACGACCAGTAAAAGACACCTGCTTAAGAAGACCAAAAGGAAGCGTCAACCATCCCAACACCTCAAAGACCACATCAACAGGCAACAGTGCAAAGGTTACTGCCCACATC
>Ga0207831_100436_pt1 | contig 14728 bp, 13 predicted proteins | sample TtanPargueraPR_7_FD_187741 | JGI IMG/M metagenome (GOLD analysis project Ga0207831, IMG submission 187741) | Aerobic enrichment media microbial communities from Bioluminiscent Bay, La Parguera, Puerto Rico - Tt and M1 (2) (SPAdes) | ecosystem: Environmental > Aquatic > Marine > Unclassified ... | reverse complement strand
CCTGCTGTTGGAGACAGCGACCAAGGCAAACGACATGGATGCAGCCATGGGACACTTCAAGGCTCTTGAAACAGAGATGGACCAAGCCTATACATTCATGTTCAATTTCATGGCCGAATAACCGCTCACCCTTGACAGGTCTTGCCCTTCCTGAGCGGCGCCCCCCCTATTCCTGGAGTAATACGCAATACGCCAAACAGCCCTCGACAAGCCGCCCACCCACCAGTTGCAGCCCATACAAGCATCAACACATCAGGCATTGTCCTCCCCATAAAGACCAATACTGCGGATAAGGCTGATGCAAGAAGCATTACATTCCTGAGGTAGCGAAAATCACCTGCGCCCCAATGAATTCCATCCGTGGCGCAAGCTAACGAAAAAAGAGGCATGATATACGCCAACAACGTCCATGAAGGTTGAAACACTCCACGGGCCTCTGGTGGGACCAGCAACAAGGCGATTCCCTGCCGTCCGACCAACATACAAAGGCACAAAATAACGCCTGTTCCAATACTCCACCAACAGGCATATATTGCAACTCTCCGAGCCTGACTCACATTTCCACACCCCAGAAAAAAACCAACCAAAGACTGGGCGGTTATGGCGAAAGCATCCATAAAAAGAGCCGTGAAGATAAAAAACTGTCGCCCCGCCTGATAGGCGGCTCCCTGTTCGGCTCCAGCCTGATTGACGACACGGGTACACAAGGCAAGAAACAACAGCACCGCTCCTGTGCGAACAAACAGATCTCCACCGATTTGCAACAACTTTTTTAAATCTGAAAAATCAATCGCAAAAGAAAAACCTATCTTTTTCCAGACAACCCACAAAACCCAAGCAGCCCCACCCCATTGGGCAAGAGAGCTCGCCAGTCCGGCACCGGCAACGCCCAATGCAGGCACAGGCCCCAATCCGAATACAAAGACATAATCCAGCCCCACATTCAGCAAATTCATACCGATGGCTACCCACAAGGGAGTGCGCATGTCCTGGCAACCACGCAGGCAACCGAAGCAGGCCAAACTAACAAGTACGGCTGGAGCTCCGAGAAGACGATACCGCATGTACTGTTCGGAGAAGTCCAGAACAAGTCCACTGCCCCCCAAAAGCACTGATGCTGGCCGCAGTAAGGGAATTGCCCCGACCATGAGCACAATGGAAATTCCCACCCCAAGTATGACAGCCAAAAAACTTATGCCTGCGGCGCGTTCTTTGCTCCCTTCCCCGCTGAAACGGGCGACCTCAGTTTGAGTGCCAATTCCCAGAAAATTGAAAATCCAGAAAATGGACGAAAAAATCATGCCACCAATACCAAGCGCAGCAGCTGGCTCAGCTCCCAACCTTGCAACAAAAGCCGTATCAACAAGCCCGGTAACAGGTTCGGCAACAAGAGAAAACAAAACAGGGACAGCGAGCTTCAGCATGGTTTTATTAGGTGCTCGCTCAAAGGCGTGCTCACACCCCGAAGACATATTCACGAAAGCCTCGTTGAAAAAGGTAAGTATGAGAGGTCGCTCCCCAAAGGCAAAATCGGCACTTTCGGGGAGCGAAAAAGACTTAAAAGATATCAGCCATATTGTAGAGCTTTCCTGGCTGCTGGGCTTTGAGCCACTTTGCTGCACGCAATGCTCCCGAAGCAAACGTATCTCGGGAATGAGCCCTGTGTGTCACCTCAATTCGCTCGCCCGGACCGAAGAAATACATGGTGTGGTCTCCAACCACGTCACCTCCGCGCAAAGTTTGGACTCCCAGCTCTTTTTGAGGTCTCTGACCAATGATGCCATCACGACTATGGCATTTAACTTCATCATAATCCCAGCCCCGGGCTTCAGCCATGCACTGCGCAAGTTTCAAGGCTGTGCCACTCGGAGCATCCTTCTTCATTTTATGATGAATTTCAGATAGTTCTATATCATACTCAGAACCAAGGGCCTGCACCAACCTGGGCAAAAGCTGAAGTAATACATTAACTCCAACACTCATATTAGGAGCCCAGAACAACGGTGTTTTCAATGCATATTCTTGCAAAACGGTTTGCTGATCAGCATCCAACCCCGTTGTTCCAATCACTGCCGGATTTCCGTGTTGAGCAGCAATCTCAACCATGGCAACAGATGCTGCCGGTGCCGTAAAATCAACGATGACCGCTCCTGGACATTGCGGCAACAGTTCGGTCAAAGAGTCCGAGATTTTACACCCAAGGCCTTCAAGACCACTGGTACGCCCTGGCCGCTCACAAACACCCGCCAGATTCAATGCTTCATCCTGATTTGCCAGAAAGGCCAATGTAGCCCCCATGCGCCCACTCGCGCCCATTATGATTACATCCGTGACCATGCTGCACTCCTTGTATATAAATAGATGGTGTTTTCTTAATTACTTCTTTCAATAATAGCCATGAACGCCTCCAAATCAATGACTTCCAAGCCAAGCTTCTCCGCCTTGATCAACTTGCTACCGGCTTTTTCTCCTGCAACAACATAATCAACCTTGGAAGAAATTGATTTCACGGCCTTGCCTCCGCGTTCTTCAACTAAAGCATGAGCCTGACTACGCGACATAGTTCCAAGCCCTCCTGTAAAGATAAAAATTTTCCCGTTCAAAGCTCTACTCTCTTGAGAGCTGGGGTCTTTACTTTCTGCTACAGGCCAAAAGCCAACAGCACGAAATCTATCCAGCAACTCGCGGGCTGTGCCGCTTTGTAAAAAGGTACGGACACTTTCCGCAACCTTCTCCCCCACATCATCAATTTGCTGCAACTCTTCTCGAGTCGCGACAGTCAATGCGTCCATATCCCTGTATACTTCCGCCAAATTGCGGGCTGTTTGCTCGCCTACATGTCTAATGCCAAGCCCGGCTATCAACCGCCACAAAGGGGCCTTTGAACGGGCTTCATCTATTGCCGCGATAAACTTGGCAGCAGACACGTCCCCCATTCCTTCATACCTCAATAAATCAGGTTTACGAAGCTCGAAAATATCGGCGGGAGAAGATAAAATTCCGTCTTGAGCAAGACGCTCTATCCAACGTTTACCGACTCCTTCCATATCCAAACCGGCTTTGGACACAAAATGGATTAACCATTGCGTCACCTTTGCAGGACAGGTTGGATTGGTACATCGGACAGCCTCTCCATCCTCAACGACGGGACTTCCGCACACAGGGCAGGTTTCAGGAAAAACAAATGGCACAGATTTGGAGCGAGAAGCTTCGGTTACAACAGAAAGGACTTGAGGAATAACATCACCAGCTCGCTGTATGAGCACGGTATCCCCTTCCCGAAAATCTCTTTCCGCAATATATGCACGATTATGCAGGGTTGCACGAGAGACCTCAACGCCGCCGACACGCACCGGTTCCAACTCGGCCACAGGAGTCAACACACCTGTGCGGCCCACCTGAATACGAATGGCATTAATGCGTGTTGTCGCCTGTTGAGCAGGAAACTTGAGAGCTAGGGCCCAGCGTGGAGCTCTTGCTGTAAACCCCAAGGAACGCTGCATGTCAAAACTATTCACTTTGGCAACAACTCCGTCAATTTCAACAGGGAGTGAAGTCCGCAGTTCTCCCAACTCCTGAAAATAATCGGCAACCTCCTGCCGTCCCGAGCAGAGACGAGCATCAGGTGGCGTTGCAAAGCCAAGCTTTTGCAAACCGAGCATGGCTTCCTTTTGTGTAGTCCAGGACGAAAGCGGCATGCTCCACTCCACCCGTCCTATTCCATATGCCAAAAAACGAAGAGGGCGGGCGGCAGCGACAGACGGATCAAGCTGACGAACCGAACCGGCAGCCGCATTGCGAGGGTTGGCGAATATCTTTTCCCCGCTTTCCGCCTGTTGCTGATTGAGACGTTCGAAATCCCGGGTAGCAATAACCACCTCCCCCCGAACCTCAAGAAGATCTGGGACATCATCACCAAACAACTGCATGGGTAAATTCTTGACCGTCCGTATATTATGGGTCACCAGTTCACCGGTCTTCCCATCTCCACGGGTAGCGGCCAACATGAAACGTCCACGCTCGTAAACAATCTCAATCGCCAATCCGTCCATTTTGGGGTCAACCCAGTACTCAACATCATGCCGGCCTACCCCCTTGGACACTCTCTGTGAAAAAGCATCCCATCCATCGAGATTCATGGCATTGTCCAAACTATACAGAGGTAAAACGTGCTCATACTGTTCGAACCCGGCGGCAGGCTCTCCACCGACTCGCCGCGTAGGCGAATTGGGATCGTCCAATTCAGGATTGGCCTCCTCTAATGCCTGCAATTCACGAAAGAGTTCATCATACTCGGCATCCGTAATTTGGGGATTGTCGAGTACGTAATATTGATGGTTATGATGCCGAAGCAGAGCGCGTAATTCCATCACGCGCTCCTCGATTTTCGATGCGGTCATTGAAGTTTAAACCATTTCCTGCGGTGTATAATTACAGAATATCAAGAATAGCCGTCAGATCGCTCTTGCTCCCAACCGCCAGTAAAGTATCGCCAGCATCGATGACTTCCTTGGGACCGGGATTGAAAACCATATCGCCACTCTTCTTCTTGATTGCGATAATGATGAGGTTGAAACGAGGACGAATTTTGGAATCAATAAGATCCTTGCCTACCAATTCGGAATCAGGAGAAACACTCAACTCATCCATTTGCAAATCAATACCGCCCCGCAATGCCACTTCAACAAAGTTGGTTGCAGTCGGCCGCAAAACACTTTGAGCCATGCGGACACCACCAATAAAATGTGGCAGGACAACACGGTCGGCGCCTGCAAGCTCCAGCCGGGAAATGTGGGATTTATTCCCAGCTCTGGCAATTATGGTCAAATCGGGATTGAGTTGGCGGGCTGTAAGGGTAACATACACATTCGCAGCTTCCGACGAGAGAGCACTGATCAGCGAACGCGCGGAATGCAATCCTACGGCAAGCAATACTTCGTCGCTGGTAGCATCGCCTTCCACACACAAAATACCATCCTGCTCCATGCTTTCAATGAGTTCGGCATTTTGCTCCACCACGACAACGGAATGGCCTTCTCCCATGATTTCTCTGGTCACGATGCTTCCGATACGGCCATACCCACAGACGATGAAGTGATCCTTCAATCTTCCGATGTCCTTCATCATTTTCCGTTTCCCCCACAAAATCTGAAGACGGCCTTCCACCAAAACCTGGGCAAAGGCGGCTGCCATGTATAAAAAACTGCCAACTCCACCAATTATCAAAAATGACGTAAATACACGTCCTGCATCCGATAACTGGTGGACTTCCATAAACCCTACAGTGGAAAGCGTAATGACCACCATGTAAAACGAGCTGACAAAATCCCATTGCTCAATGAGCATGAATCCCACAATCCCCGCAACGACAACCACGAGGCTGAAAATGGCTCCTAAAAGCATGCTCCAATACGTGCCCATCCGGGCACGCAGGCTCAGCATTTTTTGATGCATTCCCTTAATCATAGGTTTCCTTACCCAAGCTTGAGCAAACGTTCCCGCATACTTGCAATGTTGTCACGAAGCGTTGCAGCACGCTCAAACTCCAGTTCCTTGGCTGCTTCGCGCATTTCTCGCTCCATACGCCGTATCTCTCGTTCCATCTTCCTCGGGTCTCCGTCAAAACGTGAAAAATCATCCGCAGCATTGCGCATCATGTCATCATCTGGAGCTCCGGAGATGGTGGCAAGCGGATTATCCATTTTTTTATGGATAGTTCTTGGAACGATACCATGTTCACTATTGTAGGCAAGCTGCTTCTCCCGACGTCGCTCGGTCTCATCCATGGCTTGCGCCATGGAACGCGTTTTCTGGTCCGCATACATAACCACGCGGGCTTCAGCGTTACGAGCTGCCCGACCAAAAGTCTGGATAAGCGAACGGTTGGAACGCAAAAAACCCTCTTTGTCCGCATCCAAGATAGCCACGAGTGAAACCTCTGGAATATCCAGCCCTTCCCGCAGCAGGTTAATGCCGACCAAAACAAAAAACTCACCTTCCCGAAGGGCCTGAATAATGGCCATACGTTCCAACGTATCGATGTCCGAGTGCAAATACCGGGAAGGGACCCCCATCTTATTCAGATAATCATTAAGATCCTCGGCCATACGCTTTGTAAGCGTTGTGACGAGAACTCGCTCATTCCGTTCCTGCCTTTTTTTGCACTCACCTAAAAGGTCATCGATCTGCCCCGTCACTGGTCGTATTTCCACCTCAGGATCAACCAATCCTGTTGGGCGAATAATCTGTTCCACCACCAGCCCCTGAGCTTTGTCCTGTTCCCATGGCCCAGGTGTGGCTGAAACAAACACGGCCTGCCCGATACGTTCCAAAAATTCATCAAAACCCAACGGCCTGTTGTCCAAAGCTGAAGGCAACCGGAAACCAAAATCCACCAAGGTGGATTTTCTCGACAAGTCTCCTTTGTACATCCCTCCTACTTGCGGAATGCTTATATGCGACTCGTCCACAAACAGAACAAAATCGTCTGGAAAGTAGTCCAGAAGTGTAGCCGGAGGTTCTCCGGCAGAACGCCCGTCCAAATGGCGTGAGTAGTTCTCAATACCGTTACAATAACCAAGCTCCTCAATGGACTCGAGGTCAAACATGGTCCGCTGCTCAAGGCGCTGGGCTTCCACCAATTTGTTTTGACCACGCAAAAACGCCAGTTGCCCCTGAAGCTCGTCACGAATATCACCCATGGCCCGATCCAGGTTATCTCTGTCCGAGACATAGTGACTACCGGGATAAATGACGGTTTTACGGAGTGCGGAACGAACCTCTCCGGTCAGAGGGTTGGCCTCACAAAGAGAATCGATTTCGTCGCCAAAAAATTCAATACGCAGAGAAACTTCCCGGCTATATGCCGGAATGATCTCAACAACATCTCCGCGAACCCGGAATGTGCCCCGGTGCAGATCATAATCATTCCGCTCATAATGGACCTCCACCAACCGTTCAAGCAGGGACTCCATGGAAAGCCGTTGTCCCTGCTCCACAGGGATGATCATTTTGGCATAATACTCAGGGGAACCTAACCCATAGATACAGGAAACCGATGCTACAATCAGAACGTCCCGCCGGGTAAGCAAAGCATGGGTGGCTGCGTGCCGGAGCTTGTCAATGTCGTCGTTGATGGATGAATCCTTTTCAATGTAGACATCAGAATGTGGTAAATATGCTTCCGGCTGATAATAATCGTAATAACTGACAAAATATTCGACAGCGTTGTGCGGGAAAAGATCTCTGAACTCACTATAAAGCTGTGCGGCAAGAGTTTTGTTCGGAGCAAGGATCAAGGCAGGCCGGTTCAGTTCGGCAACAACATTGGCCATGGTAAACGTCTTACCCGAGCCGGTGACCCCAAGAAGTATTTGACTCTCGACATTCGAACGCAAATTGTCCGCAATCTGGGCAATGGCGCTTTTCTGGTCCCCCGCCGGGGAATATGGACTGACCAGCTTAAAATCAGGCATTATTCCAAGACCTTGCTCTCTTGTGTCCACCATTTTTTTACCGTATGCTCATCTATGAAGCAACCGATATCATCAATGGAGTTTCTCATGAATATCAACATCACACCGCCCTTGAGCGCCCCCCCTATAGAGCGGGCCAACGTCCTTTCCTTTACAGTCAAAACATTCAAGGGAAGACGGAATGTCGAGGTGCACCTCTTTCGTGCAGCATGGCAGCCATCGGAAGAAAATGCCCTGGACTGGGAATCCCTTTTGGGAGACCCCATAGAACCGGAACGAAACGATCCGACAGGAAGCCGTAAGGTCGTGCTTGAAGCGTTTACTGATGCGGAGCGCGACTCCATAATTAACTACCTGAAAGACCAGTATTCCACAAGAATTACAAGTATCAGTTCCATGCCTATGAGCTTCCCGATCCCTCTTGGTTTGCCGTCGCTTTCAGGCGCTCAGGAGGGAAAGAATATCGGCTTCATCGATTTCGCAAAAATACCAAGTTATCCTTTGGATATTCCACTCAAAGGTTTGTATGATCTTGGTCAACATAAACCCATTGTTGCGGGATAGGGCTCTCAAACGACACAAAAAAAGCCGGGTTAACGCGGCTTTTTTTGTGTCGTTTGATTTTCAACTGTACATTATTCTGCGCTTTCAGGCTCCAACAAATTTTCCAAAGCCTGTGCGGCCTTGCCTGGATCAATGCTTACTCCACCAGAAACACTTGTTCCACTTTCTTTGGTCGTTATTGTGTTTCCGTCCTTGGAAACCTTGGTGCTGCTATGAGAACTGGAGGACTTCCAGGTCTTACCAATTTTGGGCAAAGCGGATGCGGCTCCCACGGCTGCCCCGGTCAAGGCTCGGGCCGAAATTCCCATTTCTGCCGGTGCCGCTGTTTGAACATTGGCCTGCTTCTGTAACATTGCAGGGTCAAGAATCTTCCAATGTCCATCCCCGGCACGCAAAGCTTCGCCTTCAAGTGTTTTGGACGCATTTCCTCGAGACAACGTCAAGGAAAACGGGCGATGCCATCCATCTGCACGGGAAAAGGCATGCATGGGGGTCATGGAAAACCTTATCCCACCATCAGGACTTGTCCAAGTACTTGCTTCGCCACTGGGGTCTTTTTCCAACACTCGGCTGATAACCTGGCGGTCAAACGTGGATAAAGTCATAAGCGTAGGCAATCCATTTTCATCAACAGCTGCAGACGCCCCCTCCTCCGGAATAAGCTTTACCGAAACAGCTGAAGGGGTCAGAAGATAGGCTTCCCCTGTTTGTTCCTGCTCCTGCATGGAATTTACGCCATTCATGATACCCATGGAGGTATTCCCAAAAAAATCAGCATCCTGAATACCTTGACTCACAGCGTTCATCATCACCCTTTCTTTCTGGTACTTGCGTTTGATGATGACATCCTGTTGCTGATAATCCTGCATTTTCAAGGTGATAATATGATCACGATTGCGGTCAAGTGTCACGGAGGCTGGAGTCTGACCGACCAAATTGCCATCGGCATACAAATTCGCGCCCATAGGATTGGACGAAACAGGAATATCTTGTGTGTAGACTTGAGGTTGACATCCCGCCAGCAGGACAATCAAACCGAAAACCAATATGCTCCCCTTTTGGAAACAATGCTCTCCCTTCATTGCTAGCCCCTTTTCGTTGTATAGTTACCGACTTTCCGTTTCCAGATGTTCCTTATAGCCATACAAAACAAATCAGGGCAATCCTCTTATACGCTTGAATTCCAACACCCCGAAGGCTCACTCTGCTGCACTGCAGAATGAAGCATTGCAAGAAAATTTGACCGCCTGACTTCCCGAGCTCCAAACCGCAGTAAGTGCCGGGTTGTCTGTTGGCAGTCTATAAACGCGAAATCATGATCACGCAGATGGCGAACAAAATGGATAAAAGCAACTTTGGAAGCTTCCGGCTCGCAAAAAAACATGGACTCACCAAAAAATGCCCGCCCGATGGAAACGCCATATAAACCGCCCACTAACCGTCCATCGCGCCAGGATTCAACACTGTGGGCAAAACCCGCTTCATGTAAATGAATATAGGCCTCTACCATCTCTGGAACAATCCATGTCCCATCCTGCTCGGGACGGGCTGTTGTGGCGCAGGCTGTGATTACGCCTTTGAAATCGTGATCAAATGTCACGGAAAAACGATTTGAATTTACAACTCGACGTAGGCTTTTTGGGGTGTGCAACTCGTTGGGAATCAGAACCAAACGGGGGTCGGTTGACCACCAGAGGATAGGAGAATTTTCAGCATACCAAGGGAAAATGCCATTAGCGTAGGCAGCAAGAAGACGCGAAATGGAAAGATCGCCTCCGACAGCGAGTAACCCGTCGGGTTCAGCCTCTTCGGGGTTTGGGAAAACCGGCTGTTCAAAAAGCCTGTATATTGCCATGCGATAAAAGACGTTTGAAAGTCAAGACAGGCACGGGACAACCTTTCAAGGTTGCCCCGTTATCAGACAGCATAGTTGAGTCAATGAATTTTCTCTTTGCCACGCTTTGCAAATGTAAAAACAAATTCACTTTCCTGTCCTGCGGGGTCAACATCAGAACGTTTGCTTTTTTTCTTGGCGATGTCTGCAACAGCGACGCCGCCACGCATCAGGCTACCAAACAACAGTTCATCTGCAATGGCATCCTTGATTTTTGTTTGAATAACACGGCCCATGGGGCGTGCGCCAAATGCGGGATCAAACCCAAGCTCGGCAAGACGCGAACGAGCCGCCGCAGTCAACTCCACGAATACACGTCGCTCTGCGAGTTGCTCATTCAATTCTGCCACGAACTTGTCCACAATCATTTCCATGACTTCCTGCGAAAGAGCACTGAAAGGAACCACTGCGTCAAGCCGATTCCTGAACTCGGGGCTGAACAACTTTTCGATAGCCTTGAGCGCATCATCCTTACGGTCACTTTCTTCATCTCTCTTGAATCCAATATTGCCCTTGGACATTTCCCGAGCACCTGCATTGGATGTCATCAGTAGGATAACATGACGGAAATCAGCCTTGCGACCATTGTTGTCCGTAAGAGTTGCATAATCCATAACTTGCAGCAGGATGTTAAATACGTCCGGATGTGCCTTTTCAATTTCATCGAACAAGACAACACAATGAGGCTGTTTGCGTACACCTTCCGTCAACAAGCCGCCCTGGTCAAAACCAACGTAGCCGGGAGGGGCACCAATGAGTCGAGCCACGGCATGCTTTTCCATGTACTCGCTCATATCAAAACGCAAAAAGCCGATACCCAGTTTGGCCGACAATTGACGAGCCAATTCTGTCTTGCCCACTCCGGTCGGACCTGTCAGCAGGAAGCTGCCAACAGGACGTCCAGCCTGTTTCATACCAGCCCGAGAGCGTTTGATCGCTCCGGTAAGCGCAAGTACAGCATCGTCCTGCCCAAAAACGACACCTTTGAGTTCATCTTCAAGCCCCTGCAAACGGCTCTTGTCAGAAACAGTCAGACGACGAGCCGGAATACGAGCCATACGCGCGACTACACGCTCGATATCCTGAACAGTGATCCGGTCTTTTTTGCGAGGCCTGCCCGAAAGCCGATACTGCGCACCAGCTTCGTCCATGACATCAATAGCTTTGTCAGGCAAAAAGCGATCATTGATATGCCGGGCCGAGAGTTCGGCTGCGGCCTTGAGCGCATAATGCGTGTAGGATACACCATGAAATTCCTCATAATGAGGGCTCAACCCCTTGAGGATATCCACTGTTTCTTCAACTGACGGCTCAGGCAGGTCGATCTTCTGGAAGCGACGGGACAGAGCCCTGTCCTTCTCAAAATGATTTTTATATTCTTCATAGGTAGTGGAACCGATACAACGAATTTCACCTGCCGCAAGGAAGGGTTTGAGAATATTGGAAGCATCCATGCTGCCTCCGCTCACTGAGCCTGCGCCAACGATTGTATGAATCTCGTCAATAAACAAAACGGAATCTTCATGGTGCTTCAGTTGGGCCAGCACTCCTTTCAGACGGGCTTCAAAATCCCCGCGATATTTTGTTCCGGCTAACAAGGCCCCCATGTCGAGAGAATAAACCGTCACCCCATGAAAACTCTGCGGAACTCGATCCTGTATGATTTGCAGGGCCAGACCTTCGGCCATGGCAGTCTTCCCCACACCGGGATCACCAACAAAAATGGGGTTATTCTTGCGACGACGAGCCAAAACCTGGATCGTGCGCTCCAGTTCCTGCTCACGACCTATCAAAGGATCGATTAATCCTCTTTGTGCCCGCTCGGTAAGATTGATCGTATATTCCTCAAGCGGACTTTTCTTTTCCCCCGGCCTGGAAGACGGCGATTCACGAACAGGCTTTTCTTCTGATTCGCGGGAAGAACTCATATTCCACTCGGAGGACTCCCGCACCCCGTGGGAAATATGGTCCAGAATATCGAGACGCGAAATATCATGCGTTTTCAAAAAATATACGGCGTAGGAATCCTCTTCATCAAACATAGCAGCCAGAACATCGCCAACTTCTACAATGTCCTTGCCCGCCGCTTTTTTTTGCCAAACGGCGCGTTGAAGCACTCGACGCACCCCTAAGGTCTGGATGACTTCAGTCTCCGTGCCTTCGGGCAGCGATTCCATGTTGTCACGAAAAAAAGCTCCCAATTGGTCATGCAGCTTTACGACCTCCACCCCACAGGCCGCAAGAATCTCTCGACCGTTTTCCTCCCGCGAAATGGAATACAAAAGGTGTTCGAGGGTCAGAAATTCATGATTTCTGCGCTTGACCTCATTGACAGCGTCCGTCAACGCACTTTCGAGTCCCTTGCTCAGCATTGTCATTATTCACCTTCCATCGTACATCTGAGCGGATATCCCGCACTTTTTGCCAGCCGATGGACCATGTCCACCTTGGTTTCCGCCACTTCGGCGGTGTAAAGGCCGCATACCCCCACTCCTTCCTTGTGGATCTGCAGCATAATGACGGTGGCTTCCGCTTCACTTTTTCTAAAAATCTTCACAAGAACCTCAACCACGAAATCCATGGTGGTATAGTCATCATTGTGAAGCAGGACACGGTACTTTTTCGGCTCCCGAACTTCTTGTTCGTCCAAAAGTTCAGATTCATACTGGTCGCCGGTATTTGGTTCACTCATCTATTCGACTCCAACAAAACCTTGTTTCCCTTAAATCCCAATATAAGTTTGATTACTACGCATGTCGAGAGGCAACATTGATAATCAACACAACGTTTTTTCAAGACGATCTCGTTCACAATCGTCAAAGATAAAATTTTCATCATCCGGAAGGTCATTATCTTTTCGAAATGCACGATTCAAGGCGTGATAGGATTTCTTGGAGGATTGCGACAAGTCCAAACCAAGCATGGAAGCACACTTGTGTGGTTCACTTCCTTCAATTTCAACAAACTCCCCAAAGGGAAGTAAATCAAGGCAAACCACACATTCTCCAAATTGCCATTTTTCTCTAAACTTCTGATAAGCAAAGGTATGGCTGTAACCCAGAACATTCAGCCCTGCACGCATAGCAACAAAATTACCTATTTCTGTTTCCAGTTCTTCTCTGACTTTTGCTCTCTGCCGCTCTTCAGGCCCCTGAGGAGGGTGCTTGATCGTCAACACCGTCTGTCCTTCTTTACGGCGAAGGCGTAACAGAACTCCGCGCTTACGCAGGGAACGGTTTTCGTCGTCAAAGACCAAATTTTCTTCAAAATATCGGCCAAGTTTCACGGCGTCGCTTCTCCTTAACATGGATCTGACCTGTTCGTGATCCACACCACAAAATTTCAACTCTACTTCCAAAGCCATTTGCAATCTCCGTCAAGGTTGCTAATACTGTGTCCGAGGCAATTGACAATGTTGAAAAAAATTCTTCTTCTTTCGATGGGTGGCGCCTGTGGGACACTGTGCCGCTACTGGGTGTCGGGTGTAGCTCAACGCCTTGCCGGAACAGGATTTCCTTTCGGGACCATGGCGGTAAACATGCTCGGCTGTTTCCTGTTTGGAGCGGTCTGGGGCTTTCTGGAAAACCGCATTGGGCTTGGTGGTGACCTACGAATACTTGTTCTTTCCGGGTTTATGGGCGCCTTCACCACATTTTCCACCTATATGTTCGAATCCGCAAACCTCGTCAAACTCGGCCAGTATGCTCATGCAGTCCTCAATATTACCGGACAAAGCCTGTTGGGTTTGCTGCTTGTCTTTACAGGCATTGCGATTGGTCGAATTCTTTAATGAAAAAAACGGCCAACAAGGCCGTTCCACGAATGGAGGCTTTCCATGCAGATTCCCGATGCACAGCGACTACGTATCTTCATCGGCGAAACAGACCGCCATCAAGGACGCCTGCTTTCGGAAGTGATTGTTGAAACTGCACGCCGAGAAGGATTGGCTGGCGCTACTGTGCTTCGAGGTATCATGGGCTATGGAGCCAATAGTTGCGTCCATTCCAGCAAAATTCTGCGTCTTTCGGAAGGCATGCCTGTTGTCGTAGAAATCGTAGACGCAAAGGAAAAAATTGACGACTTCCTGCCTCTGTTGGATTCCATGATCCAGGAAGGCCTAGTGACACGAGACGATGTACAAGTCGTCTTGTATCGCCACAACGGCGGTTAGCCGCACAGGTTCAAAATATCCGGAGCAATCCTTTGAAGAGGCACGACCTTGTCTACTCCTCCGAGTTTGATTGCCTCCTGCGGCATGCCAAAAACAACAGAGGTGGCTTCGTCCTGCGCAATGCAATATGCGCCAGTATCGTGCAACTCCTTCATCCCCTTGGCGCCGTCATCTCCCATCCCCGTCATTATGGCTGAGACTACGTTCTTTCCGGCAAAACGCGCTCCGGAACGGAATAGTACATCCACTGAAGGTCTATGGCGTGAGACCAAAGGACCATCTTTGACCTCAACATAATAACGCACCCCACTACGCTTCAAGAGCATGTGCTTGTTGCCAGGGGCGATGAGAACAAGACCGCGAGTCATTGCGTCTCCATCCTGGGCTTCCTTGATATTCACCTGGCAAATACTGTTAAGACGATTGGCAAAAGCAGCGGTAAAATGTTCAGGCATGTGTTGAACGATGGCCACCGGAGGACAGTTTACAGGCAATTGCTCCAAAAAGACGCGCAAGGCCTCAGTGCCGCCGGTTGACGCACCGACAAGGACGATCTTTTCGGTCCGTTGCACGTTCTGAGCCCTCCCCATGGGGATTACGGCATCGGCATCCAGCTTAGGCTGA